>OKSC01003337.1_pt1 | contig 12091 bp, 10 predicted proteins | sample 1601161 | NCBI WGS metagenome assembly OKSC01 (sample SAMEA3541552, study PRJEB24748) | human gut metagenome | biome: human gut; feature: human-associated habitat; material: faeces | place: China | collected 2012
GTATTATGCAAAATTTTGTTTCGTAGGCGCGACAGGTTCGAGTCCTGTCACACTACGTTGATGTGCTTAAAAAAGCCGGTTTCAATTTGCTTTGTCTTGCAAACAATCATATTATGGACAGAGGCGAGCAGGGAATTTTAAATACCCTTGAAAACTGCCGCAAGCTTGGGGTTGACACCGTAGGGGCGTTTAAAACAGCCAACGAAAGAGACAAAATATATGTAAAAATATCGGTGGCATAAAAGTAGCCTTTTTAAACTACACCTACGGTACAAACGCTTTTGCCCACCACAGATACTTAGAGCATAAATATATGGTAAATCTTTTTCAACCCGAAGAATGTAAAGAAGGCTCGGTTGCGAATAATCCTCCATTATCGAAAAATGAACGGATTAACAGGGTAACGACCGCCTTGTCCATTAGCAGGATTTTTGGCTCGATTTTTTTCCGCCATTAGCAGAGAGGGCATTTTCATTAGCAAAACAGCGATTTTTTTGCTGATTTTTATTAGCAAGCCGTACACCTGAAAGGCGGACGACATTAGTCCTAATTTCCATTAGCTGACGGAGAATTTGCTAATGAAAATCTATGAATTTCACGATTTTTCTCTTTTCCCGTAAAAATGAAAAAACGCCGGAAACCCTTGATTTTACTGGGTTTTCCGGCGGAGTTTTTGGCGTTCCCGAGGTGATTCGAACACCCGACCTACCGCTTAGGAGGCGGTCGCTCTATCCAGCTGAGCTACGGAAACATCTTTAAAATCTATTCAATTTTAGGCTTATATTAACTCATTGTCAATCACTTTTGCTTAAAAGGCGGTCGCCATAACATATTCTTAGGAGGCGGTCGCTCTATCCGGCTGAGCTGCCGGCGCATATACGCATATCCGTAAACGCAATGATTATTATACCATATAACCGAAAAAAGTCAAGATTTTCGTTTTACAAGATTTATCGCGCTTTTCGGATATTTTCAATTTTCCCTTGAAAATTTGCCGATTCGGGGCTATAATAATATTATAATGATATAGAATGAAATAAGGAGGCGCGAATATGGAAAACGATGCACTTACCGCCGGAGTTTCCCGCATAGGCGGTCTTTTCGGCACGGCGGATATACGAATACTTATCTGCTATATAATTTCATCCATAGGCGAGCCTGTTCCCGGCAGACTGTTAGCCGATATTTTGCATTATGAAGGTATTGCCAACTGCTTTGAGGTTAACGATTCCATAGCCGCGCTTTTGAAAAACGGTCAGCTCTCGCTTGTCGACGAGTGTGACGATACCTACATTGCCACCGAAAGCGGTAAAAGCATCGCCGAAACACTCAAAACCTCACTTGCAATAAGTGTAAGGGACAGGGCGTATACCGCCGCGCTCAAAATGGTCGCGCGCTTTAAGAATGCAAAGGAAAACGACATTAAAATTTCAAAGGAAGACGGCAGAACATTTATAACCTGCTCGGCAATCGATAACGGTCAACCGTTTATGACGGTAAAGCTGCTTGTTGGAGACGAGGAGCAAGCGCTGTTTATTAAAAACCGTTTTTTAAACGACAGCAGTATATATTCCAAAATAATAGAGCTTTTAACAAAGGAATAATTTTAAGCAGCAAAACATCACGCCGCACCCGTTTGATCGGATGCGGCGCGGTTGCTTATTTCAAATCATATTTTAACCTTTTTACGGTATTCCTCATAATCCCTGTTCCAAAGAGAGAAGCTCTTGTCGGTGCGACGGTCGGTGAGCTCGTAATTGCGACTCAAATAATCTCCTAAAAACAGTGTGCATTTTCTCGCGCCGCGGTTGTTGAGGTGGTTGCCGCCGTCGCGCGTGTCGGTCTTCCAGTTAAAATCAAACCGCGCGCGGTCTATGTTCATATCGATAAAAGGAATATCGTAAGCTGCGGCAAAGTCCTTTACCGCGTTGTGCTTTCGGTAGCTCCATGAGCTTTGCGAGGGCAGCTCTAACAGTATTACCTTAATGCCGTTTGCGCGGCAGGTTTTAATAAAGGCGTTAGCTGCGGTTTTTGCGGCAAGCGGTATTTCCGCTTTATCTTTGCTTCTAACCATATACTCCCCGCCCATATAGCCCTTTACATCGTTGCTGAGCCACTGACCCTTGGGTGCGCAGTGCGCGGTAAAGCGCGGCTTTTTCAAAAGCTCATCGGGTTTTACTCTTTTCCAACGATCGTGATACTGAAAAACCGAAAAGCAGGAGCCGAGCGAGGTGTTTATAATTTTCGCAGCGCTTTCCACCACCTTTGATTTTGTAAAAAAACCGTCGGTCTCTAAAATCACCACCTTAGGCTTGTGGTATTTTAAAATATCGTTCAGCATTACATACGCCTGCGCCACGGTCTGTCGCCCCTCGCCGCTTACATATGATGTGTAGCCGTAATTTTTCCAAAGCTCCATAGGCGAAAAGCCGCTGTATGCATCGGAATTGCCTATAACGGCAACGTCAATTGTATTTTTCGGTTCGGAGTAAAAGCCGTGGGCGCTGGGGTTTACTATGCCCGCCTCCTTTGTGTTATCCTTCGGGGCGAGCATATATGAAAACGACACCACAGAAAGCACAAGCACGGCAAAAAAGCTTACCGCGCGTATAAGGTTTTTAGCACCCTTTTTCATAAAAATCACCTCTTAAAACTGTCCGTAAATAAAGTCCACAGCCTCATAGCCTATGCCGTAGGCACCGAAGATTATAACCGAAAGCACGAGCGCCAAATATACCGCCCAGCGCGCGGGTAATGCCCACTGCGCTATGCTTTCCCTTATTTCAATGCCCTTTTCCTGCAAAAGACTGACGGTGAAAATTACCGCCGCGCCTATGGCGGTTATAAGAAAATCCGCCTTATCCATACCGCACAGCAGCGCGTCCTTTAAAAACGTACCGCCGCCGAAATCGGTAACTATGCGCTTTATCATAAAGAGCCAGTCGCACACGGTGTCTGCACGGAAAAGCATCATTCCGCCTATTACCAAAATTAAAGTCCTGAATATTCTGAATATATTTAAAGGTGCCGACTCACGCTTTATTTTAAGCGCGGAAAAGAATTTCGCTATAAGCGGCTCCGCGTACATTCCGAACATCATTATTATGTAATAATAAAGCCCGTAAATAATATATTTCCAGCCTGCGCCGTGCCAAAAGCCTATGCCGAACCAGGTGAAAAACAGGGCAAAGGACGCAGGAACGAGTGATCCCAAAAATTCATTCAGATGCTCCTTTGCAAAGCGCGAGAGCTTCATAAACGGCTTTGAAAGCGAGACAGAATAGAAAACATAGTCCTTAAGCCACGCACCGAGGGTTATGTGCCACCGCCGCCAAAATTCGTTTACCGATTTCGAGAAAAACGGGCGGCAAAAGTTTTCCGACATTGTAACGCCGAACAGCTGCCCGCTGCCAATTACAATATCCATACAGCCCGAAAACTCGGCGTAAATTTGCAGGGTGTAAAGCACGCCCGCCAAAAGTATTACGCTGCCCGAATATTTGCCCGCGCTGCCGAACACCTCTGAAACCAGTATGTTCGCGCGGTCGGCTATAACCATTTTTTTGAAAAGCCCCCACACTATGCGCTGTAAAGCAAAGGCGGTGCGGTCGTAATCAAAGGAATGTCCCTCATAAAGATTATCGGCAAGCAGATCGTACCTGCCTATCGGACCCTCCACTATCTGCGGGAAAAAGCTTAAAAACAGGGCTAATTTTCCGAAATTTTCAGTAGCGCGGTATTTGCCGCGGTATACGTCTATAATATACCCCGCCGCCTGCAGAGTGTAGTAGGATATTCCGAGCGGCAGTATAAACTTTAATTTCGGCAGGTGCGCCCTTATATGCACAAGATGTGCCAAAAATTTCGCCGTGTGCAGGAAAAAGCCCGAATATTTTAAAACCAGCAGTATGCCGAAAACAAAAAGCACCGCCGATACCACAACTGCTTTCTTCTGCCATGCGATATTTGCTTTCAGTTTTTTTCGGTCTTCCTTTTCAAGCCCTTTTTTAGCAAGGGCAAAGCCATCGTTTATCTTGTTTATAAACACTCCGGCAAAATACACCGCCGCAGTAGTAATAACAAGAAAAACCGCCAGCTTGCCGCTGTTTATCATGTAAAAAATATAGCTTGAAACAAGCAGCACTACCCACTTATATTTTTTCGGCGACAGCGTGTAGCATAAAAACACGCTGCCCAAAAAAAGCAGAAGATAACTGTACGAGGTATAGCTCATAGCGATTATTCGTCCTCTAATCTTTTAACCATTGCGTAAATTGCCTCGGCACTTTTAAAGTTCTCGGGCACAATGTCGATAGGGGTTATTTCAATATCAAATTCATCATTAAGCTCGCTGACCAGCTGCACTATTTTAAGTGAATCCAGAATTTTATCCCCTATAAGGTCGGTCTCGACCAAATAATCGACTCCCGGTTTTATTTCTTCCAGTATTTTTATAACCTGCTCCATTGAATATTACTCCTCATCAGATATTTTTGTAATTAGCCGTAAGCCATTTACGGTCGGTCTTGCCGTTTGCGTTTATCGGCATTGCTTTTATGCGTATTATTTTTTGCGGCAGCATATAATCGGGCAGTCGGCTATTTAATGCGTTCATTATCTCCGATACGTCCTTTTGCCTGCCTGTGTAAATAAGGATTATTTTATCCTTTTGCTTATCATATACGACCGCCGCGGAGGAAAGCCCCTCGGTCGCATACGCCGCCGCCTCAATTTCGCCGAGCTCTATTCGATAACCCATATGCTTTATTTGAAAATCCTTGCGTGAAATGTATATGAGTTCTCCGTTTTCGTTCAGCTTTACAAGATCGCCCGTTTTATAAACCGTTTCGGGATAGGCGGTGTTCAGAGGGTTCTGCACAAACGCCGCCGCTGTTTTTTCGGGGTTGTTGTAATACCCCATTGCCAAAAACGAGCCTCGGGCGTATAATTCGCCCTCTTCGCCCACATCTGCCGCAGTGCCGTCCTCTTTTACTGCAAACACATCGCAGTTATCGCACGCTCTGCCTATCGGCAAGGTCTCGCCGTCAGAAAATTCGCGGTCAACTATATAATATGTGCAAATATCCGTGGTTTCGGTAGGCCCGAAAAGGTTTGCGAAAAGCGCGTTAGGCAGCCTTTCACGCCAGTAATTAAGCGGCTTTACGGGCATAACCTCGCCCGCGAAAAGCACCTTTTCAAGATACTCCGGCGCAATATAATCAAGCACCTTTAAATTCGCAACTATCGACAGCGCCGATGGCACCCAATAAATTGTGTTGACTTTTCTTTCGTTCATAAACTTTATTAAGTTTAATGGGAAGGAAAAGAGCGTTTTCGGTATTATATGAAGCTGTGCTCCCGCGTATACGGTGCTGAACACATCGGATACCGACATACTGAAATAAAACGGGGTCTGACTGCCAAAAACCGTATTTTCGTTTATTTTGAAAGTATCGGCATACCATTTAATATATGCAAGCACGCTGCGATGATTTACAACAGCACCCTTAGGCACACCCGTTGAGCCCGAGGTGAAAAGCACATACGCGGGGTCGGTATCCACCGCATTATTCCGTATTTCCCGAAGGGCCTCTTTATTCGGCGCATATGCCGCAGCCTCATTATAATACAGTACCGTACCGCCGAAATCAAGCTCACAAATTTTGGATTTGCACGCGTCGGTCACCAAAACCGCGGCGGGATTCAATGTTTCAAATATCGCCTTTATGCGTTCCGCTGGCATATCCGCGTCTATTACCGTGTAAAAGCAGCCGGCATATAATACCCCGAACATGGCGGTTAAATTTTCAACCGAGCGCTCGGCGATTACCGCAACGGGGGCTTTATACACCCCCGCAGCGGCTATTTTACTTCCGATACACTGCGCCGTTTTTAAAAACTCGCCGTAGGTAACGCTTTTGTTTTCATCGGCAAAAACGGTTTTTTCGGGAAAGCGATCTGCCGAATGTTCAAGCATTTCAAGAATATTTTTCATTATCTGCCCCTTATGGCGTCTATAGGACGTTTTGACGCTATGCGTTTAACAGGCAAAAAGCTTGCCGTAAACGCCACAAAAATACTCACAATCAAGAGCAAAGCCACCTGACGAACACCGAAGCTCAGCACCGTTACAAGCACGCCCATCTCATTGCGGATAATGCTGTTTATTATAACCGTAGCTGCAAATACGCCGATTGCCGATAAAACAAAGTTTATCATAGCAATAATAAAGCTTTCCGAGAAGAAGATTCTGAAAACATCGTTGCTGCGGGAGCCTATGGCGCGCAAAATTCCTATTTCCTGCTTTTTGTAGGAAATGCTGGTGCCTATAAAGTTGGAAAGCATTACAGCGGCAAACAAGGCAAAGCCCACGCCTATCCAGAAGAAGTATTTTGAAAGGGTTTTAAGTCCGTCGTTTATGGAATCAAGCTGGAAGGTTACCGAGTTTTGTATTGCATAGCGCACGCCGCTGTCCTCATTGTAGCAGTAAGCCACAAGCGAGTGCACCGCGCTCTTTTCCTCGGGCATTGTGCCCACGGCAAAGCCGTATATTTTATCCGTTCCCTCGGTAAGCTCGTTATAAATACCGTCGGAGCAGACAACGGTGGAGGTAAGCTTTGATTTATTACCCTCGGTCACATTATCTATAACGCCTACTATCTTGCAGCCGCTTATATTCTCGTTGCTGTTTTCCTTGCCGAATACATTTTTCCACATTGAAACGGTGTTTTTATTTTTAAGCAGCTTTGCGTAATCGGTAGTACCTGTCTCATTTTCCGCGTCTGTTTCGGCGCGCGTACCCGACTCATCGGAAAGGTTTGAAAGCGAATCGGCGGTTACTATAATTTCCTTATCGCCGAGGGTCTTTTTCTCGCCGTCTATCCAAATTACCTTTTCGTTTGTTATATCCGAAATACGGGCAAGGTAATTTGAGTCAGCGTTAAAATTATCGCCGTAGTAGGAAATATATCCTTCGGTTATCGGTGCCATTGCAGGTCTTTCGGCAATCATTTTATCCAAACAGCCATCGCCCACCATTGCAATTTCCGCGTAGCTGTAGCTCACCTCCGTGCTGAATTCATTCATAAGAATCATATCTATCAGTTGTTCAGCCCTGCTTTTGTGGTCATTTTTCTCGGTAAGCGACGCATAACGCGACATATCAAAACCTGTATCTATAACGGCGGTAACAGTATATTCCTTACCGCCTAATGTGAGCTTTTTGCCTATTAAATCAGTGCCGGTACTGATTTTGGTGTAAACAGGAGTTTTGGTACCGTCCTTTGCGGTGTTGTAGGTTTTATTATCAAAGTACTGCGCCTTTTTAAACACCTCATAAATATAATCGCTCACGGCAATTTCGTTTTTAGTGCCGTCGGGCAAATTACCCGCCAGTACCTTATAGCCCATTTCCTTTAAAACCGCGTCGTTTACGGTGGCAAAGCCGTTTATAACCGGGCAATAAATATTGTAGTCGGTTTCCGTAAGCTTTATTTCGGGGTTTGTATAGCTCGATATATCTCCGTTAAATTTAAGCGGCCGATAAATACCGTGCATTTTAACATTCATGCCCGCCGATATATCGGAAAGCTCCTTTTCCGAAAAGCGGTAGCCGTAATCACGCCAGTAGTCGCCTGTTTTTTTCGATTTTGCAACCGCAACCGATTTAACGCCCGAATCGATAAGCGAATTTGTGCAGGTCCTAACATGGTTGTAAGAGCCGAAGGTATCGGAAAGCCCGAAAAGCCCGAACGCAATGCAGGAAAGCAAAATGGTTATTACAAGCCTTATCTTCTTGTGTTTAAGTCCGCTTGCGCCTATTTTAAAAGCGTTGGACATGGGCAGCTTTGATTTTATAAGCTTAAAGCCCGAGCCGTCGGCAGTCTTAATTTTTGATACATCGGTCTTTTTAAAGCGCGCGGCGGTTTTTGACTTTTCACCCACCGTAAGCTTTAAATCGCCCGATTTCAGCTTATCTATATAGTCGTTTATGGCTGCTCGGTCTTCCTCTGTGAGGTGGTAGCCGGCGGGCACCTCTACCGTATTGCCGCAAAACTCAATGCCGTCGGGTGTTTCGGCGTGTTCCGCCTCGCCGTCAAGCTCCACATCGCTTATAACCTGCCCGTCGGAAAGCTCTATTATTCTGTCAGCGTATTGCTCGGCAAATTCGCGGTCGTGCGATACAACTATTACAAGCTTTGTTTCGGACAGCTTTTTAAGCGTATCAAATACCTGCTTGCCCGTAGCCGAGTCAAGCGCGCCCGTGGGCTCATCAGCCATTATTATTTCGGGCTTTTTAACAAGGGCGCGGGCTATTGCTACACGCTGCTTTTGTCCGCCAGATAATTCGTTGGGCTTTCTTGCGCCGAAGCCCTCTAAATCAACCTGCTTTAAAATATCGTTTATTTCACTGTCGGACGCCCGTCTTCCCTGCAGCTCTATTGCAAGGGCTATGTTTGCGCCTACCGAAAATTCGTCAAGCACATTGTATTCCTGAAAAATAAAGCCGACATAGGTATTTCGGTAAGAATCGAAATGCTGTTGCCTGAAATTCTTTGAGGAAACGCCCTTAATTATTATCTCGCCGCCGTCGTATTTATCAAGTCCGCCAAGCACGTTAAGCAGTGTGGATTTACCGCTGCCCGATTTACCGAGCAGGAAAACCATACCCTTTTCGGGAAACTTAAGGCTTATTTTATTAAGCGCCGTAACCGGCACGCCTTTTTTCGGTTTATAAATTTTAACAAGCTCTTTTGTTTCTAACATAATAGCCTCCTGTTTTTTTCGTACCAACTGTACTAACTTGAATGGTACAGCTGTATCATACCACGGGTTTCCCCTTTTGTCAATATTTATTACAATTTTTTAACCTATTCGTTTTTTCCTTTTTTACGGCAGATATAATTATATATTGCAATACCTGCAAGACTTATAACCGCCGTAAGGGCGAAAACTATAATTGCGAACTTATAATTTGCCATTCCGAGGGCGCTGCCGCCTATAGTGGACGTTATGACCGAGGGAAACCTTGCCACCGACACAATAAGCAGAAACCTTGAAAACTTAATATCGGTAAGCCCCACAGCATAGGTCAGCAGGTCCTTGGGCGTGCCCGGCAGAAAGAAGACGACGGCGGTAATAAAATCGAGCCGCTTTTCATCCTGCAGAAATTTAAGCTTTTTAATTTTTTCAATATCAAAAAACACTTCTACCAGCTTTACACCGAATTTGCGCACAAGCCCCAAAACCATAACGCTCCCGAGAGTTATGCCTATAACCACAAGTATTGTGCCCTCAACCGCGCCGAAAGCGTAGCCCGCACCTATTTCAAGCGGCTCGCCGGGCATTAAGGCTATTACCACCTGAAAAATAACCATACCTATAAATATAAAGCGGCTCCATATTCCGTGGGAGTCCACCCACTCGGAGAAAGCGCCCTTTGAAGATACCAACTTTATCATAGGCTTGCCTACAAACCAGGCTACCGCCGCCGAAAAAACAATCAATGCTATTATTACGGCTATACTTATTATCTTTTTCTGTTTATCGGTCAGTGCGGATTCATTTTTCTTTAAGTTCAGCAAGGCTTGTTTTCACATCCTTTTTAAAAGCTTCCCATTTATCGGGGTTATTTACATAGTAAATGGGGCAAAGCTTACCCGTAACATCGTAGTGACGAATAACGTTATCCCCCGAAAGCCCCGTTTCCTTTAAAAGCCACGCGGTAAGCTTTACCACTGAAGTATAGGTTGCGTCGTTAAACTTGCCTGTACCGTCGGGGTGGCACACCTCTATGGAAATAGTGTCCTTATTTCGGTTATTACTCGCCGCCGAGCGCTCCCACAACGGCAGGCACTGTATAATTTCGCCTTTAAGCCCCACCACAAAATGCGAGCTTACCTCGGTATCGTCCTTATCGAAAAAATCGCGGTTGTTCTGCGCCGTGGTGCCGGGGTTGCCCACATAGTGTATTACAATATCCTTTATATCCTCAAGCTGTATGCCTGTTCTGGCAGTCGTGTGAACATGGATAAGCTGACTGTCTATAAAATCGGGTATTTCAATTTTTTGCAGTCTTTCGGCTGCTGCCGTCTTCTTCGCCGTCGGGAAAGCCGCCGTGCCGCCGCTCCGTGTAAAGAGCCGCTTTATTCCTATGCCCGCGCCCACTATGCAGGCGGCAACAAGCGCCGTGCATAAAAATCTTCTAGCTATTATTTTTCTCCTGCGTTTTTTGCGCCGTTCATAATATGCGCGGCGTTTTCCGTAATTTTCCTCGTACATCCTATCCCCATCTTATACATTATATTGCGCTGTGCCCGAAACCTCAAGGTCATTTATCAAATCAAATTTAAGTGTGGCTTTAAACAGATCGCCGTCAATATCTATTTTCATATCTCCGCCCTGCAATTCGGTAAGGCTGCGGGCTATGGAAAGCCCCAAGCCGCTGCCCTCGGTGTTGCGTGAGGTATCGCCCCGCACAAAGCGTTCCATAAGCTCGTCGCCCGAAATATTAAGCGGATATTTCGATATGTTTTTAAAGGTTATAACGGCTTTTCCGTTCCTTACGGTCAGATCCATATACACCCGCGTGCCGGGCAGCGAATATTTGCACACATTTCCCGTAAGGTTTTCAAGCACGCGCCACAAATGCCGCCCGTCCGCCATAATTTTAACCGACGTATCGGGAACCGTAAGCACGGGGGTAAGCTCCGCATTTTTAAGCCGTTCGTCAAATTCGCCCACCGTTTGCGAGAGCAAAACGCCCGCGTCGCACTCGGAAAGCTCCACCTTTAAGCTGCCGCTTGACGCCTTTGAAGCCTCCACCAAGTCCTCAATCAGCTTTTTAAGGCGGCTCGATTGACGGTCGAGCACAGCTACATATTCCTTTATTTTTTCGTCTTCGGGCTGCTCCTTTTTAATCAAATCAACATAGTTTATAATTGAGGTGAGCGGAGTTTTAATATCGTGCGAGACATTGGTTATAAGCTCGGTACGCATGCGCTCGCTTTTCATTTTTTCATCCACCGCGTTCTGCATACCCGCGCTTATGTTGTTAAGGCTGCCGCAAAATTCGCGAAATTCGGGGAACATATACGAGGTATCAATTTTATAATCGATATCCCCCTCGGCTATTTTTTCACCGCCGTTTTTAATTCTTTGCAGCTGCACGGCGGTAAATATTATAAGCACCGCTATTGCAACCGCATTCAGACCCGCAAGAAACGCCAAAAGAGCAATTGCTCCGGCAGACAGGCAAACAGCCGCCACAAAAAAATCAAATATAAGCACCGCAACGCAGATAAGCGCGATTTTTTTAACAAGCGAAAGATTTTTGAAAACAAATCCTAAAAACCCGAGAATCTTTTTTAGGCTGCGCAGCAATATTCGCAGCAGCTTATATATAACATTGTTCTTAACAAACGTTCCCGCTTTAATGCGCACCGCAAAGCTTACGGTGTAAAGCAGGGCGATAAAGTAATCAAACGAGAGCATTGCCGATAAAGCAATAAGCTGAAATTCGGCGCCGGCGTAAAGATTTTCCGCAATCGCAATGTTCAGCATCCCTATAACTATTATGCAGGCGGTAAGCAGATCAAAAGGTATTTTATCAAAAAACGATAGCTTTATGCTTCCGTCCGCCTGTCTGCCCGCCGCGGCATAAATAAACACCATAGTTAAAACAAATAAAAGCAGGAATAAAAGACCGATAAATATAATGCTGTACCTTAACGGGTATAAAAAGTCCGTTGCTTTAAGATATAAAAGGTTGCTGTATGAAAGCGGGTAATTTTCCGCCGCGTAAACGGTAATATCCACATCGCCCAGGTATTCCTCAACATAAACCTCACCGGGGCTTTCAACGGTTCTGTAAACGCTCATATTTTTGAAAACCGCTTTGCCTATATATTTTTGGTTTTCATAGGTGTTTATAAGCGTTTCGCCGGTTTCACCGTCCCGCACCGTAAAATAAGAGGTTGAAAGATTCCTCAATTCCTCGGTATTTTTTTCGCCATAGCATTTCGATATCTGTGCGGCGGTTTTGCACCCGTTTACAGAGCCGAGCGTTGAAGTGGACGTTTCGTGCAGCGAG
>OKSC01003341.1_pt1 | contig 12079 bp, 8 predicted proteins | sample 1601161 | NCBI WGS metagenome assembly OKSC01 (sample SAMEA3541552, study PRJEB24748) | human gut metagenome | biome: human gut; feature: human-associated habitat; material: faeces | place: China | collected 2012
TATAGCTGCCTCGTCTTCCCTCCTGACGTGGAAAAGATAGACTTCCCGGGTTTAAAATTGTCATTCCATCCTTCTGAAGAAAGAAAGGACGATGTGTATGACCAAACATTACGAGATCCGCTCCTCTTGATCTGCCCTCTTCTATGATAGTTTCCATCCCCATGGACACATAATAATAATGTCCATGGGTAATAAATGCATGATAAGGACCAATCTCGAACTCCTCTTCCCTCGGAAGTTCTGTAAAAAAGTCGTTATTTCCTCTTATAATATGTTTCTCACACTCTACGACAGCCTCCAGATAGTCTTCTCCGCCTTCTACATCTCCAAGATGAATAAACATATCAATTTCCCCAACCTCTTCTAATGCGCGATCCAGTGCCTGGTGTCTTCCGTGTGTATCACTGACAATTAGAATTCTCATGCTTCTTCCTCGTTCAATTTCTCTTCAAGCAGGATTTTTATTGCTCGAAGTGCTTTTCCTCTGTGGCTTAATTTATTTTTCTGCTCCGGTGTCATCTCCGCTGTTGTACATCCGAATTCCGGAACATAGAAGATCGGATCATAACCGAATCCATTTGCACCGACAATCTCGTGTCCAATCTGTCCTTCAATCGTCTCACGGACTACGCTTGTTGTTCCATCCGGAAATACTGCTGCAACTGCACAGACAAATCTTGCGGTACGTTCATCGTCCGGAACCCCTTCCAGTCTATCCAGAAGGATTCTGTTCTTTATATCATAAGAAGTGTCTTCTCCGGCAAATCTCGCAGAATAAATTCCAGGTGCCTTATCCAAATAGTCAATCTCAAGACCGCAATAAATCTCAATACGACCCTCATATTTCTTTTTTATGAAATGTACCTCATCCAGATAAGCAGGAAGATCACCCCGATTCATATTCCAACAAGTATCAAAAGGAATCGGTGAATGAGAAGATACACCATAAGAAGAAAAACCTTGCCGGATAGCTTCTTTTACAAAATCCTCGATCGAAGCCGATCCATCGCAATACAAACTATGAGTATGATAATTAGTGAGATTATCCATAACAAAATACTTAACCACGAATATCGAAAAAACCTATTTCGTTTTAATTAAAGCAAAATCAACCTGTTTTTTCTCCATATCTACTCGGGCAATCTGTATACGGATAGGATCGCCTAAACGATAAACCCTGTGAGACGAACGCCCGGTAACACAATAATTCTTCTCATCGAATTCATAATAATCATCATCCAGATCACGTATAGGAACAAGCCCTTCACATTTATTTTCATTGATTTCGACATAAAGTCCCCATTCCGTTACTCCAGAAATAACCCCATCATATTCTTGCCCTAAACGTTCGCTAAGGAATTCTGCCTGCTTATACTTTATAGACGCCCGTTCGGCATTAGCTGCAACCAACTCCATTTCTGAAGAATGTTTACAAGCAGACTCCAAATTCTTTGCATTCACACTTCTCCCGCCAGCCATATATTTCTCTAATAAACGGTGAACCATCATATCGGGATAACGTCGTATCGGAGATGTAAAATGCGTATAATAATCAAAAGCCAAGCCATAATGCCCGATATTTTTCGTTGAATATGTAGCCTTCGCCATTGTTCGAATAGCCACCGTCTCTATTAGGTTCTCCTCCGGCTTATTTTGAATATTATCCAATAATGAATTTATCGAACGGGAAATCTGTCCTTTTGTTCCTTCGGTACGAAGCGTATAACCGAACCTACGAATAAACGTCGCCATTGTATTCATCTTCTCCGGATCAGGTAAATCATGAACACGATAAACGAAAGCTTTCGCAGTACGGTTTCCGTCTACTTTACCGACAGATTCGGCTACCGTACGATTTGCCAGCAGCATAAACTCTTCCACAAGCTTATTGGCCTCTTTCGAAACTTTAAAATATACACTCAATGGTCGTCCGTTCTCATCTATCTCAAATTTTACTTCATGACGGTCAAAATTGATTGACCCTTCGGAAAAACGTCTTTCTCTTAGTTTTTGCGCCAGATCATTTAATTTAAGAATCTCAGAACTATAATCACCTCTTCCGCTTTCGATGATTTCCTGAGCCTCTTCATAAGTAAAACGGCGATCTGAACGAATAACCGTACGAGTAATATGCGAATGCTGAACTTCCGATTTTTCATTTAATTCAAAAATTGCCGAGAAGCACAATTTGTCCTCATCCGGTCGTAATGAACATATCTGGTTACATAAACGCTCCGGCAACATCGGAATAGTACGGTCTACCAAATAAACCGATGTCGCCCTTTTATAAGCCTCTTTATCTATTACACTCCCCGGAGTTACGTAGTGCGTCACATCGGCGATATGCACACCGACTTCCCAATTTCCATTATCTAACTGACGAATAGAAAGAGCATCGTCAAAATCCTTAGCATCACGCGGGTCTATCGTAAAAGTCGTTATGCCTCTGAAATCCTCCCGGTCTTTTAAATCCTCTTCGGTAAGGATATCGCTAATCTTATCTGCCGCTTTCTCAACATTTTTCGGATATGTATAAGGCAATCCGAATTCTGCCAATATCGCATGCATCTCGGTATCATTATTCCCGGCTTTCCCCAAAACGGCGATCACCTCGCCATAAGGATTCTTAGCACTTTCCGGCCATTCGGTAATTGAGACAAGGGCCTTTTCTCCGGTCTTACCGCCTTTCAATTTATCTAACGGAATAAATATATCATTCCCTAAAGAACGGTTTTCTGTCAAAAGAAATGCATATTGGGATTTCACATCTAACGTCCCGACAAAAGTTTGAGGAACACGTTCTGTAATTTCTACAATTTCAGCTTCCGTATCGCCACCCTTTCTACGTTTACGACAAACAATGTAATTCACCTTATCTCCAGACATCGCCCTCAAAGATTTTTCATCCGATACCAATATAGGATCACCGCCGTCATTCGGAATAACATGATTCTTTCCGTTACTTCTACGCTCAAAAACCCCTTCCCGAATTTTTTGGCTTACATCATACTTATACCGTCCCGGATCTACCTCTGTCAAATAGAGCTCTGCCGCCAATTCTGCAAGGATTTGGGAGATCATTATTTTCTGAGGATCATTTTTAGCATTAACCGCTCGGGATACTTGTTTATAATTATACGGATGACCGGGATTCTCATTAAAAAAATCACAGATCAACTGTCTCATTTTTTCTTTTTTTATCCGGGGGACATCCTTTATTTTTTTTCTTTTCGACATATTCAAACAATTCTAAATACCAACAATAAATACAGAACGATTAACTTCACAGTTAACCAACTACAAAGTAAATAATATTTTTAAGAATACAGAGCATTTGCCCCATCTTAAACTTACCTCAAAAATAAAATAAATGGATGAAAGCTATTCAAACAAAAATCCCAATAAACCGAACAAAAGACTATTCCTTAAAAATCCATCATTTCACCCTCATAATCCATGCCGTTATTATCCGGACGTTTACCCGGCTTAGGTTTATTGTTTCCATTCTTTCCGAACATGTATGTCAATGTCAGATTCACGCTACGTCCGCCCCAACGGGAATGGCTCTCTTGATAGAAATTATCTCCCCACGAAATATTCTTCCGCCCCCGCGAATCCAATAAATCCCTACCGGATAATGCAATAGAGAATTTTCGAGAAAAAAAGCTCTTGCGAATACCGGCATCCAAAGAATAATTCGGACGACGCTCACCTTGTGCAATAAGCTGTTTCGCGTTATAATTTCCCGTAACCTGCGCCGAGAAATTCTTGGGAAGTATCAAATTGGCCATAATACGGGCATTCCACGTAAAATTATTCTCACCATCATAATGCATAGTAGAAGCAACTCCCGAATTATCGACATAAGTATAATCAAAGTCGTTAAGCTGTTGATAATACATATTTACCGTAGTAGTTAAATTCAGATACTTAAATAACCGGTTCTTAGCCACCAATTCCAATCCCGCATTCTGCATCTTGGTCACATTCTCATAAGTAGAATACATAACCGGTTCCTCAAAATAACGCACTTGTTGTATTACATCATTCGTTTTACGATAATAAAGTGAAGCCGATAAAGTATGCGCATCCCAGTTTTTTATATAATTCAATTCTATGGCATGAGCAAATTCCGGATTCAAATTAGGATTCCCATAAGAAATACTGGTAGAGTCGGTAACATTTCTGAATGCGTTTATTTGTCTTCCCCTCGGTCTGTTGACCCGGCTGGTATAATTGACCTGAAGTTCATTTCCTTTCGGTAAACTATAAGACAAAAACAGACTCGGATACAAATGCCAATATTCCCGGGTTCGGTCCGGGGTCTGCGCATTCCACGGCCGGCTCTCGGTTTTATAGCGCATATATTCGCCTCTCAACCCCGCCTGAAAACTGAAATTATCGATTTTACCCGAAAATGTACCATAAAGAGCTTGTATATTTTCTTTATAGGTAAAATCATTATTTAAGGCTTCCTGCGGTTTTAGATTTTCCATATCCGGACCTTCTAATGTATAAACATCGTCTCCTCTGGAATTGATATTCCCCTTATAACCGGCCTCAATCTTAAAACGATCCGATATTTGGTTACTATAATCAGCCTGAAATTCCCACCGTTGGTGCGAATTATTTTCATCCTGTTTTTGGGCAGATTTTAGCCACACGTCTTTTACTAAACTGTTTTGTGTAAAATCGTTTGTCTCATTCCAATTCATCTGGAAATAATTAGCATATAATCTCAAATCATGATTCTTACCGAACAAATGTGTATAATCCAATGTCACTCCCCAATCGTTATGAGTTCCGTCTTCATCCGACCACCGCTCCCGGGTCAATGCACCCAAACCGTCTCTCGACGTAAGGGTCGTACGACTATCTCCACCACCGAACATGCCCATAAAGGACAACCCTATATCATCCTTTCGAGTAACATGATATGTTGCTCCTCCTCGCAGAAAAACCCCGATACGATCCATATCTCCTTTATTTTTCTGGTTAAGAATCGTCGTATCGTTTCCTTGCCATGATTCTCGATAAGTATCGCTGCTGTTGTTAAATTGCATATACCGGATACCGATATTGGCATATGCATCGACCTTTGAAGAATTATAATTTATATTTCCCGATCCATTTACTCCTCCAAAAGTATTTGCACCGACCGATACACTCCCGTAATAACCGGCTTTTCGGTCCTTTTTCAAGACCAGATTTATAATCCCTGCAGACCCTTCCGGACTATATTTAGAAGACGGATTAGTAATAACTTCTATACTTTCTATACTTCCGGCTGGCATCTGTTCCAATATTTGAGCCCGGTTGTCGGCCGTTAATCCCGAAGGTTTGCCATTGATCCAAACTTCTACATTCGAATTATTCCGAAGAGAAATATTTCCTTCGTTATCGACATCGACAGAAGGTATATTCTGCAACGCTTCAGAAGCAGAACCTCCTGCAGCAGAGATATTCTGATCTACGTCAAAAACCTTTTTATCTACCTCAAAGCGCATCTGAGATTTCTGTCCGATCACTTCCACTGCTTTTAAGGATTTAGCATCAGTCGACAATTGTAAAGTTTTCAAATCTACAATCGGAGTTTTCGAAGTCACAAATACAGGAAATTCCAAAGTTTTATACCCGACAAAACTAATCCGGAGAGTATAAGATCCATTCTTGACATTCGGTATCGAAAATGCACCCTTTTCATCGGTTGTCACCGTTTTCATAGGTGTCTTAGAAGACTTATTAAATAACGATACGGTAGCAAAATCAATAATCTGCTTCGTTTCATTATCGATAAGACGGCCTTTTATCGTAGCGGCTGAAAGAGTTGCAATCGTCACCCAGACGAAAACAACTGATAATAAATATTTTTTCATTGAGGATGTTTCTATTTTTTTATTTACGCTTTATAAGACTATCTCTTACAAAAATAGTTTAATCGAGACGTTCCTTGTTTTCTATATTCTTAACAAATTATATCATCTCTATTCTTAGTTCCTGTTTAAATTTCCTAATAAAATACTATCAGGTCATTTTTACGTTTTCTTTCGGTCTCTTTTCTCGTTCTCACTCGTCAGATAGCCCGCCATCTTCCTCGTAAAACAACAAAAACATCTTCGAAAGAAACTTTCAAAACTGACTCGAATAAAATTTAAACGGGCTCTTACAAAAAACAGTCTGCATAAGATCAGAACTCATGCAGACCGTCAATATGTTATTTACTACTTGCAATAATTAAGCATCGATATTCGCATAAGTGGCATGCGCTTCGATAAATTCACGACGAGGACCGACTTCCTCTCCCATCAACATTGAAAATACCCGATCTGCTTCTGCCGCATTATCGATTGTTACTTGACGTAATGTACGATGTGCCGGATCCATAGTCGTCTCCCATAGTTGATGAGAATTCATCTCTCCCAAACCTTTATAGCGTTGCGTATAAATTTGGTTAACATCCCCATTCGCATATTTCAGGGCAAACTGCGTACGTTGTTGCTCTGTCCAGCAATATTCTTCTATTTTGCCCTTTCTACATAAATACAGCGGCGGAGTCGCAATATAGAGATAACCGTTCTCTATCAAAGGACGCATATGACGGAAAAAGAAAGTCATGATCAATGTCGCAATATGGCTACCGTCCACATCGGCATCGGTCATAATAATGATCTTATGATAACGCAATTTTGAAATATTAGCTTCCTTCGTATCGTCTTCCGTACCGATAGTAACTCCTAAAGCTGTATATATATTACGGATTTCCTGACTTTCGAGCACTTTATGATGCATCGCTTTTTCAACATTCAATATCTTACCGCGCAAAGGCAATATTGCCTGAAAGGCACGATCCCGCCCCTGTTTTGCCGTTCCTCCTGCAGAATCTCCTTCGACAAGGAATATCTCACAAACTTCAGGATTACGCTGAGAACAATCTGCCAATTTACCGGGAAGACCTCCACCCGAAAGAGGAGATTTACGTTGCACCATTTCCCGGGCATGACGTGCGGCATGACGTGCAGTCGCCGCCAATATGACCTTCTCTACTATTGCTTTAGCCTGTCTCGGATTCTCTTCCAAGAAATTCCGGAGAGCTTCGCTGACAGCGACATCGACAGCTCCGATAACCTCGTTATTCCCTAATTTTGTCTTGGTTTGTCCTTCAAATTGAGGTTCCATGACTTTCACGGAAATAACTGCCGTAAGACCTTCTCGGAAGTCATCACTACTGATCTCCACTTTTACCTTCTCGAGCATTTTAGAATCTTCAGCATATTTTTTCAGCGTACGGGTCAGCCCCCTACGAAAGCCGGCAACGTGTGTCCCGCCTTCGATTGTATTGATATTATTTACGTATGAGAACAAGTTCTCATTATAAGACGTATTGTAAGTCATTGCAACCTCTACCGGAACACCTTGGCGCTCAGTAGAAATATGAATAATATCTTCAAAAAGATGCTCCTTCGTGCTATCTATATAACGGACAAATTCTTTCAGCCCCTCTACCGAGAAAAATTCTTCTCGACGGAACTCTCCGTTTTCAAGTACTTCACGTTTATCGGTAAGAGACAAATAAATTCCGGCATTAAGGTATCCCAAATCACGCAGACGAGAAGCCAAAATATCAAATTTATAAACTACATCCGTAAATATATCCGCATCCGGCCTGAAAGTTATTATCGTTCCGGTCTCTTCGGTAGTCCCGATAACCTCCACATCATGCAAAGGTTTTCCGCACGAAAACTCTTGCATATATATTTTTCCGTTACGCTTTACCTCCGCACGCAAATAAGTCGACAGAGCATTTACACACGATACGCCGACCCCATGTAAACCTCCGGAAACCTTATAAGAGCCTTTATCGAACTTACCTCCTGCGTGCAATACGGTCAACACGACTTCCAATGCAGATTTATGTTCTTTTTCATGCATATCTACCGGAATACCACGACCGTTATCTATCACGGTAATAGAATTATCTTCATTGATAATAACATCGATATGATTGGCATACCCGGCAAGCGCTTCGTCAATAGAGTTATCTACTACCTCATACACCAAATGATGCAACCCTTTTATCCCAATATCTCCAATATACATAGCAGGGCGTTTCCTTACGGCTTCAAGACCTTCCAGCACTTGAATACTATCCGCAGAATACGCAGCGCTATCAACATTTAATTCTTCTGACATATTGATTTTTATATGTTTATTTATACTCGTTTTTGTTTTTCGACATCTTTTTCAGACAAAATTCGAAAGCAAACAAAGTTACTAAAAATACCTGACAGAAGAAAATTTGCTATTGTTTTTTTATATAAAGACAAATATCTATCAAAGAGAAGCTTGAGAAACAATCCTATTTCTTATAAATTCGAGCAAATTCACACAAAACAATCCTATAATCATAATCTCCTTAAGAACAGATTGCCATCACCGCCATACAACAAAAAAACCGAATACAATATGTATTCGGTAAACTTTCGGTAGCCCATAGGGGAATCGAACCCCTCTTTCAAGAATGAAAATCTTGCGTCCTAGCCGATAGACGAATGGGCCATTATCTAAAAACCTTTCGCTTAAACAAATAAGGTTTTCTCAAATGCGAGTGCAAATATAGAGCTGTTTTTTGAATTGACAAAATATTTGACAAAAAATATCGCTCAAAATGTCACTTTTAGCCTTTTTAAGTAACCGTTTCGACACCTTTTTATGAATATAGAGGATCATCAGAAGATGTTTTCTTAGCTTTTTGACGTTCCATCTCACTTAAATGCAGATCAAGAGCACGGACCGAAATAACAATCTCTCCGATAGAAATTCCCAATGAACAGATCAAACATAACAATGATATAGCGAAAACTCCCACAGCAGAAGTCTGAAATCCGATATAAATCAGAAACATACACAAAACACTTAATAAAAGGCTTACAATTCCCAAAATCTGCATTGTACGGATTAAAGACAAACGTTTACGTAAATTATCTATTTGAGCAGCCGTAATCCGTGTAGGATGCAAATCATAATCTCCTTTTAAAGTACGAACAACCTGAGCATATGAAAGAAAACGGTTTGTATAAGCCAGCATAATCAACGAAACTGCTGAAAACAACAATGAAGGAGTAGTCAAAGTAAGTTCTTCCATAATATTTTTACAATCATTATCAATGTTTTTATGCAAGAATACGCTATTTTTGTGTAAATACAAAATTCCGGAACTGAAAATATGCTGGAAAAAACATTAGGTATCGTATTACACACAGTTGCATACAACGATAAAAATCACATCGCACATCTCTATACAGAGAAATACGGAAGAATGTCGTATGCCATTCCCCAAACACAAGGACGAAAAAGCAAGTCGCAAAGACCGCTATTCACACCTTTCTCAATATTAGACATAGAGTCTGACTATAAACCCGGACGCGATATACAAAAGATCAAAGAAGTAAGACCTGCAGAGATTCTACAACAAATTCATTATGATCCGGTTAAAAACTCTATCGCATTATTTTTATCCGAATTTTTATCCCGTACAATTCGAGAACCTGAAGCAAATCCCGTTTTTTTTGAATTTCTACATCAATCAATCAAATTTCTTGATATCATTGAAGACGGGAAAGCGAATTTTCATCTTTGTTTTTTAATTAGAATATCCGGATTTTTAGGATTTTATCCGAATATTGAAAATTATCGCCCCGGAGATTATTTTGACCTCCTAAACGGGATCTCCACTTCTGCACATCCGGGACATGCCTATATCCTCTCTCCCGATGAAACATCCGGTTTTACGACTCTCATGAGAATGAATTACCACAATCTGCACCTATTCCGTTTTTCCAGACAAGAAAGAATACAAATACTCGAACATATTATCGAATATTTTAAATTACATCATGCCGGATTCACACAACTCAAATCTCTTGACGTACTCAAAACATTATTCGACTAATTACACTACACATTTGGCAAAAAGCAGAAATAATTATACTTTTGTAGCCGCTAATGCCTTTGTAGTTCAATGGATAGAACAAAAGTTTCCTAAACTTTAGATCCGGGTTCGATTCCCGGCGAGACTACTATATGAATATTAGATGTATTTCCACAAGCTCGTTGTTCATGCAATCTTCGTTTGTCATAGCTGTAATGTCTTAATTTTGATCTTATGGAACTTTATCAAGTATTTTCTCGCCGATCATGGGTGTAAGAAGTTTATAGGATTGCGGTTTTGATGCTTTATGGATATTTTCCAGTGGCTCGTACCAAGGATGTTTGCTCAAGGCATATTTGGAATGATGTACCGTGAGCACCTGTTTGGGGTGCAAATCTTTGATAGCGAGTGGAAGATCATCAGGCATTAGATGTATATAACGCCAGTCTTCATTATATTGTCCGTTTTCCATGATGGCTAGATCTATTTGTGGAAATCTTTTGCCGATCTCCGCAAAATGGGTATCGTACCCTCCGTCTCCCGATAGATATATTTGTTGCTTACCGTCTATCATAAATGAGGCCCATAGCGTTTGGGCGTTTTTTAATAATCGGTTTGAGAAATGACGGGCGGGCAAGCAGTATATTTGGCAGTCGTTATCAATGCGATAACTATCATACCAATCCATTTCCACGATGTGTTCCGGAGAGAATCCCCAATATTCAAAATATTCCCCTACGCCTAGTCCGCAGATTATGGTTCCTATACGATCTTTCAGTTGTTTAACCGTATAATAATCCAAATGATCCCAATGCTCGTGGGTAATTATCAAGAAATCAATATCAGGGATGTCCTCCGGCTTGTAGAGATCTGTGCCTTTAAATGGCTGAAACATCAAGGAGGCCGGAAACCTATTTGTTAATACGGGATCTATCAGAAATCGCTTGCCCCCGTTTTGGATCAAATAAGATGAATGACCAAACCAAATAACAAGGTCTTCATTTCGGTCCAGATGAAGTAAATCCGTTTTTACGGTCGGTAAACTTTTATGGGGTTTTAAATCGGGTTGTTTTCCAAAGAAGAAGTCCCAAAATACTTGTACCCCTCCTTTTTTCATCGTTGTAGTTGGTGTAAGATGGATATTATGGAATTTCCCATCCCGGTAATTGGGCGAGCGCTTGATTCGCTCCAATCTCTCTCCCCGGGGTAAATGTCCGAATGCGGGATGGTAGAATATAATGGATGCCGTCCCTATCAGTAAAACTACAAATAGTAGAATTGAGATCATAACTTTTTTATGTTTCATTTTTACGATCGTGGAGAGTTGGGACAAGGCCGGCGCCTCTATGTGATTGAGTACATAATTGGTAGTGTATTCTTTAATAGGCCTTAAACGTTACCCATTCGCCATTATATAGACATTTAAAAGTCCGACCACTAATCCATACGTTCTCTAGTGTTGTTTGGCCGTCTTCATAGTCCATATAAAGTATATCGGTATAGTAATTGTCCCAGTCCCAGTAGAATGGAATTTCCTCTCGATCTATGCGTCCGCTTGGGTAATGATAAATTCTTGTATCCCATCCTTTCCCATCCGGATTAAATGTAAGTTGCTGCTCACAATCCAAGCCGTCTACGACAAACCAATCTGTCCATACATAATTACATAAATCATAGGTGATTTCCTCATACGGATCATAATACGGATCCTCCTCGCAACTACTGAACCCGCATAAGACGGCGATCAATAAGAATATGTTTATTAAATATCTTTTAGCCATAACTCTATACCTTTAAATACGATTCGGAGGTAAAGATACAAATTTAAGGAAAGGATATTTCTTTTTTTTATATCTTTAGCGCAAAATTTTCAGATATATGCAAAAAACATTACGCATTAAGAACGATATTCATGAGCTTTCCATGATGAATGAGTTCTTGGAAGAAGCTGGAGAAGAATTGGGATTAAGCACCGCTTTCATGATGAGCCTGAATCTGGTGATGGAAGAAGCTGTCTCAAATATAATTTTTTATGCGTATAAGGGAGATGTTGAGGATGCCGTAGACATTTCGTTGGTCAGGGAAGGTGGGGAATTGATCGTGACTTTGATAGATCATGGGATTGCTTTCGATCCGACTTTAAGAAAAGAC
>OKSC01003342.1_pt1 | contig 12077 bp, 8 predicted proteins | sample 1601161 | NCBI WGS metagenome assembly OKSC01 (sample SAMEA3541552, study PRJEB24748) | human gut metagenome | biome: human gut; feature: human-associated habitat; material: faeces | place: China | collected 2012
TACAACTATGACGCTTGGGGCAATGTAATTTCTGTTACCGGTGCCAATGGCGCGGCGATTACAGATTCGACCCACATCGCCAATGTTAACCCGCTTCGCTATCGTGGGTATTATTATGACTCTGAAACGGGATTGTATTATCTTCAGAGCAGATATTATGATCCGGCGGTTAAGAGATTTATCAATGCAGATGATTCAAATATTTTGCTTGATGATCAGGGTAATATCTTGCAGTATAATTTATTTGCGTATTGTTTCGATAATCCTGTAAATATGCATGATGAGGATGGTGAAGCGGCGGCAAATATTATTGGTGCAGTTGTCGGTGGAGTTGCTGGAGCTACTCTAGGAGTTTTGCTTGCGAGAAAGCTTGGCTTGACAGGCTGGAAAAAGTGGGCCTTAATTTCTGCGGCCACAGTCGGTGGTGCAGTGCTGGGTGCTTTTCTCGGGCCGTATGTTGCAAAGTTTGCTAAGTCCATTGGTTCAACAGTAAAAATGGCAGTAAAAACATTAGCTAAGGGTGAACTGTGTTTTGTTGCAGGTACGCAAATATTAACCGAAAACGGTCATGTTCCTATTGAGAATATTAAGGTTGGAGATTATGTGTATGCAGAAAATCCAGAAACGGGTGAAAAAGGACTTAAGCGAGTTGAGCAAACCTTTACAAATGAAATAAATGAGTTAATTCATGTCACGGTTAACGGCGAGGAGATTCATACGACCCCCGGACATCCATTTTATGTTGTAGGCAAAGGCTGGATCGGCGCAGAGGCACTAGAGATAGGTGACCAACTCGTTGTTTATGGGGGAAAACGGGTAGCTGTTGAAAAAGTAAAACACGAATCATTAAATAAACCTGTAACTGTATATAATTTTGAGGTTGAGGATTTTCATACATACTATGTCGGAGAAAGTTCTATACTCGTTCACAACAAAGGTTGTGGACTCAATAAGCTTACTGATTCCTATATAAAGAAGACTCTTAAACTAAATGCTCATTCTATAAAACGAGAGTATTTGGGGAGAAAAGCGAAAATTTCACTATATGATTTGGCTGTTGATAAGAAAACCGGAATTATTTACATTGTAGACAAAGCGGGTAAAATTGTTACGGATACAATTTATAAAACCAAATAGGGAGGAGATAATCTGTGAGTAATTACTGTACAATTTATGCAGAGATGCACATGATTTTTGATAATGATTTTGATGTGTACTCGATCACAAAACGTTTAGGAATTGCCCCAACAGAATGTAAATCGCGTAATGAAACACGAATGTCACCTTTGACGGATAAGCCTATTGAGGGTTTTTGGACGTTAAAAACAGAAGAAAAAGAAGAAAGGGACTTGGGTGTTGTATTGAATGAGCTAATGGGAAATATATTTGCTAAACTACCAGATATCAAAAAAATCTGTGATGAAAATGGAGGAACAGTTGTTTTCGATATCATCCCATTTTTTGATGGAAATAGTAAACCTGCATTGTATTTTGAAAGAGATTTTCTTGATATTGTAAACTATTTGAATGCTACCATTCAAATAGATTTATATGTGAGGTGAATCTGTGTAAATTATTAAAGGGTTTCAGGAAACTTCTGACAACAAGCGCCGTGGTATCATAATGACGGTGCTTGCCGACACATAGCAGATTTCTTGTAATATGTGAATGTTTTGCGAACATTCAAAACAGAGGCTTGCATTTTTGCCTTTATGTGGGGAAACAGGTGGAGGGGACTCTCCTTCCTTTCACCTGTTAATCTCACAAAAACGAAGCGACTGTTGAAAAATCAATCAAACGTATTGCTCTATTGGAAGATGTACTGACGGTAGCAAAAAGCGCATCTATGCCGCCGAGTACGGATATGACATGAACAACAACGTGTCAAAGTTTACTTCATCTGCGGGCGGAGTGAGCATGACCGAAAAATTCGATTACGGCAAGGACAATCTTGCATCGAAGTATACGTGTCCCTCTGCAAAGACAGAATAGGCAATATATACCAAGTGGCAGGTTGCTTGTGATGAACTGAAACAACCATAAAACTAACCCTCAAGAAGCTAAATGCTTTTTGAGGGTTAGTTTATTTGTCAATTGTTGTTTACTGTGATTTTCCGTTCTTATATAATATATGTAACTATTGTTATACGATATTCGTTATTGTGTATCGTTTTTGCAATGGTGTTTTCAATCACACATCGCTGTGTGAATTTCACCAGGGCAAGCTGTTACTCCATTTAACAATACCTTTTGAAGAAAAGCCAAAGACTAATTTGCCGGGCGATAATCTAAGGTACTACCGTCAGCGAAAACAGATAACAACAAGGCATATAGCAGAAAAGCTGGATATTGTACCAGCGACTGTTACGATGTATGAAAACGGAAAGCAGCCTATCCCTTATGATGTAGCTGTCAAACTGGCAGATATTTTGGAAATTGAAGCGTCCTTGCTCTATGATGATTTCTCCCGTTTCCTTGCCGTGCCCTATACCGAAGCACTAAAGAGCGTTAGAATGGTTCTGGGGCTCTCGCTGAAGGCTTTTGCAGAGCAAATAGAGATTGCACCCGGTTATTACTATAAGCTCGAAGGAGGCAATCGCAGACCGTCACGAAAGATTTATCAGAAGATATGCGCTATGCTCGAGGCTACTGGTCTACAAACTTCACTTTTATGGGAACATCTATTACAATGAAAGTGAAAGAAAAAATGATTGGAGGAGTTGCTATGACACAGAATTTGACTTATCCCCGTTGTGGTGATTATCTCATCCCTGATATTCGGTTGAGCTATGTAAGCGATAAACCACTTGGGAAGTACGGTAGAATGCGCAGAGTTTTTCTTGCGGAAAATAATCCAATACTCTTAGATGACATGATTCTAACAGAGACATTATTTCCGCATTTATGGGAAATTGACGAAACAGCTCGCCGTAGAGTAAAACAGATAATGACTGAACTTCTGGAGAAAAATCCGGCTCCGGATAAGTCAACCCAACAGCTTGCTTGGGTGCAGCACATGAGTAGTCTAAAAGCACAGGCAGAAGAAATAGTTTTGGCGGAGTTAATTTATAATTGAGGGAAAATGGGTTGCTTTAATTAGCAGCCCATTTTTTATGTGGGAAGACAGTTCTTGAATTGTGAAATAAACACTTGCTGAATTGTCTTTTTGACAATTCAAGAGTTGTCAAAAGCACAAGGTAATAATACTGAGTATAGTAATACTGATCCTTTCTTATCTATCCGCAGCATGAATCGACCTTTGTATACAATGCTGTTTAGATAAAATGGGTGGTATTATGCTATAGCTTATGCTATAATATATCATATGTTGGTGTAAAATCAAATAAGGAGATATGGTTATGGATATTTCTGAAGTCATTAAGAATATACGTTCCGAACTGAACTTATCTCAGGAAGGATTGGCAAGAGAATTGCATATGGGTTTTACTGCTGTGAACAGATGGGAAAACCATAAATCGAAACCAAATCAGATTGCAAGACACGCTTTGGCAGAACTTTGTAGGAAAAATAATTTGGATCAAAAGTTGATAGAGTCTTTAGAAGCAAATAACTGAATGAAAGGTGTCTCAATATGAAGAACGAGAAGCAAATTGAGCTGAGTTTCATTGAAAAACTCAAAGAATTAAAATATATATACCGGGAAGATATTAAAGATAAAGCCTCTTTAGAAGAAAATTTTAGAAAGCATTTTCAAGAACTTAATAGGGTTAGATTAAGTGATTCTGAATTTGCAAGATTGAAAGAAAGCATCGTTACACCAGATGTGTTTTCAGCGGCAAAAATCTTGAGAGAAACGAACACATTTAAAAGGGATGATGATACACCTCTACAGTACACCCTTGTAAATACGAATGATTGGTGCAAAAACGAGTATGAGGTAATTAATCAGCTTCGTATTAATACAGAAAATAGTCATCATAGATACGATGTTATTATTCTTATCAATGGCATTCCTGTTGTACAGGTTGAATTAAAGTCGCTCCAAATTACTCCTAAAAGAGCAATGGAGCAGATTGTTGATTATAAAAATGATCCGGGAAATGGATATACAAATTCTTTGCTCTGTTTCATGCAGCTTTTTATTGTCAGCAATGAAAGTAATACCTACTATTTTGCCAACAACAACAAAGAGCATTTTGCTTTTGATGCTGATGAACGCTTTTTGCCTGTATATCAATTTGCCGATAAGGATAATAAAAAAATTACCCATTTGCACGATTTTTCTGAGGCTGTGTTGCGTAAATGTGCTTTGGGTGAGCTGATTAGCAAATATATGGTCTTAGTAGCAAGTGAGCAGAAAATGATGATTATGAGACCATATCAAATTTATGCGGTTAAAGCCATTATGGATTGCATTGAGCAAAACAGAGGAAATGGCTATATTTGGCATACAACAGGAAGCGGTAAAACCCTCACCTCTTTTAAGGCATCTACCTTGTTAAAAGATAATCGCAACATAGCAAAATGTCTTTTTGTGGTAGACAGAAAGGATCTTGACCGACAGACCAGAGAGGAATTCAATAAGTTCCAAGAGGGATGTGTGGAAGAAAACACCAATACGGAAACTTTGGTAAAAAGACTTGTTTCGGAGGACTATCGAGATAAAGTCATTGTAACGACCATTCAAAAGTTAGGTTTGGCGCTTGACGACGATAATAAACGGAGTAAAGAGAAAAAGAAAAAAGGTGAGCTCACATACAAAGAAAGATTGGCGCCTTTAAAAGATAGCAGAATTGCAATTATCTTTGATGAATGCCATCGTTCACAGTTTGGAGAAAACCATAAAGCAATCAAAAACTTTTTCCCAAAGGCTCAGCTGTTTGGATTTACTGGTACACCTATTTTTGAAGAAAACGCAACTTACAAGCAAATTGACGGAACAATCGGTTCTTATACAACTACGAAAGATATTTTTGAAAAAGAACTGCATGCTTATACGATTACTCATGCCATCGATGACAGAAATGTATTGCGATTCCATATTGACTACTTCAAGCCGGAAAATGACAGAGATGCTTCAAGAATCAATGAGGAACAACAAAAAAGGGCAGTGGTACAAACTATTCTTTCAAAACATGATGCTATAACAAATAACAGAAGATACAACGCTATTTTAGCTACATCATCAATCAATGATGCTATTGAATATTACAACTTGTTCAAAGAAGCACAACAAAATTGTATTGATGCCGACGACAGTGAATTTGCGCCATTGAATATCGCCTGCGTATTCTCGCCGCCGGCAGAAGGTAATAAGGATGTTCAGCAAATTCAAGAGGATCTTCCACAGGAAAAAGAAGATAACAAAAAAGAACCTGATAAAAAGAAACAAGCGTTGACCAGTATTATCAAAGACTATAATGAACAGTATGGAACCAGCCATGACATCAACAATTTTGATGTGTATTATCAGGATGTACAGCAAAGAATTAAAGACCAGAAATATACTAACGCAGATTATCCTCATAAAAACAAAATTGATATTACCATTGTTGTGGATATGCTGCTGACCGGTTTTGATTCTAAGTATCTGAATACTTTGTATGTAGATAAGAACTTAAAATATCATGGCTTGATTCAGGCATTTTCCAGAACAAATCGAGTTTTAAATGATACAAAACCTTATGGTAATATTCTTGATTTCAGAAGCCAGTCTGATGAAGTAGATAAAGCTATTGCTCTGTTTTCCGGTGAAAATAACAGTAACCGAGCAAAAGAAATATGGCTTGTTGACCCAGCACCAAAGGTTGTTGAGAAACTGGATAAGGCAGTAAGTGAATTAGAAAAGTTTATGGAATCTCAGGGATTGGAGTGCAAACCGGAAGAGGTAAACAACTTGAAAGGCAATGCCGCAAGATGTGAATTTATCAATAAATTCAAGGAAGTACAGCGTTTGAAAACGCAGTTGGAGCAGTACACGGAAATTGAAGAAAAAGACGCAGAAAAAATCGAGGAGCTGTTGCCGGAGGATACCCTGCGTGCGTTCCGTGGTGCTTATATTGATGTGGCACAAAGGCTGAAATCTGAACAAGGAAAAGAGAACGAGGATAAAAATTCTGAAGTTGAACAGCTCGATTTTGAGTTTGTTCTATTTTCGTCTGCAATTATCGACTACGACTATATCATGGCATTGATTGCGAAATACACCCAGACCGAACCGAAAAAGCAAAAAATGAGTAAAGAACAACTCATCGGCATGCTTTCGGCTACTTCCAATTTGCTTGATGAAAGAGAAGATATTATCGAATATATCGATTCGCTTCAAGTTGGCGTGGCTTTGGATGAAAAGGAAATCAAAGCAGGGTATCAGAAATTCAGAGAGCAGAAAAACAATCAGGAAATCAATATCATTGCGAAAAAACACGGCATTGAAATCCAAAGTTTGCAAGCGTTTATTCAGGAAATTATTGACCGAATGATTTTTGACGGAGAAAAACTTGGCGACCTTTTGGCACCGCTTGACCTAAGCTGGAGAGAAAGAACGCAAAAAGAGCTGGATTTGATGGATGACCTGATCCCGTTGTTAAAGAAACTGGCAGATGGTCGTGAAATTGTGGGGTTGAATGCGTATGAGTAAGAAGAAAGAAATAGTGCCTAAGTTAAGATTTCCCGAGTTTTCTAAATCATATTGGGGTATTACTCGACTTAATGCACTTGCTGACAAAATAACAGAACGAAATAAAGGTGATGACATTAGTAGGGTTTTTACGAACTCTGCGACTGAAGGTGTTGTAGATCAAGAAGAATACTTTGATGGGGATATTGCAAACAAAAATAACCTAACAAATTATTTTGTGGTGGAAAAAGGTGATTATGTCTATAACCCCAGAATATCAACCACTGCACCGGTAGGGCCTATTTCTAAAAATAAACTCGGTATTGGGGTGATGTCTCCTCTGTATACTGTATTTAGATTTAGGAATAAAGAAAATGATTTTTATAATCATTTTTTTCTTACAAATTTATGGCATGCTTATATAAAAAATCTTTCAAACACAGGAGCAAGGCATGATCGTATAACAATATCAGTGGATAATTTTATGAAAATGCCACTTCCGTATGCTTCTTCTGAAGAAGAACAAAAGATTGCTGATTGTTTATCTTCAATTGATGAGTTGATTGACGCAGAAAGCAGAAAACTGAAAGCGTTAGAAAAATATAAAAAAGGTTTGATGCAAAAGCTGTTCCCTGCGGAGGGAAAAACACTGCCTGAATGGAGATTTCCTGAGTTTCAAGGGTGTGGAGAATGGAAATCTAAATCTATAGGAAAGGCTTGCAAAATGTTTAGTGGAGGAACGCCAGATACTTCAAAAAAGGAGTTTTATGGAGGTACAATTCCTTTTATTAGATCGGCAGAGATAAATAAATCTTCTACAGAACTTTTTATTACAGAAGAAGGGTTCAAAAATTCTTCTGCAAAAATGGTGAAAAAAGGTGATATATTAATAGCCTTGTATGGAGCAAATAGTGGAGAGGTTGCTTTGTCTAAAATTGACGGTGCTATAAATCAAGCAATTTTGTGTTTAAGACATGAAACAAACAATGTGTTTGTATACCACTATTTTACTCATATGAAAAACTGGATCATTTCAAAATATATTCAAGGGGGACAAGGGAATCTTTCGGGACAAATTATAAAATCTGTGAATTTATATTTTCCAAAAGCAGAAGAACAACAGAAAATTGCAGATTTCTTGTCAGAGATAGATACCATGATTACAGGGCAGTCAAACAAAGTGGAACAGTTAAAAGCACATAAAAAAGGATTGATGCAGGGATTGTTTCCTTCTTTTGAGGAGGCGGATGTATGAGTATAAATGTACCGGAAAAGCTGTCTAAACAGGAATATAACGGTTTTCTTAATGATTTGAAAAAATTTGATTTAACTAAATACACAGATCTGATTAAAGAAAATTATAAAAAGCCAAAAGGAGAAACAGAGTATTCCTTAAAAGATGGTATTGCTGAGCCAATTCGCATCAATTTAGATTATGTGCTTAAACGGATTTCAGATAAGCAAGTGTTCGACAACCTGCAAGAAATCGCCCGATATTTAAGGATGCTGCTGGAAGATAAAAAATATGTTTTACTATTTGCCTATAATGGTACCGGCAAAACAAGGTTGTCCGCCGAATTTAAGACATTAGGGCAGACGCTGAATGAAGAAACGGGAGAAAAAACGGCAGACACATTATATTATAATGCTTTTACAGAAGATCTCTTTTACTGGGATAATGATTTAGAAAATGATACTGAGCGATTTTTAAAATTGAATAGACACTCTCGGTTCTTTTCTGGCCTGAGAGATTTGGAAATGGAAAGCAGAATTCGCCCCTTTTTACATCGTTATGCCGATTTTGATTTTACCATTGATTATGATGAATATAAAATTAGCTTTTATAGGAATGTTGTGATCGACGGAGTCAGTCAAAGAATTGACAATATCAAAGTTTCCCGTGGCGAAGAGAATATATTTATCTGGTGTTTTTTCTTGGCTATTATGCAGTTAGTTGTGGATAAAGTAGAATCCTATGATTGGGTCCAGTACATTTATATTGATGACCCAATTTCATCTCTGGATGATAATAATGCAATTGCTGTGGCAAGTCATTTAGCAACTTTAATGAGTAGCGCAGATATAAAAGTAATCGTGTCGACACATCATGCGTTATTTTATAATGTTTTGTGCAATGAAATTGCAAAGGCGGAAAGACTGTTTTTTCAAAAGCTATCAGGAACTGGTTACATATTAAAGGATACAAGTAAGACTCCTTTTTTTCATCATGTTGCTTTGCTGAAGGAATTAAAGAAGGCTGCTGATTCGGGAGAACTCTATACTTATCACTTCAATATTCTTCGGAACATTTTGGAAAAGACGGCATCTTTCCACGGATATAAAGATTTCTCATCGTGCTTAAGAAAAGAAGATGAGGATTCCGTCGTGTATAGAAGAATAATAAATTTGTTAAGCCATGGTAACTATTCGATTTTCGATCCAAAAGAAATGGTCGAAGAAAACAAAGAACATTTTAAAAGAATACTGAATGATTTTTTGGAAGATTACAAATTTAATCAAAATATATTTGATACAGAGCAAGTACAGGAGGACAACTGATGAATGACACACAACAAAAACAGTTAGGCTCAACATTATGGGCGATTGCTGACAAACTGCGTGGCGCAATGAACGCCGATGATTTTAGAGATTATATGCTGTCTTTTCTCTTTTTGCGCTACTTGTCCGATAATTATGAAGAGGCAGTAAAAAAGGAATTGGGAAGTGATTATCAGAAAAGCGAGCTTGAAATTCAAAAAAATGCAGAGGATCTTGATACCTATATTGGCGAGCTTAAATCCGTTATTACCCAATACAGTAGATCGCTTTCTCCTGAAAAATTAGGGTTACATGAAGATGAAGAAGACCATCAAAAAATTGAAAAGGCAAGACAAGTGTTTGTGGATGAGAATAATAAGATGCTCTATAGCCACAATGTAATCCCGCTTGCAGTCTGGTATATTCGCAATTTGGATCAAGTTGATATGCTTGAAAAACAAATGCGCCGTAAAATCCATTATGTAATAAAACCGGCATATTTGTGGAGTAATATCTATGAATTGGCACGAACACAAAATAGTCAATTGCTGAAAACTTTGCAGAGTGGCTTTAAATATATTGAGAATGAGTCGTTTGAAAGCAGATTTCGTGGATTGTTTTCAGAAGTTAATCTGGATTCCGATAAGCTCGGGAAAAATTATGGTGAACGCAATAGCTTACTATGTTCGATTATTACAGAAATCGCAAAAGGACTTGCCGAATTTCCAAATGAAACAGATATTCTGGGTGACGCCTACGAATATTTGATTGGCCAGTTTGCTGCTGGTTCTGGTAAAAAAGCGGGTGAATTCTATACCCCGCAGCAGGTTTCAACTATCCTTTCCCGAATTGTATCTCTTGATAGTCAAGATCCAAGCACCGGAAAAAAGAGCAAACTAAAAAATGTGCTTGACTTTGCCTGTGGTTCGGGATCTCTGTTAATTAATGTACGAAAGCAATTTGGTGCAAATGGTATCGGTCAGATCTATGGGCAGGAAAAAAATATTACTACCTACAACCTTGCTCGTATGAATATGCTGCTTCACGGTGTAAAGGATTCTGAATTTCAGATTCATCATGGCGATTCTTTACTAAATGACTGGAATATTTTGAATGAAATGAATCCAGCAAAAAAGATGCAGTTTGAAGCAGTGGTAGCCAATCCGCCTTTCAGTTATAGATGGCAACCCAAAGAAGAAATGGCAGAAGATTTCCGATTCAAAAATTATGGACTTGCTCCAAAGTCAGCAGCAGATTTTGCTTTTTTACTGCATGGGTTCCATTTTTTAAGCGATGATGGAACAATGGCGATTATTCTACCGCATGGAGTATTGTTCCGTGGTGGCGCTGAGGAAAAAATCAGAACAAAACTTCTTAAAGATGGAAATATTGATGCTATCATTGGTTTGCCAGCAAATCTGTTTTTCTCTACGGGTATTCCAGTGTGTATTCTGGTTCTTAAAAAATGCAAGAAATATGATGATGTGTTGATTATTAATGCAAGTGAGTATTTTGAAAAAGGGAAGCGTCAAAATATGCTTTTACCGGAGCATATTGATAAAATCATTGAAACATACCAATACCGAAAAGAAGATGACAAAAAATATTCCCGCCGAGTTTCTATGGAGGAAATCGAGAAAAATGGATATAACCTAAATATTTCTCGTTATGTCAGCACTGCGCCCGAAGAAGAAATTGTTGATATTGAAGAAGTACGGCAGGAGCTTGAAAAAATTGAAAGCGACATTAGCCAAGCAAAAGCTGTACATAATGAGTTTTTGAAGGAATTGGGATTAAAATTGCTTCCGTAATAACTTCAGTGCAAGTTGCACCGAAGCTGAGATTTAAATTTCGTATTCGTATCAATCCTCGGCAATCTGCCGGGGATTGATTTTTGCAAAAAAAATTTCCAGACAACTTGTCGGAAAGTTATGAGTCTGAGTATTTTCACTTCATCCCAAATTGGGATAAAGTTATCTTTCGGTGTATGGGATTTTAAAAATTTCACTTTGGACCAAGTTGGGAATAATTTTAAGCCAATATAAAGTAAATCACTACTTGGCAAGCAGTGTAAACCTGTACAGGTTTACTCATTTTCTTGATTTCCCCTTTGGGTCAATCTTCGCAAATTGCTTGTTGGGGAAGCATCCCCAATCCCCTTTGAACGCTACCTGCGGTGTCGGCTGCGCATTCATTCTGAATACTTTTACTTATTGACTTCTGCGCAATTTGCATAGAAGTTCAATTTTCCAAAAATGAAAAAATGAAAACATGGGAGAAGTTGTCCCTGATTATTTATGTGATGTATGGCGATCCATTTCCCGACAAATTGTCGGGAAACTTTGTGGGCAACTTGCCCACAAGTAACGAAAGTGGCAATGCTCGGATACAACTTCATCCCAAGTTGGGTGAAAAACTTCGTGCCAACTTGGCACAAAGTTAAAAATGTAGGAAACAGAAAAACGAGAATCACTTCGACATAATTGGGGTAGAAGTTGAAGGGCTGAGCTTTATGCTTGTGAACGAATTGGACACAAGACAGTGCTTTTATTTTCTGAAAATCAACTTTGTCCCAAGTTGGGATGAAGTGCTACGGTGTAACTTGCACCAAAGTAAGGCGTAGAGATTTTGTATTGTAAATTCTTGATGAGGTGTCCGGAATTTCGTAAATTTCAAAATGACTTCTGGACAATTTGTCCAGAGGTATCATCATGCTTCAATTAGAAAATCAAAAATATCCTTACTACAACTTACGGTAAAATAAAAATCTGCTATTAGCTGCCTGTTCTCAACTTTGGGATATGCTCTTTGGCTGAACTTGACAAGATTGCTTATTTCGACATTTCATGCTATGATAGCTACAGATGAAAATTAAATACTGCTTCATACAAGATTTTATTGATGGGAAAGCCCCATATTTATACAAACATATTTTTAGTCAGTCCGAACTGTCGGAGCTGTT
>OKSC01003347.1_pt1 | contig 12049 bp, 9 predicted proteins | sample 1601161 | NCBI WGS metagenome assembly OKSC01 (sample SAMEA3541552, study PRJEB24748) | human gut metagenome | biome: human gut; feature: human-associated habitat; material: faeces | place: China | collected 2012
GGATGATGACCGGGGTGTTGATGTGGCGGGCGCGCATCTCCCGCAGGCAGGTCATACCGTCCATGAACGGCATCATCAGGTCCAGAATGACCAGATCGAAGGCTCCGCCGGAAAGCTGGGTCAGCGCAGCTGTTCCGTCGGCGGCCTCTTCACAGATATAACCGGAATATTGTAAATGTTCGCGGATCAGCTCGCGGATACGCGGCTCATCGTCAACGATCAGGATCTTAGCCATAATACAGACACCTTCCTCAATAATAGACTTCTTGACCAGAATATCATACAGCAAGAATAAAAAAAAGCTGTGAAGTTTGCGTGAATGCTTTTCAAAAAAGTGCCCGCAGCGGCGGGCTGCTTCCAGTACCAGTATACCACAGAAAAACGGCCCTGCACAGCCGGAGTTTGCGGGGCAGACCGCAGGCCCAGCCGGATGGTGGTGCTTTCCGACCTGCACAATTCCGAGTTTGGCGCATATAATAGTGAGCTTGTGGATAAGGTGCGGCGGCGCTGGCCTGCTTTTATCTGCGCATCCCGGTGGGGCATGTGGAGGCCGGGCTGCGCACGCGGGATATCTACAGCCCCTATCCCGAGGAATTCAACCGGCAGGCGGTGTCCATCGTCAGCTGCTACAACTTTGCGCCAACGGAGCAGGCAAAGGAAAATCTTCTCGCCGAGGGGCGCGACCCCGGCACGATCCACGTGACCGGCAACACGGTCATCGACGCGCTGAAAACGACCGTCCGCGCCGACTATACCCATCCGGAGCTCGCATGGGCGGCAGGGAAGAGGCTCATTCTCATTACGGCACACCGCCGGGAAAATCTCGGCGAGCCGATGCGCCACATGTTCCGCGCCATCCGCCGCGTGCTCGATGAGCACGACGATGTCCGTGCGATCTACCCCATCCACCGCAACCCTGCCGTGCGCGAAACGGCGGCGGAGGTGTTCGGCGGCGACGAACGAATCCATATCATCGAGCCGCTGGATGTGCTGGATTTCCACAACTTTCTCGCGCGCAGCTATCTCGTGCTCACCGACAGCGGCGGCATTCAGGAGGAAGCGCCAAGCCTCGGCAAGCCGGTGCTCGTCATGCGCGATACGACCGAGCGGCCCGAGGGCGTCGCGGCCGGAACGCTCCGGCTGGTCGGCACACGGGAGGAAACGATCTACGAGAGCTTCACGGAGCTTTTGGATAACGCGGCGGCGTACGAAAAAATGAGCCGCACCGCGAACCCCTACGGCGACGGCCGCGCCTGCCGCCGCATTGCGGACATTCTTGCAGGAGAATAACGGATGAAAATCCTCATTGCAGCCTCTGGCTTTGACAGTCCGAGAAAACACGAAGTAAATATTTTTGCTCTAGATCAGGCCAAAGCGCTGCGGGATGCCGGACACGATGTCCGCTTTGCCGCCGTGGACACGCGGTCGATCCGCCACTCCCGCCCGTGGGGGTGTTATCGATACACGCTGGACGGCATACCCGTTTATTACGCTTCGGTTCCCTGCGGCGCGCTGCCGCTGGGGCTTCCGGAGCTGGCCGGACGGGTAGCGGCCTCCGGCATCCGTCGCGCCATAGCAAAGGATGGTTGGAAGCCGGACGTTATCCACCAGCATTTCGGCTTTGAACTTGCCGCGATGGCGGAGCGGGAGGGCATTCCGTTCGTTTTCACTGAGCACTCCTCCCTGCACAACCGTGCGCTTTCGCCGGAGAAGGCGGAGCATCTGAAAAGAAAATATGAGTGCTGTGCCGCCGTACTGGCGGTTAGCCGGGCACTTGCGAAAAACATGCGCGCCAACACCGGTGTCGAAGCTATTGTCGTACCTAATATCGTGGATACGGCGCGGTTTGCGCCGAAGAAGATCGTGCATGAGCGCTTCACGTTCGTATCGGCTGGCAATCTCATCCCGGGGAAAAACATGGCGGGGCTTCTCCGCGCGTTCGCTGCGCTGCACGGCGAGCCGAGGCTTATCATTTTCGGCGATGGATCGGAGAGCGGCGCGCTGCGGGCTTTATGCGCCGAACTGGGGCTGTACAGCCGCGTCTCCTTCCGCGGCCACTGTCCACGAAACGAGCTTGCTGAAGCATACGCCGGAGCGGACTGCTTCGTTCTGGCGTCGAGGAGCGAAACGTTTGGCGTCGCCTATATTGAGGCAATGGCGGCGAGGCTTCCAGTGATCGCCACGCGCTGCGGCGGTCCGGAGGATTTTGTCACGGAGGAAAACGGCATTCTGATCCCCGTGGACGACGAGAGCGCTCTCATCGATGCTATGGAGCGCATGATGCTCCACCGCGAAGACTACGACAGCGCGGCGATCTCCGCGGATATCCGCCGGAAATTTGCCCCCGAGACCATCGCCGCGCGGCTTACCGAGCTTTATGAGGGAGTTCTTTCATGCTGATTTTGTATATCACCTATGTGGATATTAACTCCGGCACCTCCGGATCGTCGGTACGCCCGCAGAAGATGTACCGGGCGTTTCTCGACGCAGGGCATGAGGTGAAGCTCCTCTCCGGAGCACAGCAGCGCTGGGGAAGAAAGGCGCGCACCGAAGCGGTACAGGAGATACGGCGGTGGCTTAGGGAAAACCGGCCGGATATCTGCTATATCGAATCTCCCTCTATGCCGATCACGTTCCGCTGCGATATCGCTCTTATCCGGAAAATCTCCCGAATGGGAATTCCCATCGGGTATTTCTACCGGGATTTCTATTGGATGTTTCCGGAACTGTATCCCCGCCGGACAGATCTTACCGGCTGGCTGAAGGATCACTGGCTGGATTATTTGCAGCAGCGCACAAATAACGTGCTCAAATGTGCAGACATCGTGTACTTTCCATCGGAAGAATGTAAGAAGTATTTTTCCTATACAGATATGCGTTCGCTGCCCCCAGCAGGCGAAGATCATCTTTCTGAGCGGTGCCCGGAGGAAAAGACCTGCATATATGTCGGTGGGCTGGACGGCGGGTACGGCGTCGGGATGCTGCTTGAGGCGCTTGAGCAGCTAAACGCCGGAGACAGGACATACCGTCTGATCCTTGTTTGCCGGGAAAAGGAATGGAAAGCGTTTCAAAGTCCGTATAAGGAAGCTCCATGGCTGGAGGTGCATCATACGTCGGGCGAGGGGCTGAAGCCGCTGTATGCACGCGCTGCCGTTTCGGTCATACCGGTGTCTCCGACACCATACACGCATTTAGCGGTCAATGTAAAACTTTTTGACTACCTGAGTTATGGTCTGCCTGTTGTTGTTACAAACGCTCGGACGATTTCGGCCATTGTCCGTGAAAACGGCATCGGTTTGGTCGTGCCGTATGAGGCGGAAGCTCTGGCGAACGCGCTGCAAAGCATAATGGACAATCCAGGGAAAAGAAAAGAATATGAAAAACAATGTATCGAAGCACTGAGAAACGGAAATCTCTGGGTTCACCGCGTTCGTCAGATCGTTTCGGATTTGGAGGAAAAATAATGAAGAATCTTCTTCTTCTTACGTTTGCCGGTCTCGGAGAGCGGCATAATGTTGGCGCCCCTACGTTCTGGAAAACGGTAGAGGGGTTTATTGCTGCCGGATGGAAGGTTTGGATTGTGGATGTCGGCACAAAAGAGGACACGCCGCTCGGCGAACGGGACTACGGGGATGGACTTTATATCGTGCGGTTTAATCCTCCTTTTTTGAGGGAGACCAGAATCCGGAAAATTGGATGGTTTTTTGGCTTTGCCAATGTGTTTGCCATTCGCCATATCCTGATCCGGGAAGCAGGGCGACTTATAAATGAACAGCATCTTGCCGCCGATAATACTGTGGTTTACGGACAGGACACCTACGCAGTGCATGCAGCGAAACAAATCAGCAGGACCTACAGTATGCCGTTGGTCACGCGGTTTTATGGCATATGGGACATGATGACGAAAAAAGATAATTTTGTTAACCGTCTCCGCTATTACCCAAAGCTCCAGGCATACGGCATTGAGGCGGACATGGTGCTGATGACAAACGACGGTACGCGCGGAGACGAAGTTTTGAAGCGCTCCGGAAATAAGAGTAGAAAGATTTTTTTCTGGCGCAACGGCGTAGATATTCCGGGAGCGCCGGCTGCCTCTCTGGGAGCGGAGCTTCCATTGAATAAATCGGATACAGTATTAATGACTCTCTCCCGCCTGCAGGCGGGAAAACGGGTGAATCTGGCAATTGATGCACTCGCAGAGGTTGTAAAGTCTCATCCGGAGGCAAAGCTTGTCATCGTTGGTTATGGGGAAGAGAGAAAAAATCTGGAAGAACAGGTATGCGCGCTAGGGCTGGAAAAGCATGTGATTTTCACGGGAAGAATATCCCATGAGTTGGTCTATGACTATTTGCAGCGCGCGGATGTGTTCCTTTCGTTGTATTCTGCATCAAATCTCGGTAATCCGCTTTTTGAAGCTATGCGCTGCGGAAAAGCGATCATCACCGTTGACACTGGGATGACCGGTTCAGTAATCAAAAACGAAGCAAACGGTATACTTCTTCCGGAAAAAGAGCTTTCCTGTCTGCACAAGGAGATATGCCGTCTGCTGTCGGACGAAGATGAACGGAAACGTCTCGGTGAGGGGGCAAAGCGCTTTGCTGACGAGAATTTTTGGACGTGGGACGAGCGCATCGCCGCGGAGATCCGCGAGGTAACGGCGCTTCTGCCGCCGGAGAGGAACTGAAAATGCACATTCTGGTATTGCCGTCGTGGTATCCGACAAAGGAGGATCCCGTTAAGGGGAGCTTTTTCGCCGAACAGGCGGCGGCACTTGCGCGTTTCGGCCACACGGTCACGGTTATGGCGGTCTATAACGACGGCATAAGCGGTGTGCAGACGGAGAAGTGCACCGACGGAAACCTTACGGAATATCTCATCCATGTAAAGCCGCTGCGGTTCCATCTTACATATTTTCGCATTCTGCGCGAAATGCTCCGCATTCTCCGTGAGAGCGGGAGGCCGGATATCATTCATGTTCACTCGTTCCGCGCCATCCGGTATGCCCGTGCGCTCAAGCGGCGGCTGCATGTGCCGTTTGTCGTTACAGAGCATGTCACATGGTTCGAGAGAAATATGCTTAGCGAAAAGGAGCTTGCCGCGGTCTCCCGCGATTATAATGCCGCGGATGCCGTGATCGCGGTAGGGGAAGGGCTGAAAAACGCTATACAGCCGCTGTACCGGAAAGCGGTGCAGGTCATTCCCAATCTGGCGGACCGGCGGTTTTTCGAAAACGGACGCCATGCTCCGCCGCAGAACGGACGGTTCCGCTTTATTTCCGTTTGTCTGCTTGACCATAAAAAGGGAATGGATGTGCTGCTGGCCGCTTTTGCCGAGGTGCGAAAAAAGCATTCGGAGGCAATGCTTACGATCTGCGGCGACGGGGAGGAGATGGAGAATCTCCGTGCGCAGGCAAAGGCGCTTGCTCTTGATGGCGCGGTGGAGTTTGCCGGAAGCTGCTCGCGTGAGGAATGCGCCCGCCGTCTGAAGGACAGTCAGGCATTCGTCCTGCCGAGCCGGTATGAGACGTTCGGCATCGTGTTTGTGGAGGCCATGGGCTGCGGACTTCCTATTATCATGACAAAAACCGGCGCGTGGAAAACTCTTGTACGGCCCGAGACCGGCCTTGCCGTGGAGACGGAAGATCCCGCGGGGCTTGCATACGCGATGGAAACTATGATCGAGCGGTATGACGATTACGACCCGGAGACGATCCGGAGGTTTTGCCGGAACAATTTCTCGGAGAATGCTGTCTGCGAACAGCTGACGGCGGAATATAAGCGGCTCATCTGCCGCTGAGGAGGTGCAGTGTTGAAAACCTATATTAAACTGATGCCGGGACTTCCGCTTTCATCCGCCAGCCGGAATAAGAGGGAGATGGCAGCAGCGCAGGAAGCGGGCTACCGGGTCGTGGCGATTTATTATGAACCGGACTACGTACCGGAAGCCGAGCTTGCCGGTGTTGAGCTGGTTCCGTTCAAAATGAGACCGCTGAAGGGAAAACATTCTATTCTCTCCAAATGGAAGCATATCTTCGGCGAATGGATCCGGCTTGGCCGAGTGCTTCATGCCAACTACCCAGACGTCATAAGCTGCCATAATCTTCCGAATCTTGAGGTGGCGTATATAGTCACGCGGTTTTTCCTCCGCCGTCCGAAGCTGATCTACGACTCCCATGAGTTTGATCTTTACGCCCGCGGCGTTCGGAAGGAAAAGGATCGTGCGAAACGATGCCGGAAGGAGCGCTTTCTTATGCGGCGCTGCGCTTTTTCCATCATGGTAAATGACAGCATCGCCGATGAGGTTCAGAAAATCCACGCTTTGAAACAGCGCCCAGTCGTTATCCGTTCGACACCCTATTGCTGGGAGCTGGATGAAGCGGAAATAGAACGGCACCGGCAGGCCGTGCTGCGGGAATTTGCCCCGCAGGGCGTGACCTTTCTTGCTATGTTCCACGGCGGCCTTTCCTCCGGCAACGGCATCGAGACGGGTATACGCGCTGTGGCAAAGAATCCGTCTGCGGCGCTTATTTTGATGGGAAATTCCGACGATGAATACCGGCGGACGCTCGAAAAAATCGCTGCAGAGTGCGGTGCCGCGGAGCGGCTCCGCTTTCTCCCACCGGTACCGGTCAATGAGATCTGGAAATATGCCGGTGCGATGGATGTTGGTATAATGCCAATCGAAAACCTGTGTTTAAGCTATCACTATACCCTTCCCAACAAATTCTTTGAGAATGTGCAAAGTCTCACGCCGGTGATCTGTTCCGATCTCCCGGAGATGCACCGGCTTGTCGACGAGTACGGCATAGGGCTTGTCTGCGAACCAGAAAACGCAGATGACCTTGCGCAGTGTCTGGAACGGATGCGTACAGACCGCGCGTTTTACAACTCCTGCAAGCAGAACCTTCTCCGTGCCAAGCGGGAGCTTTGCTGGGAACGGGAAAAGACCGTCCTTTTGGACGCTTATCGGAAATATCTTTTATAAGGAAGCTGCCCCCGCAGCAATATGGATCATGCGAACAATCAATGCATTCCGCAATTTCATAACAGGCTTTGCCGGACAGCTCGTCAGTATGCTGCTCTCCTTCGCGTCCCGCACGGTATTCATCTACGTGCTGGGAGAGGAGTATCTCGGCGTAAACGGCCTTTTCAGCAGCATCCTCTCGGTGCTGTCCTTTTCGGAACTCGGCCTCGGCGCGGCCATTACGTATGAGCTGTATAAGCCTATTGCAGATAAGGACAGCGAAAAGATCCGCTCGCTGATGCTTTTCTATAAGAAAGCCTATTTTTTCATCGGGTCGTTCATCTTGCTTGCCGGTCTTGTGCTGCTTCCGTTCCTTCCGTATCTCATGAAGGAAACCACGGATCTCGTGAATGTTCGAGTGATCTATGTTCTGTTCCTTGTGAACAACGCCGCTTCCTACTGGCTTTTTTCGTATAAGCAGAACCTGCTGTACTGTATGCAGAAAAACTATGTCAACGCGCTTGTTACGGCCGGCACGTCCATAGCCGCAACGGTACTTCAAATCGTGCTGCTCCTTGCGCTTCGCAAAGACCCGGTGACGGCGTTTTATGCATACACGGTATCGGGACTCCTGCTTGGCATAGCGTCAAATTATGCGCTCAAGTATCAGGCGGACAAAATGTACCCAGAGCTGCGCGAAACGGGGGCGGCGCCTCTTGACCGGGAAACCAAAAAGCATATATTCAAAAATGTCACCGGGTTGACCGTGTCCAACCTGTGCGGCATTGCGCTGACCTCGGCGGATAACATTCTCATATCCGCATTTATCAGCGTCGGCACCGTGGGCGTCTACGGGAACTATCTTACATTAAAAAAATACATTTCCCGATTGATGGATACGCTTTTCGGCTCCATTGCCGCCGGGATCGGCGATGTATGCGCCGGAGAGGATACGGAAAAAAAGGAGCATCTTTTCCGCGTACTGCAATTTACGTATTTCTGGCTGTACGGATTCACGGCGATCTGCTTCTGGCACCTTTACAATGTGTTCATTGCCGGCGTATGGCTGCACGATACCAAATGGCTTCTGCCGGACGCGGCAGTCGCTCTGATTGTTATCAATTATCTGCTGGATGGGCTGAACGGTGCGGTATACAAATACCGCGTTGCCTGCGGCCTCCACTGGGAGGTCAAATACCGCCACCTCTTCTCCGCAATCTTCAATGTGTTTATTTCGTATGCTCTCATGGGTCCCTGCGGTCTGGGCGTTACGGGTGTGCTGCTTGGAACAACGGCAAGCATCCTGATCATGATCTCGTTTGACCCATATCTGATATATAAAAAAGTATTCAAAAAAAGCTCGATACCGTACTATCTTTCATATATTGGATATTTGGCGCTGATTGCCGCTACCTGCGCGCTTGTGTCGCTGCTTTGCGCGCCGTTTTCAGAATACAATGTGCTCCACTGCTTGATCCGCCTGGCGATCTGCCTTATCGTTCCGAACGGCGTGTGGTTTATTCTGTTCCGCAAAAGCCCGTCGTTTCTTTTTTTGTGGGACAAGATGTACAAACTGCTTGGCTCGGTCAAGCGGAAGGTTTCTGACGGAAGAAAGGATAACGAACAATGAACCGCATCCGTGGCTTTTTATCTAAAGTGTCGAAGGGATTTGCGTTTTTCCGCAAAACGCTTACGAACCGCGCAGTGAGAGAAAACGCTATTCTGCTCCTGACGGCGCCGCTGTTTCCCAAGCTGCACATTCGCCTGCGCGTGAAATACGGTCATTATATACCGGAAAACCCGATCGATCTGAGCCATCCAAAGCTGTTCAATGAAAAGCTGCTCTGGCTCCAGTACTATATTTACAATAAAAGCCCGTTGGTACAGCAATGCTACGATAAATACCGTGTGCGCGATTTTGTTAGGCAGCAGGGCTGTGAATACACGCTCAACCCGATATACGGTGTGTGGGACGACATGAATGACATCCCATGGGACTCGCTTCCGGCGCAGTGCGCGATCAAAGCGACCAGCGGCTGGAGTAACCACGTATTCCGCACACACGGAGAGCCGGTTGATCCGGAACAGGCAAAGGAAAGACTCCGCCGCTGGGAAAAACAACGGATTACTTTCCGCCAGGAGGGCATCCTTTTTGCGGCGAAAGAAAATCAGCATTATATTTGTGAGCATCTCATGACGGCGGACGGGGGCGGATTCCCCAGCGATTATAAGTTTTACTGTTTTCACGGGGAGCCGCGGTATGTTCTCTGGATTTCGGATCGATTTTCCGGAGAAACGCCGATAGAGGTATACAAGGATGTTGACTGGAATGACCGGCAGGATATTTGCAATGAATTTCGATATGCCGAAGCGCCGAAGCCGTCTTGTTACGATGAAATGCTGGACATTGCCCGAAAACTGAGCGCACCGTTTCCGTTTGTCCGGGTGGATCTCTACGATATCGGCGGCAAACCCGTGTTCGGTGAGCTGACATTTGCTCCCGGCGGCGAGCACAGTGCGGCGGCTCAAAAGGAAATGGGCGAGCTGCTCCATATGGAGCGAATGAAAGAATACAGGAAGAAGCTTCTTTCCCACGGATGAACCGAACGGCGCGGCGGAATGGCCGGAGCGCAGAATTGTTCCGCCGGAGGTTGTACACCGCAATACCCGTAAAACGTTTTTTCGGCGCAATACACGTTGATTCTTGAAAAAACGGATCAGCCGTGATATTATCCTAAGGATAGCTTATCAACTTCGTAACGGAATCGAGGAAATACATATGGGACTCAAGGAAAAACTGCTTGCCAGAGAAGCTACTCTCGGCGTTATCGGCCTTGGCTACGTCGGCCTGCCGCTTGCGGTGGAAAAGGCGAAGGCCGGCTTCAAGGTCTACGGCTTTGACGTGCAGAAGGAAAAGGTGGACATGGTCAACGCCGGCAAGAACTACATCGGCGATGTGGTGAACGAGGATCTCGAAGCGCTCGTCAAGGCCGGACAGCTCGTCGCCACGGCCAACTTTGCCGACGCGGCGAAGTGCGACTGCGTATGCATCTGCGTGCCGACGCCGCTCGACGCTCACCAGCAGCCGGACATCAGCTACGTCCGCTCCTCCACGGAGAGCATCATGCCGTACATCCATAAGGACATGCTCGTCGTGCTCGAATCCACGACGTATCCCGGCACGACCGAGGAGCTCTGCAAGCCCATCCTCGAAAAGTCCGGTCTCAAATGCGGCGAGGACTTTTATCTTGCCTTCTCGCCCGAGCGCGTTGATCCGGGCAACCTGATCTATAAAACGAAGAACACCCCCAAGGTCGTCGGCGGCTGCACGCCCAAGTGCACCGAGATCGCCGCGGCCATGTATGAGACCGTCCTTGAAGCGCCGGTCTATAAAGTCTCCTCTCCCGCCATCGCCGAGATGGAGAAGATTCTCGAGAACACCTACCGCAACGTGAACATCGGCCTCATCAATGAGCTTGCCATCCTCTGCGACCGGATGGGCATCAACATCTGGGAAGTGATCGACGCGGCCAAAAGCAAGCCCTACGGCTTCCAAGCGTTCTATCCCGGCCCCGGTCTCGGCGGCCACTGCATCCCGCTCGATCCCTATTATCTGAGCTGGAAGGCGCGCGAATACGGCTTCCACACCTCGATGATCGAATCGTCCATGATGGTCAACGACCGCATGCCCGAGTACTGCGTGGATCGCGCCGCCCGCATCCTCAACACCTTCAAAAAGTCGATGAACGGCGCGAAGATCCTTGTGCTGGGCGTCGCCTACAAGCAGGATATTGCCGACTTCCGCGAGAGCCCGGCGATCAACGTCATCAAGGAGCTTCAAAAGCGCGGCGCAGAGATCGCGTACTACGACCCGTGGGTGCCGTCCTTCCGCTGGAAGGGCATGAGCATGACCGGCATCCCGGCGCTCACGGAAGAAGCGCTGCGCGAGGCCGACCTCGTCATGGTCACGACCGCGCACACGAATGTGGACTATGCCTTCGTGCAGAAAAACGCAAAATTTGTTTTCGACACCAAGAACGCGATGAAAGCCGTCACCGAGCGCGGCAACATCGAGGTGCTCTAAAATGAAGATCGTTACCGTCGTCGGAGCCCGGCCGCAGTTTATCAAAGCTGCGGCCGGTTCTCGCGCTCTCCGGCGCGAACACCGGGAGATTCTTGTCCACACCGGTCAGCACTATGACGCCAATATGTCGGACATCTTCTTTCAGGAGATGGGAATCCCCCGGCCGGACTATAATCTTGGCATAGCCGGCGGAACGCACGGGGAGATGACCGGGCGCATGCTCATAGAGATCGAAAAGGTCCTGCTCGCCGAAAAGCCGGATGCGCTTCTTGTGTACGGCGACACGAACTCTACGCTGGCTGCGGCGCTCGCGGCGGTGAAGCTGATGATCCCCGTGCTGCATGTGGAAGCGGGCAACCGTCTCGGCACGAACGATAATCCGGAAGAGATCAATCGAATCTGCACCGACCATTGCTCCCGCATACTTTTCGCGGCGACGGAGTCTTGCATGGAGAATCTCCGGAAGGAAAATCTCGCCGCCAAGGCGCACCTCGTGGGCAACATCATGTACGATTCGTTTCTGCATTTTGCCAACCAGCCGTGGGAGCACCCCAACATTCTGGACTTTGACGGCAACCGCGTGAGCGTGCCGAAGGAGTATTACTTCATGACCTGCCACCGGCAGGAAAACACCGGCAGCGACGAAGCGCTCGAGGAGATATTCTCCGCTATGAACGATCTGGATGCGCCGACGATCTACGCGGTGCATCCGCGCAACCATGCCCGTGCGCTGCGTCTGCGCGAGCGGCACGGCTTTAAAAACATCATTCTTACGCAGCCAGTCGGGTATTCCGATTCGGTGCATCTCACGCAGCATGCGAAAAAAATCGTTACCGACTCCGGCGGATTGCAGTGCGAAGCATTCTATGCCGGTGTGCAGTGCCTGCTCGTTATGGATCATGTGGTGTGGCCGGAGACAATGGTCGATAACCGCAATCAGCTTGCCCGGCCGGACAGAAACGATATTCTGAAAAAGCTCTCCGCCGAGCAGCACATCGACCC
>OKSC01003348.1_pt1 | contig 12048 bp, 4 predicted proteins | sample 1601161 | NCBI WGS metagenome assembly OKSC01 (sample SAMEA3541552, study PRJEB24748) | human gut metagenome | biome: human gut; feature: human-associated habitat; material: faeces | place: China | collected 2012
GTACCAGTCCGCTGTCCTTGTCCACGCCGATATGTGCCTTATATCCAAAGTGCCAAGTGTTCCCCTTTTTGACCTGATGGGCATCCGGATCTCGCTTTTTCTCCTTGTTCTTAGTGGAAGATGGGGCAGAAATGATGGTGGAATCCACAATGGTACCCTTCTTCAGAATGAGGCCACGTTCCATGAGTGCTGTTACCACCTGAGCGAACAGCTTTTCCTGCAGTCCGTTCCGGATCAGCAGATTCCGAAAACGGCCGAGAGTATCCCCGTCCGGAACCTGATTGCTGGAATCAACGCCGCAGAAATCTGAAAATGCGCGGCTGTCGATGGCTTCTGCCACTGTGGCCTCATCACTCAGGTCATAGAGGTTTTGCAGCAGATACAGGCGGAGCATGATCTCCAGCGGATAGGGTTTGTTGCCGCGCTCTCCTTTATAGTAGCACGGCTGAATCATGGCAAGCCATTCCTTCCACGGGACAATCCGTTCAATCTGACTGAGAAATTCCTTTTTCTTCGTCCGCACCTGCGCCAGTTCGTCGCTGAATGCGGAAATCGTCATCTGTTTATCCATAAGTTTATTATATCACACTTGGCGGTATCTGGCACTTTTTTCTGTGCGGTATTGCCTTAAGTTATTGTGCATTATGTCCTATTTATATTTTGTAGATAAAAAGCAAAACCCGGCGGAGCACCAATGCCCCGCCGGTACAGTGTATCAATTTGCGCGCTGGTTATCTTCTAGCATTTTTCGATATTTAGTGGGAGGAAGACCATACTTGAGTTTGAAAACAGCAGAGAAATAATTCGCGTTTTCAAAGCCAGAGGCAGCAGATATTTCTGCTATACTCCCCGAAGTCGTGCAAAGCAGGGTGTGACCGTATTCCAGGCGTTTTTCTGTGACATAGTCCTTAAATCCCCGGCCTGCAATTTCCTTAAACAATCGGCTGACCACATAGATTGACGTATCCAAATAGTCCGCTGCAGCCATCAGGCACAACTCACAATTTCTGAAATTATCGTCCACATAACGCAGTAGTTTCTTTTGCAGTTGCTGTTCAGACGACCGTTCAGCGTCCCTAACCTGCTGACAAACCTTCTTTGCCGTATATCGAAGCATATCGTACAAATGCTGCGGACTACTGAAAGACAACAACAGCTCACCATCCGCGGCAGACTGATGAAGGCCACTACTGTTTATTCCGCTCAGATATACATCAATCAATTTGTAACAATAGTAACGACGCAAGCTTTCGTCAGAGAGCTCTGTGAGCATAAACTGATTGATTTCATCTAAATACGATAATGCTTCCGTTTCATCTCCTACACAAACGCACTGTACAAAGTGTTTTGACATCATTGCAAAAAGATTATCGTTAAGAGATGTTCCTTCAGAGCCAGGGGTCGACCTGGTAATAGAATCTCTGAAAGATGTCCGCAATTCATAAATATCTGTAACAACTTCACCTACACCAATATGGCATTTTTCATTCAGCTCTACGGCCAACGCCTGCCTGATTCCATCTTCTAACATGATAGGCTCAATTATCATGTTACTTAAGCTGATGACAACAATATGCGGACGATATGGTACTCGTGTCACAAGAATATGATATCCAGTTATCTCTTCAATTCTTTCTTCCAACGCTTGCGCCTGACTTGAAGCCAGAGCTGGAAGTCTAATAGAAGCTACTGCAAAAGACCTATATTGGTCAGCAGGAAAGTAACGATTAACCAGATTTTGATCCGCAACATTTCCGAACAGCAGGTCACCCAAAATGAAATCAGCAAGAAGCTCTGACTGTGTAGCCATTCTTTCGTCCAATGCAAAAAATGCTGAATCAAGTCGCTCCAGCTCAGTATGCGTGCCCATATTGTCCTTCACCGGAGCATGCCTTTCCAACAGCTGATAGATAGGCCGATAGTTGATCCAGAGGGTAACAGACAAGGATACGCAAATTACAATCAGGGCAAAACAAAGTGTTAGTCGAATTCGATCAGCAAATTTCACTAAGCTCTGTTCAGCCTCGTCTGTATCAACAGAGAGGAGAAATGTATAGTTGGTTTCTGGATCTGTGTACTTATATAGCGACAGTTCCCCATCCTCCCCTGCTACGCATGCATCCTCCTCGGAGGAAAGAAATAATGTCAGATCTCCCTCGCTGATTTTATTCCTAAAATCATCTCCCTGAATCAGCAATTCCCCTCGGTCATTTACAATCGCAAAACTGCTGCGCACAGAAATAGATGTACGGAAGCTTTGCTCTAACGCATTTGCATCGATAATAAATAGAGCAATCGCATCATTCGAACCTGCCGCCACCATAGAAACCGGTCGTGCCGCAATCAGCCTGGTCTCATCTTTTATCGCAAAGTAATCCATAGATTCTAATTCAGCGAAAAAGCATTCCAATTTTGTAGATTCTACTGGATCAGTTGTAATAACGTTCTTGCAATAATCACTAAAGCTCCACTTGACCTCGTTGATTATCACACATCCCTTGGTTTTATAATACAAACCGGTATGCTCTAAGCAAAGCACTTCGTTTCCATAGTTTTTCAGCGCAGTGGCAGAAATATACCATGAATAGTCAGTAGCATTACTACGCAACGGTTTCCAAATTGATTCATCCAAGCTTACTCGTACAGCAATTTGCGAAAGAACATCTTTCTGCGAGCAGAAAGATTCTGCACTGGAATGTAGCACCGAAATATATGTTTCTTGGTTGGTTTTTTGTATTTCCTTAACTGACTGTCCAACCATTATCAATTGAATCACAATAAGAGGAACACAGATAAACCCGGTAACAGTCAACAGCAGCTTAAATAGTAAAGAGCGTTGTCTAATATGCATGAGGACTTTTTGGGAGTGCTCAGCAATCTTCTTTTTTTTAGCGGCTAAAAATACTTTTATACACTGATTTATTGACACCACAATCCCCCCTATTTTCTCCATTTTAGTCTGTACAGTTCACAGTAACAGTCTACAAGAATAAGTGATGATCAATTGCACCTGAGTGTGAAACCGAAAGCTCATTGAAACTACATTACCCCTATTTATTTTACTCTACATCACATCTTCTATCAATCTATTATTTTTTGCCAAAACATCAAATTCTTGCATGTTTCACTCACGCAAGTTGACAATGGAAAAATCGGTTTTTATACTTTTATTATTCTAAATAATTGTTCAACAGGAGGTCATATCATGCAATTGGGAAGTTGGTATTTCAAGAAGCCCTATCCTGACCGCAAAATCAGCATTACAGAAGGTTGCGAATCCTTGATTGTATCTTTCCGTGACAATCAGTACACTGTGCTAAACTGCCTCCTGGATATCACAGGCCTAACACCCTTGCATTATTACGAATTTCGGGCATATCTGACAGTCAGTGGATTAGATCACCGTTTCTTTTACACCTGCTTTAATACCGAAGACAAAGAAACACACAAAGGTCATATTTGTTCAGGTGACTGCATTCTGATCCCCGACGGATGCCAGCGTCTCACCTTGCAGTTGTTGCTGTTCAGCCACCACCCCGGCACTGCGCTTCTGGAGGACATCGTTCTGGTCAAACAGGGGCCCTATGTTCCAAGGAAAGTCCGACTTTGTGCTGTGGCCTGGGATATGATCGGTGGTGACAGTCGAAAAACATTCCATGAGAATGTTAACAACGTCATGGCAGAACTGGATGCTGTAGCAGAATTCAATCCGGATGTGGTCGTCTTCACGGAGGCTGTGTTCCAGACCTTACTGGATGCGGAAAGGCAGTCTCAACCTCACTATAATCATCTGGATGATCCCTATATCGCGGCACTGTGCGACAAAGCTCGTCAGCACCGTACATACATCGTCTGCTCCGTCTATGAGCAGGATCCTCAAGGCCTGAAAAGACTGACCGGACTGCTAATCAATCGTCAGGGCGAGATTCAAAACACCTATCATAAAACCCACCTGACAATGGGCGAACTAGAAAATGGGTGTATTTTGGAGAATGATCTTCCTGTATTTCAGACAGATTTCGGCACCGTAGGTATCCAGATTTGCTGGGACCACTTCTTCCCGGAATGTTCCAGAGCATTGGTTCTGAAGGGTGCAGAAATTTTGCTGCTGCCCACCCACGGATTTCTTAAGGAACGGCTTGTGACGCGTGCCGTAGAAAATGGTGTTTATTTAGTTAGTTCCTATACGTACAGCCATGGCACGATGATTCTGTCTCCTGACGGAACGATTATCAATGAAGCCGGAACCAAGGGTTTTGCCTTTGCTGAGGTAGATCTGAATAAGCAAGTTTGGTATCCTTGGCTATCTTGTAACTCCAGCGCTGAACCTAATCCCACATATCTGATGGAGCGTCGCCCGGAACTGTACGGTATTCTGAGTGCTCCGATTAAAACCTGATATCAAGCACGCCGCCTGTTTTGGCAGCGTGCTTTACTTTTTGCCGTTATTACATCACTAAAACATAAACCGTCAGTATTCACAAATTAACATTTCTCAGATTGTCAAAACAGAACAATTTGCAAAAAATTAGAGTCGGCCCTACAAATTTGTCTTCTTTCCAGGGCTGGAAGTATTCCTTATTATTGAATTATATTCCAACGGCGAACACATTTTAAGGAGGTACAAAAATGAGAATCCACCAGTACAACATGCGAATCCTTACCTTTGCACTTATTCTGGCCATGCTCGTGTCCTGGCTCCCGAGCACAGTACATGCTGAAGAATCCATTAGCATGGATATCACTCAGATCACTGCCCCAGCAGCCAAAGCAATCATCGTCAACTACGACCAATATGTGTCTAATGTTAACGCTAACTTGGGGCTGCCCGAAACAGTCACCGTCACTCTCGCAGACGGGACAACCGCAGATGTAGCAGTCACCTGGGATACGTCCTCTCTGGACGTGAACACCTTGGGCACCTACTCCCTGCCGGGTACAATCACCCTGCCGGAGGGTGCTACCAACTCCCAGAATCTTACCGTCACACAGCAGATCATCATTCGTGAGTATACCAATCTGCTGAGTAACCCCAGCTTTGAATCTGGTACCACCGGCTGGCATTTCCGCGCAAACACAACACAGGTTACCAGTCCTGTTAAGGACGGTACCTATGCTGCCAAAATAGACGGTGATCCCAATATTAGCTCTTGGCAGGCTCAAATTAGCTATGTTGATAATTCTAATACTACTGTTCTTGCCGATGCGGTCCAAACACAGGGCAGCGGCCAGTATTACTTCGGAATCTGGGCGCAGAGTGCGGCAGCAACTACCTCTGAAAACGCAGCATTCATCACGGTGATGCGCTACAGGAACCCTGCTAATCCCACCGATAATGGTAAATCAACTGGAGGTTCATCCATTTCTCTGTCCAGCACTGATTATGCCCAGTCCAGCGTTATCTGTGACTTACCTTCCGATGTAACTTGGGTTCGCCCAGAGATATCACTAAGAAGTACTCAAGGTAATGTGGCTGGCGCAGCTGCAGATATCTCCGATCTGTCCGTCTATCTGGATCATGCCGAGCTGATTCCTCTGAATGTCACACTGCCCGCAAGCTCGGATGTAGTGGAATGCGAAGAACCCGAGGCGGTTATCACCAATTCGGGCACCGCGTTTACCGACCTGGCGCTGCCAAGCACTGTAAATGTCAAACTGGCAAGTGGCAGTAGTGTTGCTCTGGGTGTCACATGGAGCGCGGAAGGTTATGACAGTAATACTCTGGGATCCCAGACAATCTACGGCACGCTAGATCTGGCAAACACCTATACCAACCCCAACAATATTACAGCTCAAATCACAGTGGTGGTCAAAGCCATAGGGACTGCTCCGACCATCTATTTCTCCACCTCCGGCGACGACGCCAACGACGGTCTAACTCCCGAAACTCCCAAGCAGGATGTTACGCAGATCCCGGATCTGATGAGCAAGGGCTACAATATCAGCCTAAAGCGGGGCGACACCTGGTATCTGCCTTACGAGTATCTCTATCTGTCCAGCATCACAGGAACCTCCGATAATCCCGCGGTCATCTGCGCTTATGGTGACGAGGCTGCCACAAAACCCATTTTAGCCTTTATGCAGCCTGTGGAAGATACTGCCTGGACCGACCTCGGTGATAATGTCTACTCCGCAGACATCTCTGATATGACTGAAGCTGATGGCCACCGGGTATACCGCACCTTTGTCAATGGTTCCGCCTTTAAGCATGTACAGGGCGACTACACGGCACTGGCAGCGGAGGAATTCTGCGATTACGACGGAACCATCTACGTCAAAACCGCAGGCGGTGTACCCACCAATGTAGAACTGATTCCCTACCGCAGCGTTTACCCCTACAGCCTGTATATTACCAACTGCAGCAATCTGACTATCCGTGATATCCATATTAAGGGTGGTTCCGCCTCCACTTCTCTGAAAGTTGTCGGAATTTTCGCTCCCACCGTTTCCATTACCTTTGATAACTGTGACTTCACTTACACCGCTGGTTACGTTATTAAATTCAATAGTCTCAGTGGTGAGGTCAATGAAACCCCTGTTGTTGCCAACTGTTTATTTGATAATATGCTCAGTGAAGCAGAGGGCCTAGTTCGTGATGACAGCAAGTGGGAGGTTGGACGGCACGAGGGTGTTGACCTGATGCATGGTGTGGAAAGCGCATGGATCCATCACAACACTTTCCGAGGCATGAGCCATGTCGCTGTCGAAATCGAAATTCTGGATCGTGATTCCAACCCCAATCTTTACGGTGTCCATAACTGTGTCATTGAATACAATCTTGTTGAAGGTGCCAATGCATCCTATGCCCGCGCCTTTGGCATCTGCGATGCCACCAACGATGCTGGCGAGAATCTGGCAACTTTCAATGTTTTCCGCCACAACAAGTGCTATGACATGACCACCTCCATTCACCTGTTCGGCAAAAACAATGTATTCTACAGCAATACCATTAGCTACACCCACCCCAGCGAAACCCTTCATAAGGCCGCACAGCCCTGGGCTTTTGATGCCATTCCCTGGAGTTATCTGGTTTCGGAAGGCAATATTGTCCTGAACAACACCTTCTACGATGTTGCCGGCGGCATCATGACAGAGGACAAATCCGGAGTGGTTGACAACAACTTGTATGCCAACAACCTAATCGTCAACTACAGCGAGGATAATACCAACTACCCTGGTGCAATCAACACAGCAGCCTTGGGTACCATTTACGTCATGAACAACGGCATGTACACCGCCGGCAAAGAAACCTGTATCTATGCGGACGGTGTCGGTTATACCCCGGAAGAGGCAAACAAAACACTTCTTAACTACAGCGGCAACATTTTTGCCGATCCAAAGTTTGAAACTGCCGATTTGAGTATTGTCAACCAGAAGGGTGTCAAACAGGACTTCACTTTGAGTGATGACTCTCCTTACTGTTATACGGGTCTGTCCTTAAATGATGAGATCTACGAGAAATTTCCCGCCCTAAAGCTGATTACCGATGACTATACCGACGTTAACGGCAAAGCTTATCTGACGCAGACTCCCAGTATCGGTGCTGTCTCCTACAATGTTACGCAGAGCGGCAAAATTGTTTCTGTTGAGGAAGTATCCGGTCTCATTGTCCGTACCGGTACTGCCTTCGCGGATATTAACCTCCCCACAACCATTGAAGTGACTCTGGACAGCGGTAGTACCCTTATTCTGCCCGTCACCTGGAGCGAAGATACTTACCAGACTGACGCAGCCGGAAACTACAGCCTCGTTGGTACGCTATCTACCGCAGAACATCCTGATCTGGATATCAATGGTCAGACCGCTGCCTGTACCGTTACCGCAAAAGATCAGCTGGAACTGGTGAAAATCATGGCCTCGGTCAATGACACTGCCATTTCCGTACCCTACAATACCGCTCTGGAAACTGTACTGAAGCAGTTGACCTCCACCGTTACCGTACTGGAAGAGGGCAATGTGATCGAAGACCTGCCCATTACCTGGAGCTGTGAAAGCTACGATCCCTCTGTTCCCGGGAAGTATACTTTCGTAGGTACGATTAGCGACACCCTGATTTCCAATCCCGAAGCTGGAATATTCGAAGTTCCTGTCACAGTGATGAATCCTCTGAGCAAGGGTGAAGAAATTCTGATCAATCCCGATTTCACTGAGAATGGATCTTATGCCCCTTGGGTAATGGAATGGTCAGCTGCAACCAACAATCCCACCATGGAAGTGACAACCGATGCCGCGCTGATCAAAGAAGGCGAGTCTGCCGCTATGATCGTAAACCCAAACAATCGCTGGGGCAGCCTTGGACAGGATGTAACAGACCAAGTTAAGTATCTGGGTGATGGCCAGTATTTGTTTGAAATCTGGATGCGAGCACTGAGCGATGACGAGGTTATTGAAAAATCTTGTGTCGATCTTCAGGTCTCCGGTAAGAGTTCCAAAGACTACTTGGGTACTGCACATACCAACATTGGCAGCGAATATGTCCAGTTCCTGCAGATTTTTGATATCGAAGGAACCGAACAGGCAACCGCGATTACCTTCCACACCTCCACGCAAAAAACCATCAACGATGTAGGTAAATCCTATATCATCTCCGGATGCAGCCTGATCTACCTGGGCGTCAATGATGCCGAAGCTGCGGTGACGCTGGACAAGCTGGCTTTGACCTGGGACACCATCAAGGGCGGAAACGAGTCAGCAGATAACGTGACCTCCGCTTTGACCCTGCCTACCACCGGTGAAAATGGCTCAACCATCACATGGACTTCCAGTAATGAAAGCATTATTGCCACCGATGGCAACATTACTCAAGGCGAAAACACCCAGACTGTGGCACTGACCGCGACTATCGCAGGTGATGGCTACACTGACACTGTAACCTTTAGCATCACCGTTCCCGGCACTTCTGCAGCCAATGAGCGTACCGTTGTCTTCGTTTCTAACGGTGGCACCGAGGTGGCACCGCAATTTGTTAACGATGGAGAAACAGTTGATAAACCCGCTGATCCCATCCGCGAGGGCTACTCTTTCACCGGCTGGTACAGCGACGATACCATGACCACCACATGGAACTTTGTTACCGATTTGGTGAATCGTGATCTGGTTCTCTACGCCGGCTGGACTGACGCGATCTCCGATGTGGGTTACACCGCTTCCATCGCTGGAACTGCTGAGGCCAACGTAGGTGAGTCCGTCAAAGTCAACGTGCAGGTTCTGAGTAATACGTTTGAGAATTTTGCCTCTGCCGAAGTCATGATTTCTTACGACACAGAACGCTTGACCTTCAATGAAACCGCCTCGACCCTAAATGGGGCCACTGTTAAGTTTGATGCCGAAAGCGGCACTCTTACGCTGGAAGATTACGGCGAAACGCAGGAATTGGGAACTGGATACACTCTGGTATTCACCGCCAAGACACAGGGTGATGCCAAGGTAACTCTAACCAATGCAGCTTTCAGCACGCAGGAAAAGGCAGAAAAAGATAATTTGACACAGGCTTCTCTGGCTTCCAGTGAGGTAACAATTACCGTAACTCTGCTTCACAATGTCACGCTGGACAACAAACTCTTCCAAGGTGACGCAACTGTGGAAGATGGAACGGACTACACCTTCTCTCTGGCAAATGACTCCCAACACTATGACTACGGCAAAATCACCGCAACAATCGACGGTAAGGATATTGAGGTAGTTGACAACGGCGACGGCACCTACACGATAGCAAATGTCACCGGCAAGCTAGTGATTTCCGGTTCGAGAACAGCAAAATCCTACACCATTGCAATTCAGGTCACTGGTGAGGAGGATAAAACCGCTACCGCAACTTATGGCAAGGACTTTACCTATACCATGCCCACAGATGCAGGCTACACCTACAGCTTGATTGTCAAATATGCAAGCGGCAATGACGTTCCTTACACCAGCGTGGATGGTATTATCACAATTGTGGGTACGGATATTATCGAGGCCTTTACTATCACTGTTACCAAAACATTGATTCCGCCGACAACTGCAACAGTCACTGTGGAGGGCACCGCGGCAAGCGATGTAACCTATGAAATCACCGCGACTCCTGGCGCAGATTACACTTTCACTGTGGCCAAAGACAGCAAATACAACTACACCGTATCTGCTAGGAACGGTGATACCGAGTTGGAGCTGACCGAGGGAAACAATGGATCCTACAGCATTAATGGCAATGATTTCAAGGCTGGCGACACCATCGTCATTACCGTTAACAAGTCCGTAAATCTGGATAACGTTACCGTTACTGAGTATGTTACCTTGGATCAGGCTGTCATGTGGCTGGTTCAGATTACCACCGATAAACTGGACAACAGTGTCTTCACTTACCAGCGCAACAACATGTTCTGGTCTGAGGAGTACGGCGCTTACACCTATCTGGTAATCGCCTCCGGTGAGCAACCCGAGGTGACTGCCGAAGATTTGGCAATCATTCCCGGTACAGCAACGGATGTCAGCTATGAGATGGATGTTAATATATCCAACAAGGTCGATGCCAATGACTCGCAGTTGGTGTATAACATGTATAATGCTCATTATGCGACATTTACAGAAAACGTGACCATTGAAAAGTTCCTTCGTGCGGACATCAACGGTGATGCTAAGATTAACGTCGAAGATGCCGCCGCTATTATTAACTCTCTCCTCACCTGATCTCAAGTTCATTTGACGAAATTAGAAGACATCCCCCACTCCAGGCAACGGGAGTGGGGAGTGTCCCAATCTAACCCTGCATTGGGGATAAGACAACTTCTCCGCTTCAGAAAATAATAGGTGCGCATAGATCCTTGTGCGCAGCTGTAATTTCCTGAAAGGGGTATTGCGTATGAAAAAAACCATCTCTTTGATTCTAGCGCTGGTTATTATAATCGGAGCACTGTCTGCAACAGCCTTTGCAGTGGAAGCACCTTCTTTCCATTTCGGGCTGACGGTGGACGGCAGTGACACCAAGCTGGTCAAGACCGGGGATATCATTACCGTGGTTTTGCGGCTTAAACGCACCGACACCGCCGATAAGTACACCATGTATGCCATGCAGGACGAGGTCCGCTACGACAGCGATTTCTTCGAACTGGTGGAAGGAAGCGCACTCTTGTGCGACTATATTGTCACCACAGACATTGGTATGCGGGATAACTACCGGGAGTTTTATATGAACTACCTATCTACCTCCGGAGGTACCTCCTGGGATCCGGACACCCTAGTAGGCAGCTTCCAGTTAAGGGTCATTGCCACTTCCGGTGTAACTAAGATCACCAATCAAGACTACCTGGTTTCAACCCAGGATGGTACAGCAAGTTTCCCCTGTACCGCCAATGAAGTAACAGTCATGTTGACCACTGAATGCTTCGTCCATTTCGAAAATAACGGTGGCAGCAAAGTGAATGATCAGACTGTACAATACGGTGATAAGGTAGTCAAGCCCGCAGACCCCATTCGGGAGGGCTATAGCTTCGACGGTTGGTACAAAGATATTGATCTGACAGAAGCGTGGAACTTTGAAAACGACACCGTCTCTGGCAATATGACATTGTTTGCAGATTGGAAAAAGGTAAGCACTACTGACACAGTTAACCCTCCCGCTGGAGACCACAACAACTGGATGTTGGCAGTTATTGGTGTGTTGCTAGCGTTAATTCTGTTGGTCGTTCTCTTGCCACGAAAAAAGATCACCTTCGATCCCACGGGCGGCTCCGAAGTCAAAACTAAGTATGTCCTTAAAAATAGCAAACTAAAAGAACCTAAGATGCCTCATAAATACCGCAAGGTCTTTGCTGGTTGGTATCGGGATGAGGCCTGTACGATTGCCTGGGATTTTGATGTCGATAAGGTAGAAAAGGATATCACCTTATTCGCAAAGTGGCTATAATTCCGCCAATTGGCACGGACAACAACGATGGACAAGGCCATCAACATGATCAATATACAGCCAAATGATATTTCGGCTGTTGACCATGCTGAGTTTGTCTTTTAACTACTACTCTGTAAATCCTAAATCTTTATTATGGGGTATAGATGCTTCAGCTTATTTCT
>OKSC01003354.1_pt1 | contig 12035 bp, 10 predicted proteins | sample 1601161 | NCBI WGS metagenome assembly OKSC01 (sample SAMEA3541552, study PRJEB24748) | human gut metagenome | biome: human gut; feature: human-associated habitat; material: faeces | place: China | collected 2012
TAGTTTCACACAACTATCAAAAAAACGCCCCGCATGCGGGGCGTTTTTTTATAATGGCGGCTTGCAATATTTACAGTTTGAATACCACGCCGGCCATAACGTTGGAACCTATCTCCAGTTTAACACCGAAACGGTTGGAAATATCGTACTTCGCACCTAAGTAACCTCCGGCGTTGAACTTGGTCTTGTCGCCGAACTGTATGCCCATAGTGGCCGAGATATAAACGTCGAACGGAGAAGTCGTGGACGGAGTTATCGCATTCAACAAATGAAAATTGGCACGCGGGCCTATGTACATCTGGAAATCGTCATCGAAAAGCATATTCACCTGACCGCCTACGGAAATGAATTCATGTACGCCGATGTTATAGTTTCCCTGCACACCGAGGATATTATAGGAATTGAAACCGGACGTAAGGCCCACGCTCAGGTCGCTCTTTCCCTTACCCTCGAAAGACTGCGCATTCACAGCTGCCGAAGCTATGAAAACGAAAAACATTGCCAATAAAGTCTTTTTCATAATTTTTGTTTTTTTGATTTACTATAAATTTTTATCCGTAAGCAAATATACGAAACTATGTGAATAAAAAATAAAAAGGCCGGAGGCTTATAACCTCCGGCCAGTGTATTTCAACTCAAATAATTAGGAATCAAAATTTTATCATCTTACCATCCGAATCATAAAAACGGTATTGCAGGTACTTGAACGCATCGCGGGGTACTATTTTCACCCAACGTCCGTATTTGAAGAACCAGGCCATCCTTTGGGAGTACCAACCTTTGGTAAGATATGCAGCCACGAAAGGATGGGCGTGCAGCGTAATACCTCTGTACCCTCCAGCCTTTACTATCTGCTCGATTGCTTCGCCCAGTTCGTTCAGTATGTTTATCGGCGCGTGTATGGTATCGCCGGAGCCTTCGGGATCCGGTTCCGAAGTCTCTATGTCGGTGGCCGGCCGCACCCTCTGGCGCGTTATCTGCACGAGTCCGAATTTACTTGGCGGCAATATCTTATGCCGTGCGCGGTCGGCTTTCATGAATTCGCACAGTTTTTCATATAGAGCCTTGCGGTGCTCGCTTTTGACCATGTCGATAAAATCGACCACGATTATCCCGCCCATATCGCGCAAACGCAACTGGCGCGCTATCTCTTTAGCGGCTATGAGGTTGACCTCCAAAGAATTATTTTCCTGGTCTTCCTTGGCGTTCAATCGATTACCGCTGTTTACGTCTATTACGTGCAAGGCTTCGGTATGCTCTATCACAAGATACGCCCCTTTTGTCATAGGCACCGAACGTCCGAATGACGTCTTGACCTGGCGGTCCACACCGTATTTTTCAAAAATAGGCACCTTGTCATTGTGCAGTTTTACGATTTTATCACGACCGGGGGCGAATGAACTTATAGCGGAGACTATTTCCAGAAAAAGCGTTTCATCATCCACCACGATCGATGTGAAAGAATCGTTGAAAAGGTCGCGGAGTATTCCTGAAATCCTGTCCTCTTCGCTCAGCACACGGGCTTTGGCTTTCTCTCCTTTGATATGGGAATACATCAGTTCCCATTTTTTGACCAAGCTGTCCATGTCGGCCTTTAGGTCTTCGGCCTTTGCGTTCATGGAATTGGTGCGCGCTATCAATCCGAACCCTTTAGGGCGTATCCCGTCCAGCACCATGCGCAGGCGGTCGCGTTCGTCCCTGCGTTTTATTTTCTGGGATATAGCTACTTTGTCATTGAACGGGACCAAAACGAGCATGCGTCCCGGTATCGACACTTCCGATGTCAGACGCGGCCCTTTAGTCGAGATCGCTTCTTTTGTTATCTGTACCAGTACCGGCGTTCCCTGCGTTATGATATTTCCTATCTTGCCGTCTTTCTCTATGTTAGGCTCCATTTTGAAGCCGTCTAACATGGCGTTTTTCTGATTCCCGGACTGTATGTTCCTAATATATTTGAGCAAAGACCTGACCTGAGGTCCCAGGTCGTTATAATGCAGAAAAGCGTCTTTTTCGTGTCCTATGTCCACGAAAGCGGAATTGAGTCCCGGTATAACCTTGCGGACCTTTCCGATGTAGATATCGCCTACGGCGAAATCATTCCTGGCGTCCTGCGTTTGGTACTCGACCAGTCTCCCATCCTCCAGAAGGGCTATAGCCACCTCCGACGCTTTCGAATTAATGATTAGTTCAGTGCTCACAATGGTTTTTCTGTTATTATCCCGGAGTATCCCCAATATGCGGGGCATCCGGTAAGTTCGTACGTTTTACATGCCCTTAAGCGGACATGAGCGTATATTATATAAAAAAGTGGAAAAGCACCCTTAATAATAAGGGTGCTGTTTCTATTCTCTGATGATGCTCGACGCACCTGATGATATCTCCGACAGAAGATACGCTTATTTCTTTTTGTGGCGGTTGAGTCTTCTGCGTTTTTTGCGTTTGTGAGTGGCCACTTTATGTCTTTTACGTTTTTTTCCGCTTGGCATCGTTAAATCGGTATTTATGGTTAATAAATTATTTTCTCCGAGCCCGTACGGACGCGGATACCACGCCCGGCAGGTATCGTTTGCTTGCTACTTATTTGGCTGCTACAGATTCTTTAACGACATCTACGAACACCTTGGACGGTTTGAACGCCGGAATGTTGTGTGCCGGAATCTTTATGGTAGTGTTCTTCGATATGTTACGTCCTGTTTTTTCAGCCCTCCTCTTTATGATAAAACTGCCGAAACCGCGCAGATAGACATTATTGCCGCTTTCCAACGCTTTTTTTACTTCTTCCATAAAAGCCTCGACAGTTGCCTGTACTTCGGCCTTTTCAACTCCTTTTGCTTCCGAGATTCGCGCTACGATATCTGCTTTTGTCATTTTAAGGTTATATTTTTATTATTATTTAACTATGAACTTTCAGTGGTGCAAATATATGATTTTCTGCCTTATACAGAAGAAGAACGCACGGACATTAACATTATTTTTTTAACCGTCGGCCAGCCGCCCATTAAACCGATGTTTGATAAGGCATTATGGGGTTATTTACATGCAAAAACATATCTTTGCCGTATAATCGACATCGCTAAATACGTAAGACAACATGGACGATATAATAAAAGGGTTTTCAAAACTCACCAAAGAAGAAAAAATATCCCTGATACTTCAGAAATACGCAACGCAACAGGAAAAAGCGCGCAGGACGATAGACACCTACACCCATCCTGATCCGGCAGTGCAATCGCTTCACGACGGATTTTCCGAAAACACTGCCGCCAATTACTACATGCCGTTCGGACTGGCTCCTAACTTCACGATAAACGGACGCACATACTGCGTGCCGATGGTCACCGAGGAGAGTTCCGTAGTAGCCGCATCGTCCAAGGCGGCGGCTTTCTGGGCCGAAAAAGGCGGTTTCCGCGCAGAAGTAATTTCAATGAAGAAAAAAGGGCAGGTACACCTGATATACGACGGTGACGTGGAAAAACTGTCAGCATTTTTCCACGGCATAAAACCCCGCCTGGAAGATGCCTGCCGGCCTATCACCGCCAATATGGAAAAGCGCGGAGGCGGAATAACATCTCTGGAACTGCTCGACATGACGCATCTGATGGACGGATATTATGTGATAGACCTGAGCGCCGACACCCGCGACTCAATGGGAGCCAATTTCATAAACAGCGTGTTGGAGTGTATCGCCGGGGAATTCACGAGATCATTCAATGAAAACGGCCCCGATGGGGACATGCAGGTAGTGATGAGCATCCTTTCCAATTACACTCCAGAATGCATCGTCCGCGCCGAAGTTTCGGCTCCGGTGGAGAAAATGTCCGATGGAGATATGCCAGGAAAACTATTTTGCGACAAATTCGTAAAGGCCGTGCGCATAGCCGAACTGTACGTCGAACGCGCCGTAACGCACAACAAGGGCATAATGAACGGTATAGACGCCGTGGTCATCGCCACTGGCAACGATTTCCGCGCCGTAGAGGCCTGTGCGCATGCCTATGCCGCCCGCAGCGGAAAATATTCGAGCCTTTCACACGCATCTGTCAGTGGCGGGACATTCCGGTTCCACATGGAAATACCGCTGGCTTTGGGCACGGTAGGCGGACTTACCAAACTGCATCCCTTGTCCGCACTTGCCATGGAACTGCTTGGCAATCCGTCGGCAGGGCGTCTTATGGAGATAACGGCTAGCGTAGGACTGGCTCAGAATTTCGCAGCCGTGCGTTCGCTTGTCACTTCCGGCATACAACGCGGCCATATGAAAATGCACCTGGGCAACATATTGCGCTCGCTGGGAGCCTCACAAAGGCAAATTGAAGCTGCAAAAATTTATTTTTCAGATAAGACGGTAAGCCACAGCGCGGTCGAGGATTTTCTAAGAAATTCAAATATAAAGTAAAGTATTTCCTTATATTTGCACATATATACCTTGTAATTTATCCATTACAACAACGTTGTCAAATATGAAAAAACTTTTATTCATCTACTCTATTTTTTTATGTTCAGCATTAAATGCTCAAGAAATGCCTTATGCTAAATTTTTTAATATGACTTCAAATGAATTAAAAACAAATAAATTCAAATATGACACAGCGAAGAATCAATACACGCTGAAAAAAATAAGAGGATGGATGAAACCAAAACAAGACGACTATCAAATTATCATACAAAATGCCAAAGATAACATATCATATGTAGAAATAATATTTTATAACGACCAAACTTACCATGAACTGGTTCGCTGGGCTAAAACAAATGGAGAAAATCAAATAGAAACAACCACAGGGGATTTAAATAAATTAAGTTTCAATTTTGGCGAATACTACATTGTTCTTACAAATATAAACACAAGCTTTACTATTACCCACAAATACTCTTCTACTTGGTCAAACGGTTTAGAATACTCTTATAACACATACGCTTATTCTATATATACAGGAAAAGAACCATATTCAAAATGGCATCAGAAAAAAGAAAAAAAAGAATCCAAGCATACTACAAAAAACAAAAAGAAGTCTGAAGTTTCTGAATTTATGTAACAAAAAAACAAAACCCCGCGTAATATTTACGCGGGGTTTTTTATATAAGAAATATTTCAGGGGAAATATTATTTTCCTTCTTCCATCTTCTTTTTGAGTTCCACCAGGGCATCCAGGTCGCCGAGAGTCGACTTGAGCTCAGGAGCCGTTTCAGTCGATACGGCTGCGGCTTTTTTGGATTCCTTAGGCTCGCGTGCAGGACGTTCCTCCTCTTCCTTGTAGGTAGCTGCGTGGGAAACGACTATGCGCTTGAATTCCTTGTTGAACTCGATAACCTTGAAGTCGGCAACTTCGCCCTTGACGAGCGTAGAACCGTCCTCTTTCACCAGATGGCGGGGCGGGCAGAAAGCCTCGAGGCCTTCGTAACCTTCAAAACCTACCGTAGCGCCTTTCTCGAACACCTCGCGTACGGTTCCCTTGTGGGCAGTACCAACGGCGAAAGTCTTCTCATAAACATCCCACGGGTTTTCGGTAGTCTGCTTGTGGCCCAGGGACAGGCGGCGCGCCTCGGTATCGAGTTCCAGCACCACTACGTCCAGCTTGTCGCCGATTTTGCAGAATTCCGAAGGATGTTTGATTTTCTTGGTCCACGAAAGGTCGGATATGTACACCAGTCCGTCGATGCCTTCTTCCAGTTCAACGAATACACCGAAGTTGGTGAAATTGCGAACCGTACCGGTCTGCTTGGAGCCGACAGGATATTTTTCCGTGATATTGGCCCAAGGATCGGGGGTAAGCTGCTTCATACCGAGGGACATCTTGCGCTCGTCGCGGTCCAAAGTCAGTATTACGGCCTCAACCTCATCGCCGATCTTGACGAAATCCTGTGCGGAACGAAGGTGGGTCGACCACGACATTTCCGATACGTGAATGAGTCCTTCAACACCCGGCATAACTTCTACGAATGCGCCGTAGTCAGCCAGAACGACAACCTTGCCCTTAACCTTGTCGCCAACCTTGTAGGTTTCGGACAGGGCATCCCAAGGATGAGCCTGAAGCTGCTTCAGACCGAGCTGTATGCGTGTTTTGTCTTCGTCGAAGTCCAAGATAACCACGTTTATCTTCTGGTCGAGCTGAACCACTTCCGAAGGGTGGTTTATGCGGCTCCACGAAAGGTCTGTGATATGGATAAGTCCGTCCACACCTCCCAGGTCGATGAATACGCCGTAGGAAGTGATGTTCTTGACAGTACCTTCGAGTACCTGGCCTTTTTCCAGTTTGGATACGATTTCCTTTTTCTGTTCTTCGATGTCGGCTTCGATGAGAGCCTTGTGGGATATAACGACGTTCTTGAAGTCGTGGTTGATTTTGACGATCTTGAATTCCATCGTCTTTTCCACGAACTGGTCGTAGTCGCGTATCGGTTTTACATCTATCTGAGAGCCCGGAAGGAACGCTTCTATACCGAATACGTCCACTATCATACCGCCCTTGGTGCGGCATTTTACGAAACCGTTTACTATTTCGCCGCTTTCATAAGCTGCATTCACACGGTCCCATGCCTTGATTGCGCGAGCTTTCTTGTGCGAGAGTACCAGCTGGCCGTTCTTGTTTTCCTGACGGTCCACCAATACCTCAACCTTATCGCCTACGGCAAGGGCAGGGTTATAACGGAATTCCGATACCGGAATAACTCCTTCGGATTTTGCATTGATGTCCACGATTACCTCGCGGTCGGTTTTTGCAATTACCGTTCCTTCCACAACTTCGTGTTCGTTCACTCCGCCGAGGGAATCGACGTACATTTGCTGCATTTTCTCGTGTTCGGCCTTCGAAACGGCTGCGCCGGATTCGTATGCTTCCCAGTCGAAATCTTCCAGCGGCGCTACCGCTGTCTGGTTTTCCTGTGACATAATTTAGGAAAAAATTGTTTTTTGTATTCCGCCGCCAGCCGTGAGAAAAATACGCAGGCGCCGCCGTGACGGAAGTTTTATACATTCGTTATTTAACCGATACCCCTTTTCCCCACGTAAAAGCCTGCGGGAAAAGAGCGTGCAAATTTAAACATTTTTTACAAGATACAGGCTTTTTACCGCTTAACTTTTTGAAATAAAGTATTTTTTACTGTCAGGCCGGCCTTGCCGGCACTAGCATCCACTGCCTGACGCGTTTTTTAATGCTCACACAGCAAATGCCGGGGCGGAAAAATTGCATAAACGGTTTTTCCCGACTACCTTTGCAAACGCAACAATCGACGGATAAAACACATGGAACTGAACCAACTGACGGCGCTTTGCCCATTGGACGGGCGCTACCGCTCCACAGGCGAGGCACTGGCGCCTTATTTTTCCGAAATGGGCCTGATACGCTACCGCGTACAGGTGGAAGTGGAATATTTCATAGCTCTGTGCGGCATGAAACTGAAAGTACCGCAACTGCGCGGGGTAAATCAGAGGCACTATACGCGTCTGAGGAAAATATACCGTGAATTTTCCACCGACGACGCGCTTCGTATAAAAACCATTGAAAAGACGACGAATCACGATGTCAAGGCGGTGGAATACTTTCTGAAAGAAAAATTCGACGAAATGGGGCTTCACCAATACAAGGAGTTCATACATTTCGGACTGACGTCACAGGACATCAACAACACGGCCACCCCGCTTTCGATAAAGGAAGCCGTAACAAACGTATATCTGCCGGAACTGGACGCCCTTACCGGTAAACTGGAATCCTTGGCGGCCGAATGGGACGATATACCGCTTCTGGCACGTACGCATGGCCAACCCGCATCCCCTACCCGCCTGGGCAAGGAAATAAGGGTGTTTATATCGCGCCTTAAAGTACAAAGGGAAATGCTCTCCGCACTTCCTTACGGAGCGAAATTCGGCGGTGCGACAGGCAATTTCAATGCGCACAAGGCAGCGTTTCCCCGCGTGGACTGGAACCGTTTCGCAGAGAAATTCGTGGAAAAAACACTCGGGCTGAAACGCTCGTATCCGACCACACAGATAGAACACTACGACCTGGCTGCAGCGCTGTTCGACAACATCAAGCGTATAAACAACATCATTATGGACCTGGACCGCGACATGTGGACATACATATCGATGGAATACTTCAAACAGCAGATAAAAGCCGGAGAAGTAGGTTCAAGCGCCATGCCGCACAAGGTAAACCCGATAGATTTCGAAAATTCCGAGGGCAACCTGGGCGTTGCCAACGCACTGTTCGAACATCTGGCGGCAAAACTGCCAGTATCGCGCCTGCAAAGAGACCTGACGGACTCGACTGTCCTGCGAAACGTGGGCGTGCCGTTCGGACATTCGCTGCTGGCCATACGTTCCACAATGAAAGGGCTGGGCAAACTGATAGTCAACCGCGACAAGATAGCCGCCGACCTGGAAGACAACTGGGCTGTCGTGGCCGAGGCCATACAGACAGTGCTGCGGAGAGAGAGCTACCCCAATCCATACGAAGCCCTCAAAGCGCTGACACGCACCAACAAAAAAATAACGCATCAGACCATCAGCCAATTTATCGACACCCTCGATGTATCCGATGACATAAAAGACGAACTTAAGGCTTTCACCCCGTCGAACTATACCGGATACTGAATGCCGTAAACAATAAAACGCATTAAAAACAACCCCTCCGGGAATACACACTCCACATGTATTCCCGGAGGGATTTTTATATGGCGCCGGCGTTCTTACAATTACATATTTTCACTGGAAACGTTAATCCAAATCTTTCCAGGCCACTTTCTGCACTGGCTCGTGCGGAGCCGATATTATATTACCGTACAACGACGGGCGGCGGGCATTTATGTAGCGCGTGCCCCCGGCATTGCCTATCTTTTCCTCGGAAACTGTAGCGAAACATATATCGTCGCCCAGAGCGCGGCATTCGGCCACTATGTCCCCGAAAGGATCGAGTATCATCGAACATCCGTTTTTGACCTCGGTATAGTCCATACCTATCGGATTTGAAAACACGACGTAAACGGCATTGTCATAAGCTCGGGCAGGGAGCCATTTCATAAGCCACGCCCGGCCTTTAAGCCCGTCGAATTCCACGCGCAGCGAAGTCGGATCGGTTTCCCTGCAACGCCATAACGCCGGATCCACAAGTCCTGCTCCGGGACGCGGCGAAGGGGTACACATGGTCACATGAGGCATGAAAATAATATCCGCCCCCAAAAGTTTCGTCGCACGCACGTTTTCTATGATATTGTTGTCGTAACACACGAGTATGCCGCACTTCCAGCCTTTTATATCGAACACAACATACTTGTCGCCCGGAGTCAATGCCGGATGTATGAAAGGATGCAGTTTGCGGTATTTCGCTTTCAGTCCGTTGCCGTCAACGCACACATGGGCTTTGTAAAGGCCTCCTGCTTCATCCTTTTCGAAAAAACCGGCAAGAAGGGTAACGCCCGTTTGACGCGCTATACTTATCAGTTCCTGCGTACTGGGGCCTTCGGGTATAAATTCGGCTATATCGGCGAGTTCACCGCGGGTAAGGTCCTTGGCAAAAGTATATCCGCATACCGAACATTCATGGAACGCCACCACATCCGCTCCCTCGTCCGCCGCACGGCGGCACATACGGCGTATGACCGAAAGGTTGTATTCTTTGTCGTTGTCGCGCGCCTCGAACTGTACGGACGCTATCTTAAGGTTTTGCATATATGTATTTTACAGATATATATTAAAACAGGACGGACGGAACCACGGCAACCGACACTTCCGCCCGGACCCGATATTATTGTCTATTGAACCATACCTCCGGCCTGCGTAAGCATCATTTCTTTTTTCCCTGATTGGCAACCGCCTCCATAAGTTTTTTTATCTCCTGAGGATCGCCCAGGAAATAGTCTTTCACAAGTTTCATGTCATCGTCGAACTCAAACACATAAGGCACTGCCGTCGGCAGGTTCAGGTTAACTATGTCTTCGTCGGATATGCCTTTCAGGTGCTTTATAATACCTCGCAAGCTGTTCCCGTGCGCGACTACGAGAATCTCTTCCGCATCTTTGAGTGAAGGGAATATCGTTTCCTTCCAGTACGGCATGATGCGTTCTATCGTATCCTTGAGCGACTCTGTACGGGGCAACATGTTGTCAGGGACACTGTCATACCTCGCCTCGAAACGGGGATTGCGCGGATCATCCTCAGTGAGCGGCTGCGGGGCCACATCGAAACTGCGCCGCCATATCTTCACCTGCTCGTCGCCGTATTTCGCCGCTGTTTCCGCCTTATTGAGCCCCTGGAGCTGACCGTAATGTTTTTCATTGAGACGCCAGTCCTTTTCCACCGGTATCCAGTCCTGGTCCATCGCATCGAGCACGCCGTTGAGAGTCTTGACAGCACGCTTGAGATACGATGTATACGCCTTATCGAAAGCGAAGTTTTCCTTTTTCATAAGTTCACCCGCACGGTAGGCTTCGCCTACGCCTTTTTCCGTCAGGTCCACATCGGTCCAGCCGGTAAAACGGTTCTCGCGGTTCCATGCGCTCTCTCCATGGCGCAGAAGTACTATTTTTTTCATATTAAAGAGGTTTTAGGTTTTTCATACGTTGTACAATCGCTGTTCAATCGCACGGGCCGTTCTTTCTCACCACGACCTTGTCTATGCGGGCTCCGTCCATATCGGCTATTTCCATCTCGAACGAAAGCCAGCAGAAACGCTCGCCGGTGCGCGGCACATGCTGCAATATACCAAAGATAAGACCTCCGAGCGTATTGTAATTGTAATCGGTATAGAGATTTTCTATATCGAAATATTCGAGAAAGTCATAAAACGGGCATTGTCCGTCCACAAAATACGAACCGTCCTGCCGCTGTATTATCATATCTTCCTCACCTGCCTCCGGCATATTGCCCAAAAGCCCTTTTATCATATCCTTGAGCGTCACGATGCCTTCCACGCTGCCGAATTCGTCTATAACGATACCGCATTTGACACTCGACTGTTTGAGCAGCTCCAATGCATTGTAAACGCCCATATTTTCCGGTATGTACTCTGCCGGGCGTATTATCTCCTGTATACGGAAATTCTCGTCGTCGGCATGGGCGAAAAGGCCTTTAAGCGTCACAACGCCTATTATATCGTCCAGTCCTCCTTGGCATACAGGATACACATTGAACACGTTGTTCTTTATCATAAGGCGTATCTGCTCCTCGGATTGCGTTACGTCTATATAAACAATATCGCCTCGCGGGGTCATGAGCGACGCTATATCGCGGTCTCCGAGAGAAAACACTCGGTCTACTATATCGCGCTCCACAGGGCGTATTTCCCCGCCTTCAGTTCCCTGGGCTATTATCGCCTTTATTTCTTCCTCGGTCACAGAATCCTGCTCCGAACGGTTAAAACCGATGAGCCTGACCACCATTTCAGTGCTTTTGGACAAAACCCATACGAACGGCAGGGCCAGTTTGGATAGGAAATCCATGGGACGGGAAACAATCTTCGACACAGTGCCCGAAGCCCCCAGACCTATCCTCTTGGGAACCAGTTCGCCCAATATGAGCGTCAGATACGTCACCACCACCACTATCAGCCCTTTCGCTATGGCCGGAGCATACGGCGCCAATATGCCTATGCGCTCTATCCAGTCCGTAACGTACACCGCAAGCATATCGCCGGAAAAAAGACCTGTCAGTATTCCTATCAGGGTTATCCCTATCTGTATCGTCGAGAGGAAACGGTCCGGATTTTCGGCCAGTTTAAGTGCAGTGCGCGCGCCGGAACTGCCTTTGTTGGCATCTATTTCAAGGCGCGATTTACGTGCCGAGACCACAGCTATTTCCGACATTGAGAAAATGCCGTTGAGCAATATCAATCCCAGTATTATAAGAAATTCCATATATATCTTCTATCGTCCGTAATTTTTTATTTTGCAGCCAAAATATTATCTATCATATCACGCCAGCTCAACAGCCTCCACGCTGAGGTCCGAATAACTTTTCACAACGGCGGGCGTAAACCTCAGCATAACGAAATCGTCGGACTGAGGCCCTTCAGGGTAGTATTCTTCCCATCCCGGCCCCC
>OKSC01003357.1_pt1 | contig 12032 bp, 8 predicted proteins | sample 1601161 | NCBI WGS metagenome assembly OKSC01 (sample SAMEA3541552, study PRJEB24748) | human gut metagenome | biome: human gut; feature: human-associated habitat; material: faeces | place: China | collected 2012
CGGGTCTGGAAAGGCTGGAAGAGGACAAGTAACATTATTGCGAAAAAGGGAGCTTTGCGCCGCAGCGCAAAGCTCCCTTTTTCATTTTCTGTTTTTACTTCATGCCCTTGAGCTTCACCAGCTCTTCGAGCAGCGCGACCGTCCCCTCAATGCCGAGAAGCGACGAGTCGATGCACATGTCATAGCTCTTGGCTTCGCCCCAGTCCTTCGAGGAATAGTAGTTATAGTACGACGCGCGGGATTTGTCCGTCTTCTTGATGCGCTCCTTCGCCTCCGCCTCGGAGATGTTGTTGCGCGCGGCCACACGCTTGATGCGGCTCTCGATCGGCGCGGAAACGAAGATGTTGATCACATCGTCACGGTCCTTGAGCGCGTAGTCCGCGCAGCGGCCGATGAGAACGCAGGGGCCCTTGTCCGCGAGCTTCTTGATGGTATCATAGGTCGCAAGATACACCTGCTGCTCGATGCTGCCCTTGGGCGTCACATGGTGCATGGTGAAGGAATACGGGTCCATCGCAATGGAATAAAGAAAGCTCTTGGGGCGCTCGTCGAAGCTGTGGAACAGCTCCTCACAAAGGCCGCTTTCCTCCGCCGCCTTCTTGAGCAGCAGATCGTCATAGTAGACGATGCCGAGCTTGTTCGCCAGCGCCGTGCCGATCTCGCGGCCGCCGCTTCCGTACTGTCTTCCAACGGTAATGACCATAAGGACTCCTCCTTTATCGCAAAACAAAATGGTGCTATGGAAAGTATAGCACCATTTTGTTTTCGGTTCAATCCTTTTTTACGATGCGAGTCGTTCAGATCCTGCCAAGCTCATGCAGCAGCTTCTCCGGCGTCATCGGCCAGGAGCGCATCCACACACCGCAGGCGTCGTGAATGGCGATGCCGATGGCGGGCGCCGCGCCGTTGCAGGCGATCTCGGAGATGGACTTCGCGCCGAAGGGACCGAAGTCGTCGTTGACGTCGATCAGCACGGACTTGAAATCCTCGGGCGCTTCGCCGATCATCGGCGCGCCGTAATCCGTCAGATTCGCGTTGATGCACTTGCCGTTCTCGTCCAGCTTCATATCCTCATAGAGGGTGTGACCGATGGACTTCATCGCGGCGCCGTACATCTGGCACAGCGCGATCTCGGGATTGATGGGCGTGCCCGCGTCCTGCAGGGCGTAGAACTTCTGCACCTTGATCTCGCCGGTCCTGACGTTGACCGCGACCTGCGCGAAGTGCGCGCCGTAGGGCACGGAGGATGCGGTGGTGACGTAGCTGCCGTGCGCGACCATCTGCCCGCGGCCGTCGCCCGCGATCGCCGCGTGGGACAGCTCGCCGTAGGTGAGCGCCTTGCCGCTCGTCTTGGAATAGACCTCGCCGGGTGCGCGAACGTCCAGATCCTCGACCTTTTCGTTCATCTGCAAAGCGGCCTCTGCCAAGATCTTCTCCTTGAGCTTTTTCGCCGCCAGCAGTGAAGCGTTGCCGCTGAAGAACGTGCCGGAGGAGGCGTAAGCGCCGGTATCGAACACGCAGGAGTCGGTATCGCCGGACACGACCGTGATCTTCTCCATCGGGAGCTTGAGGACCTCCTTCACCGCCTTGGCGGAGATGGTGTCGAGACCCGTGCCAAGGTCCGCGCCGCCGCTGTTGAGAATGACTGTTCCGTCCGTCTCCAGCTTGGCGATGGCCTCGGCATGGTCCAAGCCGGGCAGACCGCTGCCCTGCATGATCATGGCAAAGCCCTTGCCGATCTTCCAGTCGGGATCGTCGGAGACTTCCTTTTTGCCCCACTCGATCATGTCGCAGCCCTTGGCAATGGCCTCGTCCAGACCGCAGGAGCCGACGGGGACGACGTTGCCCTCGCGGCCCTCGCCGAGACCCTTGAGGATCTCAAGCATATAGCCCTCGCTGACGTGGTTCTTTTCCACCATCGTGCGGTAGTCCACGCCCAGCTTGTCCGCCAGCTCCGCCATCGCCATCATGATGCCATAGGTGCCCTTCGGCGTACCGTAGCCCTGATACGCGCCTGCGGGCGGCGTGTTGGTGTAAAAGACCTTCAGATCATACGCCATGTTGTCCACGGCAAAGAGCGGCAGCGTCTTGGAGCAGCTGTTCATCGGAACGGTCAGGCAGTGGTTGCCGAACGGGCCGGTGTTGGCGCAGACCTCCATAAAGAGCGCGGTGATCGTGCCGTCCTTCTTGCCGCCCATCTTCACCTTCACGCGCATGGGGTGACGAGTGGAGTTGGCGTAGAACTCCTCGGCGCGGGTGTTGCGGTAGTAGACGGGCTTGCCGGTGACCCATGCGGCGTAGCCGGTCAGGTCCTCCACCAGAATGTCCTGCTTGCTGCCGTAGCCGCCGCCGACGCGCTCCTTGATGACGTGGATCTTATTTTCGGGAATGCCGCACACCCAGCTGACGATGCGGCGCACATGGTACGGCACCTGCGTGGCACAGTTGAGCACCAGACGCCCGCCCTCGATGTGCGCATAGCAGACGTGCGGTTCGAGCGGCGTGTGCTGGATCTGGCTGGTCTGGTAGGTGCGCTCCACAATGGCGTCCGCCTCGGCGAAGCCCTTTTCCATATCGCCGATGCCGCCCTTGTTGGAGGCCGCGATGTTCTTATGGATGTCCGCGCCCAGCGGAAACTGGTAGACGACCTTGCCCTCGCGCTCGTCGCCCGCGAGCTTATTGTACTCCGCGAGGTCCGCGGGCGCGCCCGCGTTGTAGATGACCTCGCCGTTGTGGACGAGCGGCGCGCCCTCCGCCATGGCCTCCTCGACCGTGTAGACCGCGCCCTGCGGCTCATACTCGACCTTGATGAGCGCGGCGGCCTGATCGGCGATCTCCGGCGTGCGGGCGATGATGCCCGCGACGCGGTCGCCGACGTGGCGGACCTTCCTGTTGAAGAGCCGGCGGTCGTGCGGGGACGGCTCGGGATTGCCCTGACCGGCCTGCATATAGTGCGTCTCCGGCGTATTGTACGCGGTAAGGATGGCAGCGACGCCGGGCAGCTTCTCCGCCTCGCTCGTGTTGATGGACTTGATGTAGGCGCTGGCAAAGGGGCTGCGGAGGACGTGCAGGCACCATGCATTCTCGGGCACCTTGTCCTCGACAAACACCGGCTCGCCGGAGACCAGCGCCGCGCCGTCGATCTTGCCGCAGGGCTTGCCGACAACCTCAAGGTTGGGGCGGAAGGACGGGGCGATCTCACTGCGGAATTCGCCGAAGTCGCGCAGCTCGGTCGCGAGCTTGACGGCGAGATAGTAATGCTCATAGCCCGCGTCGCGGATGAAGATGCTCGTCAGCACATCCTTGATCTCTTCGCGGGTGGGGTTCGGCTTCTGCTCGAGCAGCCAGGTCAGAATGAGCGCGGCAGCGGGCGCGTTGTACGCGCTCTGCACGATACCCGCGGCGACCATGGCCTTCTGCACGTTGTTGAGCTCGCGCCCGTTCAGCAGGCTCTCGGCGGTGCGGATCTCCGCGCCCTCAGCCTGATAGAACAGGATGAAGTTCGCATACTTGAGCTTGCCGTTGAAGACGATGGTATCGCTGCCGGCAAAGCCCTCGGCGTCGTCGCTGTCGCGGACGCTGCGGTAACCGGCACGGTACAAAACATCACGCAGTCTTGCGGTGGGTTCGGCGCGGAGGGTCACCTCTTCGCCGTTGATCTTGCATTTCAGTTCCATCGCCCTTACCTCCCGAGTGTGAAAACAATGCCCGCCAGATACTTCTTATAGGCGGCGCTGCCGGTCAGGTCGTCGACATAGGTGACCTGCTCGGCAATGTCCGGCGTCGTGCCGTAGACAAGGCCGCTGCCCTGCACGCTCAGCGCGTAGATGCCGCCGCTCTCGGCGGCGATGAGCGTCGCGTGGCTCGACGAGGTGTTGCCGAAGCGCTTGACGGAGCCGGTACGGTCTTTATCGACCACGACATACTCGATCAGACGCTTGTAGTCGCTTTGCAGGTATTCGCCGACGGGCTTGTCCTGCTCGCCGTGCGGCGTGATGGATTTGAGCACCGCGTCCGCCGCAGTCAGCGCGGCGGCAAGATAGCTGTCGGAGCGGCGCAGGCCGAGGTTGCCGCCGACCGTCGCGCTGTTTCGCTTGGCAAAGGAGGCGCAGAAGCCGGCGGCCTCCCTAATAAATGCCGGGACCAAGTCGCTCTCGATCACGTCCTGCAGGGTGCAGAGCGCACCGATATAGACCTTGCCGTCCTTCTCGGCGATGGTGTTGAAGTCAAAGCCGGTGATGTCGATGAGGTCCTTGCCCTCGGCGGCGCCGCCGAGGCGGAGGTCATCGGTGCCGCCGGCAAGGTAGACCGCCGTGTCGGCGTGCTCCTTGCGGAGGTTCACAGCCTCCTGCGGGGTCCGGGGATGGTAGATCATGGCATTGCCTCCCTTTTATTCCTGAATATCCACGCGGCCGGGTGCATGGCCGGCTTCGAGCGTGTCGATGAAGAACGCGAGCATTCTGCGCGTGGTGTTTCTGCGGTATTCGGGCATGGCGTGCGGGCTGATGACCGTATTCCATGCGTCAAGGAATTCTTCCTTACAGGTGTGAAGCTCGCTGACCTTTTTCCCGATCAGCAGCTCCTCCGCCTTGCGGGAGCGGGCGACCTTGGGGCCCGCTGCGCCGGAGGACGCGCGGAAGTCGACCACCACGCCGTCGCGGACGGTGGCGGCGGCGGAAAGCGTCAGCTTGGAGATGGCGTTCGCGCGGCGCATACCGATCTTGCGGAAGAAAATGTGGGTGAAGTCCTGCTTGGGGATGATGACCTTCGTGATGATCTCGTCCTCGCGCAGCGCGGTCTTTTTGGTGGCAATGATGTAGTCGTCCACGAGCATACGGCGCTCGCCGTCCACGCTCGTGAGCACCACCTCCGCGTCCATCAGAATAAGCGGCTGGGGCATATCGCCCTTAGGGGACGCGTTGCCGATGTTGCCGCCGATGGTCGCGCTGTTGCGCAGGGCGATCGCGCCCATGCGGGACGCGGCATCCTTCAAAAGCTCGGGCGCGATGGGCGAGCGGGCGATCTCCGCCGAGGTCGTGCACGCGCCGATCTCCACGCTGCCGTCCGGCAGCTCGCGGATGCCCTTGAGCTCCTTGAGATTGGTGATGATGAGAACGTCGCCCTTGAACGCGGGCGTCACGCCCGCGCCCATGCTGTTCGCGACCATCAGGTCGGAGCCGCCGGCGAGGACGGTCGCGCCGGTTTCCTTGCGGATACGCAGCGCCTCCTCAAGCGTTTCGGGAATGAAGCACTTTACCTGTTCCATAAGGCCGCTCCTTTCTTCGCCGCGAGTCGGATGCACTCGACGATCAGGTCATAGCCGGTGCAGCGGCAGATGTTGCCGCTGATGCCGACGCGGATCTCCTCCTCGGTGGGATCGGGATTCTTACTCAGCAGCACATAGGTTGCCATGACCATGCCGGGGATGCAGAAGCCGCACTGCACCGCGCCGCCCTCGGCGTAGGCGTCGATGATGCACTTGCCCTTTTCCGTGTCGCGGATGCCCTCGATGGTCAAAAGCTCGCAGCCGTTGACCGCGCCGACGGGGATGATGCAGCTCGTGACCAGCTCGCCGTTTTTGATGATGGAGCAGGCTCCGCACTCGCCCTCGCCGCAGCCTTCCTTGCTGCCGGTGAGGCCGTAGTCCTCACGCAGCACGTCGAGCAGTCTTCTCAGCGGGTCGCCCTGGTAGAGCTTCTGCTCGCCGTTCAATGTAAAACGAATCTCAGTGTACATGTTTCATAGCCTCCTCAATCGCTTCCGGCGGGATGGGAATGGATGTAAAGCGCGTGTTGAGCGCGCGCTCGACCGCGTCCACATAGGCCGCGGAAGCGCCGTTGAACACCAGCTCGCCCATGCCCTTGGCTCCGTAGGGACCCCAGGGATAGGGATTTTCCTGAATGTGGTAGAACTGCTTCGGGAAATCCATCGAGGTGGGGATCACATAGTCGGACATACTCTTCTGCTTGAAGCGGCCGCCCTTGACCTCCAGCTTTTCCATCGAGCCGTAGCCGAGGGACTGGAGGATGCCGCCGTTGATCTGACCGTGGACGATCAGTTCGTCGATGGCCTTGCCGATCTCGTGCGAGGACCAGACGCCAAGCGTCTTGACCTCGTTCGTCAGCTTGTCCACCTCGACCTCAACGCAGGCAACGCCCCAGCCGTAGCCAAGGTAGGCGTCACCGCGGAAAGTCGCCTGATCCCACGGGTAGCCGTCGGGATGCTCGTACTCGACCTCGGTGGTGAAGTCGCCCTCGCTCCAGCGTTCCTTCATCTCCTGCGCGGCGCGCTCGACAAGGCGGCCGACGACCATGGTGGAGCGGGAGGCTGCGGTCGGGCCGGAGTCCACGACCTTGGAGGTGTCGGGATCGAGATACTCGATCTGATCGATGCTCACGCCGAGCGTGGCAGCGCAGATCTTGCGCAGGCTCGTTTTGAAGCCCTGCCCCATTTCGGTGGAGCCGACCTGAATGCTCACGCGGTCGCCGGTCTTGACCAGCCGCGCGTGCGCCTTGATGATGGCCTGCTCGCCGTTGCCTGTGAACGCGCCGCCGTGGTTATACATGGCGATGCCGATGCCCCTGCCGCAGCCGGGCTCATATTCCTTCGCCTTGCGCCAGTAGTCGGACTCGCGGGTGACGACCTCCAGCATCTCGGGCAGCTTGACCTCCTCGATGATGTGACCGTTGGTCGTGGTCTCGTCGCCCTTCTTGGCGAGGTACTGCATCTTGAATTCCAGCGGGTCCACGCCGAGGTGGTGCGCCAGATGGTCCAGATGCGTCTCGATGGCAAAGAGCGTCTGCGGCGCGCCGAAGCCGCGGAACGCGCAGGACGGGAACATATTGGTGCCGATGCCCTCGCCCTTGAGATAGGTATTGTCGAAGGTGTAGACGCCGTTGCCGTGGAACACGCCGCGCTGGAGCACGACGTAGGACGAGGAAAGGTACGCGCCGCAGTTATAGTAGATGTGACCGTACACACCGGTGATCTTTCCGTCCTTCACCGCGGTCTTGTAGATGCACTTGGACGGATGGCGCTTGACGGAGAACTGCGTGTCCTCCTCGCGGTCAAAGACCATCTTGATGGGCTTGCGGATCTTGTTCTCCGCCACCAGCAGAGCGCCGCAGAGCACGTCGGGGAAATGCTCCTTGCCGCCGAACGCGCCGCCGGTCGTGCACTGGCGGACGATGATATCGTCATAGGGAATGTCCAGCAGTCCCGCGATGGACTTGCGGATGTAGAACGGGCACTGGGCGGAGGCATAGAAGACGAACTTGCCGTCCTCCATATCCGCGATGGCGCTGTTGGTCTCCAGATGGACGTGCTCCTGATAGGGCGTTTCGATGGTCTCCTCAAAGACCTCGTCCGCCTCGGCGAACACCTCGTCCATCGGCCGGCCCTTCTCGCAGAACAGCTCGCACATGACGTTGCTGTTCTTCTCCGGGAACATGGGGCCGCCGACGCAGTGGATACCGTCGTCAATGGTGACGGCGGGCGTCTGCTCCTCGTAGTCGATTTTGATCTGCGCCTTGATCCGCTTGAGAACGCTGCGGTCGGGGCCGACCACCAGGCCGATCGTCTCGCCGACGTAGAGGACATAGTCCTCGGCGAAGCAGCGCCAGTCCTTGGCGATCATCCACAGCTCGTTCTTGCCCTGCGCGGGAATATCCTTCGCGGAGATGAAATAGTACCCCTCCGGCAGCTCCGGCACATGAATGGCCTTGATCCTTCCGCGGGCGATGGTGGAGCGCACCATGTAGGCGTACTGCATACCGGGCAGCGTCATATCGCAGACGTAGACCGCCTCGCCCCTCGCCTTCTGCACCGCGTCCACACGGACGATGCGGTCGCCGATCTTCGTCGCCTGCATCGGCTTGCTGCTGTATCCTTCCGACATAAAAGACCTCCTTCAGCGTTCCCGCCTGTCGGGACGCTTCTTTCGGTAAATTTTGAACATTTTTAGGAATTCTTACAAAAGCAAGATATTCTAACAAGCTGTTTTCAGCGAATCAGCCCATTTTCTTGCTGTGATTTTAACACCAAACGCCCCGTTTGTACAGAGACGCCGTAGTCCTACTTTCAGAATAGCGCGTGTATTTTCCGGTTGCATTGGGGAGACTGCTTATGATAAAGTAACCATAACCGAGAAAGAGAGATGAACTCCATGAACCAACCGCCCAGGATCGGCTGCCTTATCATGGCGGCCGGAAACGCAAGCCGTTTCGGCTCCAATAAGCTCGCCGCCAAGGTGGACGGCAAAATGCTCATCGAGCACGCGCTCGAGACCGTCCCCCGCGAGGAATTTGCCCGCGTGACCGTCGTCACGCAGTACGACGAGGTCCTCGTGCTTGCCAGGCGCTTCGGCTTTACCGTCCTTGTCAACCCCTTCCCCGAGTGGGGCGCGAGCCACACCGTCAGGCTCGGCACCGAGGCGATGGCAGACTGTGATGCCATTCTCTATCAGGTCGCCGACCAGCCGCTGCTGCGGCGCGAGAGTGTTCGCGCGGAGGTCGATTTTTTCCGCCGGCATCCTGACCGCATCGTCGCGATGGGACACGGCGGCGTGCGCGGCAATCCGTGCATCTTCCCCGCCCGCTTTTTCCCCGAGCTGATGGCGCTCGAGGGCGATCACGGCGGCAGCGCCGTCATCCGCCGCCACGAGGACGCGCTGACGCTCTTTGAAATCTCCCCCGATGAGCTGCGCGACGTGGACACGCCGATGGCGCTCGCCGCGCTGCGCGACACCCTCGCGTGAGCTACGGCGCCGTCATTTCGCCGCGGAGGTCCTGCTCCATCAGCGTCTTGACGCGCTCCTTCTCATAGCCGCAGGAAAAGAGATAGTAGAGCTTGGCGACGGCGGCCTCGGTCGTCATGTCCAGCCCGCTGACCGCGCCCGCTCTTTTCAGGGCGTTCGAGGTCTCGTAAGCGCCCAGCGCCACCGCTCCTTGCGGACATTGCGAGCAGACCGTCAGCACCGTGCCGTTGTGAAAGGCCTTTTCGATGATCGGCAGCAACGCGCCGCCGTCCCCGGGAATGTTTCCCGCGCCGAAGGTCTCGATGACGATGCCGCGCAGCCGCTCGGTCATGATCTGCTCAAAGAGCGAGAACTGAATGCCCGGGAAGACCTTCAGCACCCCGATGGGAATATTCTCCAATAATTGCAGCTTCAAAGCGCCTTTCGGCTTCGGCAGGAGGGCGCTTTCGTTGTAGCGGATGGTGATGCCCGCGTCGGCGAGGCTCGGGTAGTTCGGTGAAAGGAAGGCGATCAGCCCGTCGGCGGAGAACTTGGTCGCGCGGTTGCCGCGCAGGAGCTTTCCGCCGAAGTACAGGCAGACCTCATGCACCTCCCCCGCGCCCGCGATGAGCAGCGAGGTGATGAGATTGTCGCGCCCGTCGCTGCGGATCTCGCACATGGGGATCTGCGAGCCGGTAAGAATGACCGGCTTTGCCAGTCCCTCGAGCATGAAGGAAAGCGCGGAGGCGGTGTAGGCCATCGTGTCCGTGCCGTGGAGCACCACAAAGCCGTCGTAGGCGTCGTAATGGTCGGCAACGAGCTGCGCGATCTTGTTCCACTCATGCACCGTCATGTTGGAGGAGTCGAGCAGCGGGTCCATTTCGAGCATATCCCAACGGGGCATCTGCTCGGCGTACAGGTCGGGAATGGCCTCCATCGCGCGGCGGAACTGTCCGCTCTGCGGGGCGTAGCCGTTCTCCGTGCGCGTCATGCCGATGGTCCCGCCGGTGTAGATGATCAGAACATTTTTCATACGGCTTACCACCAATAGCGCGGCATCTTGGGCCGCTCATACGGCGTTTTCATCAGTGGAAGGCTCGTGCGCATCTCGCCGTCGAGCGCGAAGTACGCGCCCGCCACGGCGGGGGCCGTCGGAATGGTCGTGATCTCGCCGATGCCGATGGCGCCGAAGGCCATGTCCTGCCCCTCCTTCTCCACCAGAATGCTGTGAATGGGCGGCACCTGATCGGCGCGGAACAATCCCAGCGTGCCGAACCTTGCGCTGGGGATGCAGTCGTAGAGCGGATAGTGCTCCGTCAGCGTGAAGCCGAGCGCCATGGTGACGCCGCCCTCGATCTGCCCCTCGCAGGAGAGCGGATTGATCGCCTTGCCGACGAAGTGCGCCGCGTCGATCTCGCGGATCGTTCCGTCGTCGTTGAGCACACACACATGGGTGGCGTAGCCGTAGGCGACGTGGCTGATGGGATTGGCAACGTCCTGCGCGCCCAGTGGGTCGGTCTTGGCGAGGTATTCGCCGTAGAACTCCTGCCCCTCGAGCGCTTTCCAGTCCACGCTCGCCCCCTCGGGCAGCTCGGTGCCGACCGTGCCGCTGCTGTTGCCGCCGGGCAGCGATTCCATGCCCTGCCGGTGCGCGATGCCGGAATAATCGGACACCCTCACATCGGCGCCCGCCGCCGTGAGCAGCTTCTGACACGCCCGCCGGCAGGCTTCGCCGGTCACGAGCGTCTGGCGCGAGCCGGAGGTCGTGCCGGAGTCCGGCGCGTTCACCGTGTTGGCGGCCTCGTAGACGACATCCTCGCGCTCACAGTGCAGCATGGTGCAGACGATCTGCGTCAGCACCGTGCCAAGTCCCTGTCCGATGCAAGAAGCCCCCGCGTAAATGTGCAGCTTCTCGTCTTCCTCCACAATCAGCTTGCATCTGCCGTAGTCCGGAAGACCGACGCCGACGCCTGCATTTTTCATCGCACAGGCAAGACCGACGGGCTTACCTGCTTTGACGGCCGCGTCAAACTCGGGCTTTACCGCCTCGAGCGTCTCGACAAGACCAGTCTCCGCGCCGACGATCTGACCGTTCGGCAGGACGCCGCCCGGGCGAATCGCGTTGCGGTAGCGGATTTCCCACGGGCTGATGCCGATTTTCTCCGCCATTTCGTTGAGCAGACTCTCGATGGCAAAGCAGGTCTGCGTCACGCCGAAGCCGCGGAACGCGCCTGCGGGAGGATTGTTCGTATAGAATGCCCGACCCCTGATTTCAAAGTTTTCGTAGGCATAGGGACCTGCCGCATGCGTGCAGGCGCGCTCAAGAACAGGACCGCCGAGCGATGCAAACGCGCCCGTATCGGACACGACCTCCGCCTTCACGCCCTGAATGATGCCGTTTTCGTCGCAGCCGATCGTAAAGTCCATCCAGAACGGGTGCCGCTTTGGATGCACGAGCAAAGACTCGGCTCTCGAGAGCTTCACCTTGACCGGCAGATGCGTCACGTAGGTAATGAGCGCGGCGTGGTGCTGGACGGACATGTCCTCTTTTCCGCCGAAGCCGCCGCCCACGAGCTGGTTTTCGACCTTGATTTTCTTCGTACCCAGCAGCAGCGAGCACTCATGCAGCGTCGTGTGGGACGACTGGTCGGTCGTCAGCAGCATCACGTCACCGTCTCTGTCCATATAGGCGACCGCGCACTCTGGCTCCAGGAACGCATGCTCGGTCCACGGCGTTTCAAAGTGCCGGGAGATCACGTATTTGGATGTTGCGATCGCGCCCGCCGCGTCGCCGCGGCTCACATGACGGATGGCCTGTAAGTTGGTACCCTCTTCGTCAAAGACGTGCGGTGCGTCGTCCTTCATCGCCTCAAACGGGCTGTGGACCGCCGGAAGCACCTCGTAGTCGACCTGCACGAGCTTTTTCGCCTTCTCGAGCGTCTCGAGGTCGTTTGCCACAACGAGGGCAATTGCGTCGCCGAGATAGTGCGTCAGACCGCCGACGGGCACGAGCGTATACTGGTCGTGCTTGATGTGGCCAACGAGGTTCGAGCCCGGGATATCGTCCGCCGTCAGAACTGCGCACACGCCGGGAAGCGCAAGCGCCTTGGACGCGTCGATCGATTTGACCCGTGCCCGGGCGTATTTTGCGCGGACGGCCGAGCCGTAGGTCATATACGGCACATAGCAGTCGTCTGGGTACTTTCCGTAACCCAGCACCTTTTCCTCCACGTCCAGACGGTGGACGCTCGAGCCGACCTTCCAGTTTCTGCGGGCAGGATAATCCCTGAACGTGAAA
>OKSC01003358.1_pt1 | contig 12030 bp, 4 predicted proteins | sample 1601161 | NCBI WGS metagenome assembly OKSC01 (sample SAMEA3541552, study PRJEB24748) | human gut metagenome | biome: human gut; feature: human-associated habitat; material: faeces | place: China | collected 2012
TTTTTGCGAGTATTCTGCAATCGAAGGCCCCTGCATACCGACCTCGGGCAAAAAATCGGGATTTCTCGATGTTTTCTACGAATGATGGGCGGGGTTATGGGCTGACAGCGTTTGATTTGCAGGGATATTTGCGCTCTTTGGCATTTATCGCGGCGCCCGAAGCCCTTGGTTATGTTGAATACTCCTAAAAATGCACGGCGCTTAGAGGGGGAGCTTCGCGAAAAAGGAAACCGCCCCGTCGAAGTATGCATTCGACGGGGCGGTTTATGCATTTGGCCGATTAAGGATGCGCTGCCAAACTACTAGAACTTGACGGTCGGGGCCTGGCGGGCTGCTTCGGCGGCCTCGAAGCCCTGGCGCTCCTTAAACTGGAAGATGCCGGCAAAGATGACAGCCGGGAACGTCTGAATGGCGTTGTTGTAGCTGAGCACGCAGTCGTTGTAGCTCTGGCGTGCATAGCTAATCTTGTTCTCGGTATCCTCGAGCGACGCCTGCAGCTGCGTAAAGTTGGTGTTTGCCTTAAGGTCGGGATAGGCCTCGGCTACGGCGAAGAGCTGGCGTAGCGCACCGGTCAGCACGTTGTCGGCCTCCATCTTGGCCTCGGGCGTGGTGGCCTTGACGGCGGTGTTACGCGCGCTGATCACGGCGGAGAGCGTCTCTTGCTCGTGCTTGGCGTAGCCCTTGACGGTCTCGACCAGGTTGGGGATCAGGTCGTTGCGGCGCTGCAGCTGCGTATCGATGTTCTGCCAGGCGTTATCGATGCGGTTACGCTTGGTGACCATGTTGTTGTAAATGCCGGCGATGGCGCAGACAATCACAATGACAACAACGATGCCGATGATGACGGTAATCATGATGTCTCCGTTTCAAATGGCCGCGGCGGCATGCGCCAGCTGCCGTTGGTATAACGCTACTAGTATACCCGCAACGTTTTGCCGTGCCGAACTTTCCGGTAAGCGTTATGTTTTCGGCGGGGTCGGCACCGGGGTAAAACGCGCGAGGTACAGGTGTAAGATATGCGACAGATTGACGAGTACTGTCTTTGCCCTGAGGATGGCGATACGGATGGACCTTCGCATCAAGAAAACCTATCGTGCCCTGTTCGATGCTTTCACCGAGCTTCTCGAGGAGCATCGTTTTGAGGACCTGACGGTTGCCATGCTGTGCGACCGCGCCATGATTCGCCGCACGACGTTCTACAAGCACTTTCGCGACAAGAACGATTACTTTGCCTTTTATATCGATGAGCTCATGTCCGGCTTGCCGCAAAAACAGCCCGATGAGGCCGGCACAGTGTCTGCCGAGGACGTGCGCGCGCTTCGGCACGCGATTTTGGACGATGCCATGGATTTGATTCTGGCGCACGAGCAACTCATGGATAACATTTTGGCAAGCAGCATGTCGGGCATGTTGACCAACGTTATTTGCGATCGTATTGCCCGCTCCATCCGCGAGCGTGTGATGAACGTGCTTGCCGAGGATGCCCTGGCCCCCGTGTCGCTCGAGACGACGTCTGAGTTTGTCGCCGGCGGTATTATTCGACTTTTCACGATATGGTGGGAATCGGGCCACGATCTTGAGCGTCGACCCGAGATGGCCGACGTGGTCGATGCGCTGTTTGAGCGGACCATGACACCGGTGCATCACTAAAAGTGGCGGAGAGAGGGGGATTCGAACCCCCGGAACGCTCTCGCGCTCAACGGTTTTCAAGACCGCCGCATTCAACCGCTCTGCCATCTCTCCGTGAGTCGTAATGATAGCATCGTTTTGAATTTGCAACAGGGAAGGCGAACGATGACGATCACCGAAATCGACGAGAAGTTCATGCGCGAGGCGTTGGCGGAGGCGCGAGCCGCCGCGGCGGTGGGCGAGGTGCCCATCGGAGCCGTAGTGGTGCGCGACGGCGAGATCGTCGCGAGGGCGCACAATCGGCGCGAGCTCGACCAGGACCCTTCGGCGCATGCAGAGTTCGCGGCCCTGTGCGCCGCTGCCCAGGCGCTTGGCCGCTGGCGCCTTTCCGACTGTACGGTCTATGTGACGTTGGAACCCTGCTGCATGTGTGCGGGGCTTATGGTCAATGCGCGCGTGGGGCGCTGCGTGTATGGCGCGAGCGACGCCAAGGCGGGTGCGTTGGGCTCGTTGTACGATCTCAATGCCGATTCGCGCCTAAACCATCGGTTTCATGTGACCGCCGGCGTGTTGGCGGATGAGTGTCGCGCGGTGCTGAGCAACTATTTTGCCGGTTTGCGCGGTGCGGATGGCGTCGGTTGCGGCTGCGGTGCAAACCTTGAGGCGCATGTTGCCCACGCCGAGGCCCTTGCTGACGGCGAGGATCTTGCCGGCGAGACGCTCGACTTTGGTCCCGTGCAGCGCCGGCCTCGCCGTGTGCTGCTGGCGATTGATTCCTTTAAGGGCAGCGTTTCGAGTGCGCAGGCAGAGGAGGTCGTTGCCGAAGGCGTGCGCCGCGTGTGGCCCGATGCCCAAGTAAGCGCGCTGCCGCTGGCGGATGGCGGTGAGGGAACGCTCGATGCCGTTGCCGCGTGCGGCGGTGAGATTGTGACCTGCGAGGTGGCAGGTCCCTTGGGCAAGTGCGTGGCTGCCCGGATGCTGGTGGACGGCGAGCACGAGTCGGCTGTCATTGAGATGGCCGAAGCCGCGGGCATCGGGTGCTCGCCGTGCACGGAGTCGGCGGCGTTGGCCGCTACGACCTATGGCGTGGGCGAGCTGATGCTTCGTGCGGTTCGCGCGGGGGCGAGGACCCTATATATGGGACTGGGCGGCAGCGCCACCAACGACGGTGGCGCCGGCATGCTGCAAGCGCTGGGCGCGCGTCTTGTCGATGACCGTGGCTGCAATATCGCGCTGGGGCTCACGGGCCTTGAACACGTGGCGAGTATCGATTTGGCACCGGCGCTTCGGGCACTGAATGGCGCGCGTGTCGTGGTGCTTTCCGATGTCGAGAATCCGCTCGTGGGGCGTCGCGGGGCGCTTGCGGTGTTTGGCGGGCAAAAGGGCCTGCCGACAGACGATGTCGAAGCGCTGGGCGGGTACGACGACTGGATGGTCGGTTACGGTCGCCTGCTCGATACGGCGATTGCCGAGGCACGGGCTCAGGGGTTACTGCGCGTGCCCGAGGGTGCGCGGACGTTTGGCTCGGTGCTCGGCGTGCCCGGCGCCGGTGCCGCTGGCGGTCTGGGCGCCGCGCTGCTAGCGCTCGGTGCAGAGCTACATTCGGGCGTGGAGACGGTGCTTGATCTGATTGGGTTTGACGAGCGCGTGCGGGATGTCGATCTGGTCATAACGGGCGAGGGCAATATGGACGAGCAATCCGCCGCCGGCAAAGCGCCGGTGGGTGTGGCCCGCCGTGCCAAGCGCTATGGCAAGCCGGTGGTCGCCGTCGTGGGCGGTCGCGCTGACAACCTGGATGCGGTGTATGGGCAGGGCATCGAACTTGTACTGCCGATCTGTCGCAAGCCCATGGACCTGGAGCAGGCACTCGACCCGCAAGAAGCCACAACTAACCTCATCTGCGCCGGCGAGGCGGTCGCTCGATCCTACGACCTCGGTCGCCTCTAAAACCAATCCCTCCCCAATAACTTGCGGTGAAATACGGAGTGTTTTTGCCTTTAAGGCGCCAATTCAGTCCGTATTCCACCGCAACTTCGTGAATGGCCATCCGAGGCTGGTCGCCTTGTGCTTTGGGTCGGACCGTCTGCCATGAAATGCGGTAATCTACTACGTTTAGCGGAACACCCTCGACCATCCCGGAATTTGTGAAATTAAAACCGCAGGTAGAAAGCTTGCCGATTTTCGAAAAAGTCGGCTATGGTTGACCCCGCGGCCTAAACGTAGTAGATGGGCCCTTTCCGTGGCACAGCACCAGATCAGTCTTTTTGGGGCTAGAAAAACACCCGTAAAGGCATGTGAATCTGAACAATTCAATCCTGCGCCTTGTGGCGCTCGATGGTGCTGTCTAGGGATCGGAGGCTATGCACTTCAGGTGTTGACGCCGCCATTGATGTGCCATTAGTAGATTGCTCTTCGTTCAGTTGTTCGCCAATTAATCCTGCCAATTAATTATCATTTCGGGCGAAGACGTGGATTATCTCCATGATGGATCTCTTTGGGCATAATGTTGTCTTTAAACTGTCCTAATCAATAGATCGCTCTTGGGAAGAGAAGGCGACACCAGAGGGGGAGAAGGGAATTGGAGAGGAAAGTTTTCGGCGGGGGGGGCAGAGAGTCGTCGCTCTCTGTCTTGCGCTGGTTCTCGGCTTCGGATGTTTATCCGTTGGCGCGACGGCCGGTGTCGCATATGCGGCCACGGAATCGCGGGCTGCGTATACTGCGGAGGAGTTTGAGATCACCCAGGACGGCGTGACCTATTCGTGCGAGACCACGGATAAGGGCACGGCGGAAATCACATGTATTGTTGCCGACGACAGTGTGACCGTGGTGAGTGTGCCCAGCTCCATCGAGCATGGTGGCCAGACCTACAAAGTCACCAAACTTTATTTCTCGTCTGGTATCGTGGCCGAGAATGTTGAGCAGCTGACGCTTCCCGACACGCTCGAAAACGTGCGCGGATGGTATTTCCGGAAGTTCGTAAAGGTCAAGGAGCTCCATATCCCTGGCTCCATCAAGAACTTCGGTTGCTCGCTGCAAAACGCTGGCTCGCTCGAAAAGCTCTATTTTGATGAGGGCGTCGAGGAGATTAGCGCCAACATGATGGTCAATGGCTGCAGCAGCCTTTCGGAGATCAATCTCCCCTCCACCCTCAAAATGATTTCGGGCTCGGGCGCCTTCGAGGGGGCTACGGCCCTCACAAGCATCGAGTTTCCAAAAGATGTCGCCTTCTCCGACACCATAACGGGCGTGTTCGAAGACTGCACGTCTCTGACAAGCGTGTCGTTGCCCGCTTCGGTTACCAAGATCCCCTCGCACATGTTTGACGGATGCACCTCTCTCACGTCCGTCACCGCGCTGAGCGAAATCGAGTCCATCGGGGATGGGGCGTTTCGGAATTGCTCGAGTTTAACCGGAATTGATTTCCCGGGCACATTGACGAGCATCGGATCCTCTGCTTTCCAGGGGTGTGCCAGCCTGGTGAGTGTGCCCAATCTAAGCAAGGTGACAAAGATGGGCTGGGGGGCTTTTTACGAGTGCAAAAATCTGCAGGCGTCCGTGGATCTGTCCTCGCTTCAGAACATTCCGGGCTATGCGTTTTGCTACACGCCAGTTAAGATCGCGGGGCTCTGCGACAGCCTGAAGAGCATTGGCGACTGGGCCTTTATCTGGAGCAATGTTGCCGTCCAGTTCCCCGAGACGCTCGAGAAAATTGGCAACTACGCCTTTTTTAGCGGTACGTTGCCGGAGCAGCTTTCCATTCCAGATTCCGTGACTTCCGTTGGCACGGCAGCCTTCTCGGGCGTAGATGGCGTGAAGGATGTGACGATCGGGCGCGGCCTCACCAAAATACCCCTGGACATGTTTGACGGCAGCACGGTTCAAAAGATCACGATCGAAAACAGCAGGGACGACATCACCGACTCGGAGAACCTCCCGTCCTCTGGCGTCGATATCGTCTACACGCGCGAGTCCATCGATGACGGCGTCGGCGATACCGTGAGCAATGACAGCACCAAGACCCTTCAGGAGCTGGTCAGCGAGGCCCCCAATGGCAAGGAGACCGTCATCAAGCTGGAAAAGCACGTGAAGCTCGGCTCCACGCTCACGATTCCTGCCAGGAAGATGATTAAGATCACGTCGGATGAGCCCTATACCATCTTGGCAAAGAAAAGCGGCTTCTCCGTACTGGTCAATGTTGCCGAGGGGGCATCCCTCGAGCTGTCGGGGAAAGTGTCCCTGAGTGGTCGCTACAACAAGGGCGCCATTATTTCTAGCAGGGGAGCGGTTGTGCTCTCTGACGAGGCCGTTGTGTGCGACGGCGCTGCGAACACCGTCAATACGGGTGTCATCGACGTGTCGGGAGACAAGGCTTCGCTTACCATGACGGGCGGCGTTATCGAGCAGTGCGAACTTAAGGACGCGTATTGCGGCGCTGTCCACGCGAAGGACGGCGCCCATGTTGTCATGAAGGGCGGCGTTATTCGTAAGAATCACGTGTCTTTCTCCACGGACGGCGATGGTAACTACCTTTCGTCTACCGGCATCATGCTGATGGGCGATGCCCACCTTGAGATGAGTAACGGCAGTATCGAGGATAACGCCGGCTATCAGGGCGGCGCGGTGGTCATGTACAGCGAGGCTCGTAACCAGAGAGCCTCCTTTGAGATGACCGGTGGTCAGCTTGTGCGCAACAGAGGCTATAAGCTTGGGAATCGAACTCCCTCCGGCGCAGTGCACGTCGAAGGGAATGCCGAGTTTACCCTCAAGGGCGGCAAGATCGAGGACAATATTGCGTATTCTGATGGCAAAGGCGGCGGAGTGTGCGTGGTCGATCGCGGCCTGCAGCAGGGTGGTAGGGACCGTACCGCTTTCACTATGAAAGGTGGCTCCGTATCGGGTAACTCCGCTTCCGCCGGCGGAGGTGTCTATACCTATTCAGATGACGTCATCCTCAGTGCGGGCGAGATCAAGGACAATGCTGCTCGGAATATGGGTGGCGGCGTATATAGCGAAGGCAACGAGTATCTCGTCTATAGCACGCTCCATATCGAAAACGCTCTCGTTGTTGATAACCATGCGAAAAAGCAGGGCGGCGGCATGTGGTTCTGCCCGACCGGAGATGCCAAGGTCTACGTCCAGAACGGTGGCCTGATCGCCAGGAACTCGGCCGATGAGGCGGGAGACGACCTCGTCTTCACCGGCTTCAAAGACGCCAAATACAAACTGACCTTGGCCAACCGCGCTCCGGGCGGCGGAAAGGTCAGCTGGTACAGAGACGGTGGGCTGTTTAACCCCGAAGGCACTTATGCGAAAACAAACACCGAAATCCCGCGATTCTCGCCCGGCGGTGGCAACGGCGAGCCCCTGTCCTTTACCGACGCCACGCCGAACGTCGCGCTTAAATCTGTGATGAGCGAGGATGTGTATAACCTCGGCCGCGGTCAGACGTCGCTGACGATCTCTGGCAATACGGCCGAGCGGGGAGGCGGCATCGGCGCCAACGGCGGTGTCATCATCGGCAAGTCCGAGAACATCGACATTCCCATCAAAAAGGTCTGGGAGAACCCCAGGATTCCCCATCCTAATAAGGTCAAAGTAAATCTCAAGAACGGCGATACCGTCATCGATTCGATCACCTTGAGCGAGTCTGACGGCTGGGAGGGTGCCTTCTCCAATCTGCCGCAGCGTGAGGCTTCCGGCTCCGTGATCGCCTACACTGTGGCCGAGGACCCCGTCGAGGGCTACGGCTCGAAGGTCACCGGCGACGCCGAGCGCGGCTTCACCGTGACCAACACCTCCACGGCCAAGGTCTCGGTGCCCGTCGAGAAGAAGTGGGTCGGCCCGGCGGCCGCCAAGGCCACCGTGCGCCTGCTCGCCGACGGGAAGGACACCGGCGAGTCGGCCGAGCTGTCGAAGTCCAATAGCTGGAAGCACTCCTTCGAGGGCCTGGCCAAGTACTCCAGGTCCGGCTCCGTGATCGCCTACACCGTGGCCGAGGACCCCGTCGAGGGCTACAGCTCTAAGGTCACCGGCGACGCCAAGGACGGCTTCACCGTGACCAACACTGTGAAGACGGGCGAGCTCGACGTCTCCAAGACCGTCGTGGCGCGCGAGGGCCTGGCGGTCGACGCGGACAAGATATTTAAGTTTGTGGTTGAGGCCACCGATGCCATGGGCCGCAAAGTATCCGGCACCTACGGTGACGCGACGTTCGAGGACGGCAAGGCGACCCTCAAGCTCAAAGATGGCCAGACGGCGAGGGTCACGGGGCTGCCCGCGGGAACTGCCTACACGGTGACCGAACGTGCCGCCGAGGGCTACACGACCGCGGTGAACGGAGCCGAGGGATCCAGGGCCGATGGCTCCATCTCGGCTGACCAGGTCTCCTCCGTCGCCTTCACCAACACCTTCGACCCCGCTCCCGCTACGGCGTCCGTCCCCGAGCTCACCAAGGTGCTCGCGGGCGGCCGCAAGCTCGGCCTCCAGGAGGGGGAGTTCGCCTTTGAGCTCTCCCTCGCCGACGGCGCGGGCAATGTGCTCGAGGGCTACCCAATCGAGGCGAAGAATGACAAGGACGGCAAGGTTTCCTTTGGCGAGCTCAGCTTCACCAATCCGGGTGCCTACCACGCGACCGTGACCGAGAAGGCAAGCGGCGATGTCCTGATTGAGGGCGATGCGCATGCCTACACCTTCGACATCACGGTGACTCAGACCGGTGCCGGCCTTAAGGCCGAGATCTTCAACGAGTGGGGCAAGAAGACCTTCACCAACACCTTCACGCCGCACGACAACACCAAGACCGTCACCAAGGCGGACGCCTCGGGTGCCAAGGTCAATGTGGATGGCAGGCTGGTGGGCGTGGGCGATACCCTCACCTATACCATCGGCTGGGCCAATAACAGCGTCGATGACAGGGGCGCCGCGCAGGCGGCCGACGTGACGGTGACCGATGTCCTGCCCAAGGGCGTTGACTACGTCGAGGGCTCTGCCGACGGCGTCGCCTACGACGCCGCGACGCGCACTCTTACCTGGTCGCTCGGCGAGCAGGCTGCGGGCGCCACGGGCACGCTCAGCTTTGACGTGAAGGTCTCCGCCGAAGCCGCCGTGGTCGACGACATCTCCAACACCGCCACGGTCAAGGTGGGGGAGAACGAATCCCAGACCAACACGACCCACAACAGCGTGTCCCGCGAGGGCAGCATCACCGTCAAGAAGACGGTCGTCGGCGGCGACAGCCAGCGCGAGTTCGGCTTCACGGTCGCGCTGGCCGACAGGGACGGCGAGCCCGTCTCCGGCACCTTCGGCAAGGGCGAGGACGCCGTGACGTTTACGGACGGCAAGGCGACCTTCACGCTTAAGGACGGCGGGGAGAAGACCGTCGCCGGCCTGCCCGTGGGCGCGCGCTACGCCGTGACCGAGGATGCCGCCGAGGGCTACACGACTGCTGTTAACGGGGCTGACGGCTCCAAGGCCGAAGGCGCCGTGACCGAGGACGGCGCGACCGTCGCGTTCACCAACACGTACGGAACGGCTACCGAGGGCAGGGACGTCTCCACCGCGGGACTCTTCACCAAGACGCTCGAGGGCCGCGACTGGGCGGAGGGCGATAGCTTTCAGTTCGCGCTCACGGGCGAGGGCGGCGCTCCCATGCCCGATGGCTCTGCCGACGGCTCCAAGACCGTCAGTGTGACGGCCGCCGCCGGCACCAAGGCGGGCGATAGGGTCGCCTTCGGCTTCGGCCCCATCCGCTACATGCTCGACGACATCAAGGACGCCGAGTTTGCCGAGGTCGGCGGCAAGCGCGTGCGCGCCAAGACCTTCACCTACACGGTGCGCGAGGTCAGGCCCGATGACGGCTCCGCCATCGCCGGCGTGGCCTACGACGACCACGTCGCCACGATGACGGTGACCGTGACCGACGACGGCTCCGGCAACCTCACGGCCACGACGCCCGCGATCGCGCAGGCGAGCGGCGGCGACTTCGTCAACACCTACACGACCGAGCTCGACTACTCGGCCCGCGCGGGAGTGCGCCTGTCCAAGGCGCTTTCCGGCCGCGCCATGGAGGCGGGGCAGTTCGCCTTCACCGTGACCGCGGACGCTGGGACGGCCGCCAAGCTCGGCCTCAAGACCGACAAGGACGCCTACGCCGTGGCCGCGGCTGACGATGGGAAGGCCGACCTGGTCGACCTCATCGGCGCTGCTTCGGGCAGCGATGTGAAGTTCACCGACGCCGACGCGGACAAGACCTACCGCTTCACCGTCACCGAGACCAAGCTCGGCGGCGAGGGCTACGCCAACGACACCGCGCCGCGCACGGTGACCATCGCGCCCGCCTACGATGCCGCGACGGGCAAGCTTACGGTCACGACCACAGTTGCCAAGGACGGTGTCGAGGTCGCACGCAGCGAGGTCTCCACAGCGGATGGCGCCACGGCGGCGCCCGCGCCCGTGACGGTCGCGTTCGAGAACTCCTACGAGGCCACCGGAAAGCTCGGCGGCGAGGGCAACGTGGCAATTAATGCCACCAAGACGCTGACGGGCCGCGCCGCGAAGGCGGGCGAGTTCTCGTTCTCCGTCCGCAATGCCCAGGGTAATGTGGTCGCGACCGCGACCAACCAGGCCTCCGGCGACGGCGAGGCCGCGGGGCTCGCGTTCTCGCCCATCGCCTACACCACCGACTCGCTTAAGCAGATGGTGGCGGACGGTACCGCCACCAAGGCCGCCGATGGCTCCTGGGTCATTCCCTATACCGTTTCCGAGGACGGCACGGGCCGGCTGCCCGCGGGCGTGACGGCGGCCGTGTCGAGCTTCGGCATTACGGTCAAGGCGACCGATAACGGCAAGGGCGGGCTGGATGTGGTCGTGGTCTATCCCGAGGGATCCGACGGCACGCTGTCGTTTGTGAACGGCTATAGCGCCGGCGAGGCGACGGTCGACATCGCGGGCACCAAGACGCTGGCGCTCCGCCAGGCCGGACTCGGCCTCACGCAGGCCGACATCGCGGGCAGGTACACCTTTAAGATCGAGCCGCTGGACGGCGCGCCCGCACCGGTCGACGCCTCCGGCAAGACGGTGACCGAGGCGACCAACGACGCCGCCGGCAACGTCGAGCTGGGCCACGTCACGTTCAGGCAGCCGAGCGACCTCGATGGCGTCGAGATCGACGGCGACGGCCTGCGCACCAAGACGTTTGCCTACCGGGTGAGCGAGTCCGGTTCGGTCGACGGCGTGGTCAATGACCCGACGGCGACCAGGACCTTCATGGTCAGGGTGGTCGAGGACACCGCCGCGGGCACGCTCGCCGCGGAGGTCCTGCCCGCAGAGGGCACGCCCGAGGGCAGGGGTGCGTTCGAGTTCACCAACACCTACGGCGTGAACCCGACGCCGAGCTCCGTCACCGACCAGATCAAGGTGAGCAAGAAGCTCAAGGGCCGTGACCTGGCCGAGGGCGAGTTCGAGTTCCAGCTGGTCGAGCTTGTCGCCGACGGCAGCGAGAGCGTCGCGGCGACGGGCAAGAACGCCGCCGACGGCACGGTCGCGCTCAGCCCCGTTACCTACACCGCGCCCGGCGCGCACAGCTACGAGCTGCGCGAGGTCGCCGGCACGGCGGGCGGCGTGACATATGACAGGGCGACGTACCGCGTGCGCACGACGGTCACCGATGCCGGCAACGGCACGCTCGCCGTCAAACACGAGCTCATGGATGCCGAGGGCAATGCCGCGAACGACACCTCGGTGACCTTCACCAACGGCTACCAGGCCGCACCCGTCACCCTCAAGCTGGGCGCCGCCAAGGTGCTCAAGGGCGCCGAGCTCAAGGCGGGCCAGTTTGGCTTTGAGCTCAAGGGCCGGGACGGCAAGGTCATGTCGACCGCCAAGAATGCCGCCGACGGCAGCGTCGCGTTCGATGCGCTGACCTTCAAGCGGGCCGGCACCTACACCTTCACGGTGAGCGAGGTCGACGACGGCCAGGCGCACGTGACCTACGACAAGGCGGTGCACAAGGTCGTCGTCACGGTGAGCGACGAGGCGGCAGACGGCACCAAGACGGGCTACCTGTCGGCGAAGGTCTCCTACGAGGGCGACGCCAACATGCCGCCAATCTTCACCAACAGCTACGCCGAGGAGCCCGGGACCCCCGAGAACCCCGGCACGCCGGGCGGTGGCTCGGACGGCGGTTCAGATAACGGCTCCGGCAGCGGCGCTAGCGGCGACGGCTCCAAGGGCGGCATGCCCGACACCGGCGACCGCAGCTTGCCGGCGGCCGCGCTCGCGGTCATGGCCGGCACCGGCGCGCTGGCCGCCGCGGGCGGCGCGGTCCTGTACCGCAGGCGCCGCTAGCGATATGGACGAGTGGGGCGAATCCATCCGATGGGTTCGCCCCACTTGCCGTGGCGG
>OKSC01003368.1_pt1 | contig 12001 bp, 7 predicted proteins | sample 1601161 | NCBI WGS metagenome assembly OKSC01 (sample SAMEA3541552, study PRJEB24748) | human gut metagenome | biome: human gut; feature: human-associated habitat; material: faeces | place: China | collected 2012
CAGTTTGGTGATGAGACTCTTTCTTATAAGAACAATCCTGAGCAGTTCCGTGAAGTACATTTTGCAAAAGAAGAAAAACGTTTAAGATATGAATATCTGAAACAACAACTGGCATGCTTAAACCAGCAATCCACTTGCTGATTTTCGTAAGATCAGGTATGCTGAAAAATAAATATGACATCTGAGAAAGGAACCCATACTATGATAGGATTAATCGTCGCACGTTCAAAAAATAATGTAATCGGAAAAAACGGCCAGATCCCATGGCGGATCAAAGGAGAGCAAAAGCAGTTCAAAGAATTAACTACCGGCAACACTGTAATTATGGGACGTAAGTCATATGAAGAGATCGGACATCCTCTCCCGAACCGAATGAATATCGTTGTGTCAAATACTGCCAATTACTCCGGTGAAAACCTGCTTACCGTTCATTCCTTACAGGAAGCTCTTGATGCTGTAAAAGAGGGGAATGTCTATATCTCCGGTGGATATGGGCTGTTCAAAGAGGCACTTCCACTGGTTGATACGATGTATATCACAGAAGTTGATACTGTCGTTGAAGACGGAGATGTCTTCTTCCCAGAATTCAATGCAGATGAATTCGATATTACAACTGGCGAATCCGGTGGTGACGACATTATATTTACCCGCACGACCTACACCCGCAAGAAACTGTAAACAAGGACAACTCACATGAATACACAGACAACGAATGAAAATCCTCTCGGCACTCAACCCGTAAAAAAATTATTAATGCAATTTGCTATTCCAAGTATAGTAGCCATGCTGGTCAGCTCTCTTTATAACATTGTTGACCAGTTTTTCATTGGGCGAAATGTCGGTGAACTCGGAAATGCCGCAACCAATATTTCATTTCCACTTTCCATATCCTGTATCGCGATCGCTCTGCTGTTCGGCATCGGCGGCGCATCTGCTTTTAATCTGGCTATGGGAAAAGGAGAAAAGGAAAAAGCAGTTTATTATATCGGCAATTCCGCTGTCATGCTCTTTGGCTGTGGTGTGATTTTAACTACGATCACCCTGCTGTTCCTAGAGCCTCTGCTCCGTTTCTTTGGATCTCCCGACAATGTACTTTCCTATGCAAAAACTTACACAGGCATTGTTGCGATTGGATTTCCTTTTCTGATCCTCACGACCGGAAGCGGTCATCTGATCCGCGCAGATGGCAGACCAAAGATCAGCATGATCTGTAACCTTACCGGAGCCGTGATCAACACCATCTTAGATGCTCTGTTTGTATCCGTTCTTCAGATGGGTATGGCAGGCGCAGCCATCGCAACCGTTATCGGTCAGGTAATATCCGCCGGTCTTGTCATCTGGTTTTTATCCCACTGTAAGACTGTAACGATAAGAAAAGAACATCTCCGCATCAGTAGACCGATCATAGCGAAAGTCACATCCCTTGGTACTGCTCCTTGCAGCAATCAGCTTGCCATGATGATCGTACAGATCATTATGAACAAATCTCTCAAATACTATGGCTCCCTTTCCATCTATGGCGAAACAATCCCTATCGCCTGTGCCGGAATTATCACAAAAGTAAATCAGGTATTTCTATCTCTGATTATCGGTATATCACAAGGCTTACAGCCAATCACCAGCTATAACTACGGTGCAGGAAAATACAAACGGGTAAAGTCTGCCTATCTGTTCGCCTCTACCTGTGGATTTGTGATCGCGCTCATTGCGTTTCTATTATTCCAGTTTGTGCCAAGGCAGATCATATCCATTTTCGGAAATGGCTCCGAAAGCTACTTCCAGTTTTCGATCAGCTATTTTCGTATTTTTCTGTTCTTTACGTTTATAAACTTTATGCAGCCGATCACTTCGAACTTCTTTACATCGATCGGCAAACCGAAAAAAGGAACATTCCTGTCATTAACCAGACAGATCCTGTTCCTTCTTCCATTATTAATTATTCTGCCGCTTTTTATGGGTATTGATGGCATTATGTATTCCGGCCCTATCGCCGATGGACTTGCCGGAGCGGTCGCCATCTTCATGGTCTTTAACGAATTCCGCACCAGACCTTTCCGCTAAAGAGGTTGTTGTTGTTCAACCTCTACTTTTTGCCATGATATTTTGGCTCTGCTGGTATGGACATATACAAAGACCGTTCCGTTTTCTGCTCGGATTTGCACGCTTATTGCCAGCAGTCGCCCAAACTCACCCTTACGGGTTCAGACATGGGCTTGGTGCTGACAGCTAGTGCAAGTCTCATAACGAAACTACACAAATGTCGATGTTAATTATATAGAGAAGGCGATGGATGTGCCTTTTTAATCTACAGTTTTAATTTATAGTTTTATTCTTCAGAAGTATCTTCTGCACTATTGTCCTCAGCGGAAGTATCTTCTGTACTGTTATCCTCGGAGGAAGTATCATCAGTATCATCGATATCTTCTCCGTCTTCTGTCGGTGTGTCATCATATGTATAATATGTGCCAAGTGACTTGGACAGTTCCAGAAGATCGATCACTGATCCGTCTCTTGCATCTATAACTACCAGCTGTGTAGGATTGTCTTTTTCTGAATAATCCTGATATTCATCATACTGGGACAGAATCCATGCAGGTACATAATCGAACTCACCATCTTTCTCGCCTTTTTTCAGGTAGTATGTAAGTTCCATTCCGTTAAACTCAATCTTCTTATAATTAGATGGATATTTGCTGTAATACTCAGGAACCGTTTCATCCAGCTTTGCAAGCAGATCTTTATAGGAGAGAATCTCTGCTGCCTGTGGTTCTCCGTCTGCCTCCAGATATTCGCACCAATTTGCTCCATTGATACCATTGGAATCTATAGAAACCGAACATTCTTCCGTCGGAATATCAATAGAAGCATTATCCTGCTGAAGATTTTCAACATTCCATGCATTTACAGTAGCAGTCGGCTGATTGTTGATCGCTCTTGAATATGTAAATGTATAACCATCAACCTCTGTATCTAAGTTATTACCATCATTATCATAGTAAACCCAGCAAAGTGCTGATGTCTTCTTTAATGATGCATCTGTGCATCCAACCTTTGCCAGAAAATCATCTGCCATCTGTCTGGCTTCATCTTCTGAGAATGTACACTTATTCATGTCTGCATCTACAGCGCTTGCATCGTCACTTTCATACTGCATATAATCATCAAGAGTTGTGGAATAGCAGCCATTTGCTCCATCCTTTGGACGATAGGTCAAGGTATCTCCGGTAAAATATAATGAATATCCGGTAGAACCATTATCTTCATCCGGTGTTGAAATTGTAAATTTCTGATCTCCGATCGATCCGATAAATGCATCACCTGAATAATCGCCGGCTGCCGGATATTCATCCGGTGCAGTCTGCATTTCCGTCTTCAGATCCTCAATCCATGTATCATAGTATGATACCATATCTGTATCAGAACTATTTTTCTTCTTTTCATTCTCATACATGTCGATCTCTTCCTGAATATCTGATTTGGTACGTTTCTCATAATCATACTCATAGATACCCTTATCTTTATCAAATACAGCCTCTACTGTCTGCTTCTTATCATCATTTGTCGTGGTTTTCTTCTTGCAAGGTGCAACATACAGATCTCCTGTATCCGGTACGATCACCTCTTCTGCATCAATGGCAATCTTCTGGATACCGGAATCACCTGTTGCGATCTGTGTATCACAGCTCTCAGGAATACCATATTTACCCTGAAGACTTCCGCTGTCTGCGCTGCTTCCACTTCCAGATCCTCCATTTCCGTCTACATCATAATCCACATCTTTCTTTCCGCATCCGGTTGCTGCTGTGCTGACTGCCAGCATACCGACCAAGAGCATAGCTGCCATTTTCTTACGATATGTACGAAATCCCACTTTATTATTTTTTTTGTTCTGCATATAATGACCTCCTCTTTTCTTCTCTCATTATTATAGCTTCTGGATCATATCCAGTAAATGATTAATTTATAAATGTATTTACCGAGTCATTTCATTACTTTTCAGCTGTGTCACCGGTTGTGTCATCGGTTGTGTCATCGGTTGTATCGGAAGAAGCATCTGTTGTATCCTCTGATGAATCTGTATCTCCGACAGAAGTTATCGATGAATCTCCTTCATCGGAGACATCTCTTGCAATCGTATCAGTATCATAATTCTGATATGTTCCAAGTGACTTAGACAGTTCCAGAAGGTCGATCACTGATCCGTCGGTAGCATCTAAAACCACCATCTGATCCGGATAGTCTGCATTATTTGATTCATCCGCCATATCTTCGTACTGGGTTAATATCCATGCCGGCACATATTTGAATACTCCGTCTTCATCAGTCTTTTCCGGATAATAAGCAAGCTTCATGTCATTGAATTCAACCTTCTTATATCTGGTTGGATAAGTTGTATAATACTCCGCAATATTTGTATTTGCTTTCTTTAGAAGCTCATCAAATGATAACAGATCCTTGCTCTCCGTCTTATCTGTAATCTCAAGGTAATTTACCCAGTTTGCCGATATAACACCATTTGAGTCAACATATACTTCGCATTGTTCAGCCGGAACACTTACAGAGGCATCATCCTGCATGATATTATCAACGTTATATATGTCCACAGATGCTGTCGGCTGATTATTGATCGATCTTGTATAAGAAAATACATATCCATCGACATCCACCGACTCTGTAGTACCATCTGTTCCATAATAATACCAGTAAAGATCCTGTGCCTTATTCAAAGTTACATCTGCCATACCGATCTTATTTACAAATTCATCTGCGATCGACTGTGCTTCATCTTTTGAGAATGTACATACATTTGTGGATGACATATCAACATCCGTCAGATCATCACCGGTATCCGGTGTGGAAAAATATACACCGCTGGCTCCATCCTTTGGACGGTAGGTGATCAACTGATCTTTCAGACCCACGAAGCCGCTTACTCCCACCTGATCATCTACATTAACAAGGAATTTTCTTCCATTAATCTCTCCAAGAAGTTCTTTACCGGAATAATCTTTAGCTGCCGGATATTCATCCGGTGCCTTCTGAAGCTGATCTTTTAAACCATCGATCATAGAATCATACCAAGATGCACCGGATGTATCTCCATTGGCTATGGAATTCTTCTTTTCCTTCTCATACTGATCGATCTGCTCCTGAATATCAGATTTTGTCATATTGTCATAATCAAATGCATAAATGCCTTTATCTTTTTCAAGAAGCGATTCTACAAGCTGCTTTTTTGCATCATTTGAAATTTCTTTTTTCTTTGCATATACGATTGGAAGATCCACTGTACTTGGAACTGATACCTCATCTGCTTCGATCGCAAGCTTGCTCAAGCCACTGCTTCCTGTATCAAGTGTTGTATCACAGGATTCCGGAATTCCGTATTTACCCTGAAGACTTCCACTGTCTGCGCTTCCTCCATTTCCTGATCCACCGTCTACACTGTAATCTATATTCTTCTTTCCACAGCCTGTAAGTGCCGTTCCTGCCACCAGAACTCCTGCTACGGCAAGTGCTGCCATCTTTTTATAATGCAGCTTTCTATTTACCTGTGTTTTCTTAATACCTGCTGTGTCTTTTCTTATTTTTCTCAAAATAATTACCTCCTGCTGTGATCCTGCATTCTAACAAACAAAATTATTATATTTTTTCAGCGCTGTAAAAATATTAACACAAACCATTGATTTTGTTCATTAATACGGGTCTATTTTTTTATTAAACTTTCTTAAGCTTTCTTTTCATTTTCCCCGACATATTAAATGTACATGACCACTACATATTTTATGCAATATAGTTGCATCCTTTTTGCATCCTTTTTCTACAATTTCTTGTATTTCTATATTGCATTTTTTCTTTTTATGTTATAGTATGTGCGGTGAGAAAGAATAAAGAGGTGTCATTCCAATGAATATTACCATGTTAAAAAGTAAGATCCACAGAGCCGTTGTTACACAGGCTGAACTGAATTATGTCGGCAGTATCACCGTAGACTCTGAGCTTTTAAAGAAAGCAGGAATTCTTGAATATGAAATGGTGCAGATTGTTGATATTGAAAATGGAAATCGTTTTGAGACATACACGATCGCAGGAGAACCGGGATCAGGTGTTATGTGTTTAAATGGTGCAGCTGCCAGACAGGTTCAGGTAGGCGACCATATCATTCTGATGTGTTATGCTTCTATGACACCTGAAGAAGCCAAAGAATACAGACCAACGGTAGTCTTTGTAAATGAAGACAATTCCATCTCCCGTATCACCAGCTATGAAAAGCATGGCGAGATAGGCTAGAGAATAAAGCAAAAAGAAAGAGATAGTACCTAACGGCAATGTCTCTTTCTTTTTAATTTACGATATGAACAATCGCTTTTCTATTTTTCTTCTTTATTTACTATCCGCAGGACTCTGGCCGGGTTGCTGACTACGACTGCATTTGGTAATACATTCTTGGTTACAACTCTTTCCCATTCCATTCCTGTTTCATCTCTTGAGAATCTGCTTTATCTGATGATATATCTTGACTATTAGCCTTCTGATCATATATCTTTGTATTTACGTCATAGGCATTTGATGCATAGCCCTGTTCATCCGCATTATAGCCATTCGAATAATAGTCCTGCCCATTTGCCTCGTAGCCATTCGGATAATAACCTTGCGTATTTGCTTCGTAACCGCTCGGATAATAGCCCTGCTCATTCGTTTCGTAGCCATTTGGGTAATAGCTTTGCGCATTTCCCACATAGCCATCCGGGTAATAGTTTTGCGCATTCGGATAATAGCCTTGTGTATATGGCTGCTGCATGTTCTGAGCATTTACAGGCTGTATATATTCTCCGCTTTCCGACTGCTGATTTTCTGATGTAGTTTTTTTCTGCTGCTTCTTCTGTTCTCTGGCAAGCTTCTTCTCATTTTTCTTCTCAGCTTTCTTCGCCAGACGTTCTTCTCTGTGTTTTACCCTGTATGCCCGAACGATCAGAATATATACGATCCATAAGATAAGCAGGGAAACGATCGCAATCCCGGCATATAACTGCCACCGATGATAGGATGTAGCATAACGGTAGCCAAGCTCACTGTCAAGCGTCAGCAGTTTATCTCCTGATACCTGTATTGTCAGATAGATGCTGTAACCGATCACACCCGCACCTGCAAGTGTAAGAAGGATCTGAATAATAGTATATACGATCATGACTGCTTCCTCCTTTTCCTGCCCTTTACGAATACAATGATATAAAGGATCAACAATACGAGAAACAAGCCGCCAAGTGCGATATATTCAAATATCCGCTTCACTGTTTTTCCTGATTCATAGGTGACTGTTGCTGAATACACTGACTGATTTCCCACTGCATCTTCGGCAATTAATGTTATCGTATTCTCACCGCCTGACAGCGTTATCTTCTTGTTAAAATAGTTCTGTGTCAGTTCAACAGGTTCTCCGTTTAATGTAAGAACTGCACCGGCTTCCGTATATCCATTCAGATAGATGCTGCCTTCCGTTACTACTTTTCCGTTTATGTCTTCGGATACAGATAATTGCGGTGGAATCGTATCTACATAGATATCTTTTGAAAATTCGGCTGCATTTCCTGTTCCATCTGTTACTACAAATGAAACTGTGTTATCACCATCTTCCAGATTCACACGATACATGCTGGATTCTTTTTCTCCCTCCAGAATTTTCTGTTCTCCCAGATATGCATCAAATGTGCTGTTAGTATCTAATGTCACCGTTGCATTTATGAAACTGTTTTTTGTCATATCCGAATCCGTATCAAAGGCTACATCTGCCGATACTTTTACTGCCGGATCTGCAGTGATCAGATCATACATACAGCTCTCATTTGTTCTCACAACTGCCAGATATACTTTAGAAGCATCTTCTGAAAAATCTCCATAAAACGCTTCTGCTGTTCCAACATCTTCTTCCTTTATCAGGTTATGGTTCTCATCCCAGACAAGGACTGTATAAGCTTCATCCTCTGCTGCATTCCATGAAATATAATAACCATCGTTATAGGTTCCGCCTTTTACGCCATCTACCTTCTGTGAATCATTTGGATTCTGATAACTGACAAATCCATCACTGTACGCCCGCTGATAGATTCCATCCACAGATACACGGATATAAAAATGATATTCACCACTTGAAAGGCTGTCCAGATCAAAGGAAGCAGTTCCCTTCTTATCCATATATTCACTGTAAACACAGGTTCCGTCAAATCCCTCAGAATCTGTATCGGCGAATATTTCTACATAGATCTCGTCCGGACTGTCCATGATCTTATAATCTGCTGTAACGCTTCCATCTGTATTCTGTGTTACTGCAAATTTGCTGATCACTAAAGAATTCGGAAGTTCACCGACTGTTACATCTACAGTTCCAATATTGTCGCCGCTCACCACAACCGTCCAGGTTCCTTCTTCTCCTTTTCCTACATTAACGATTGCTTCACCATTTGACTCATATACCTGATCCGGCGTTTTGTCCTTACTGTAGACCTTACCGGATGGTGATGTCAGCTTTACGGTTCCTGTCTGTTCATAGTTTTCCCATGTTACATAGAAGACCGCTTCTGTATATTCACGACCCAGATCGATCGTTACCTCTGTCTCTGCTGCATGAACCGGAAGTACCAGACAGCCGACCACGGCAATCATCATTAACAGCCATATACATATTTTTCTTATTATGCTTATCTCTCTTTTCATATGCTTCTGTTACCCCCTTAGTTGGATGATGCATGAACTTTATCCCACAGGAAGAGTTCTCCATTATCTTCGTACCAGATGGATGCTTCTTTCTCTTTGCCGTTATTTCCACTGTAATTTAATGTTACCTTGGCTTTATTAAAGTCCCAATCCCAGTCAACAGCAAGCTTCGAAGCTCCCTTTGCATGTACATTAGCAGGTGCCATATCCACGTTACCATTTACACCAAGCTTGATATATCCACCGGTCAGATTACCACCAAGATTAGCATCTGCTTTTCCCTTTACCTCACAGCCAAATCCTGAGATTCCAAGTTCTACAGAAGCAGATACATCCAGACCATCTTTATTTATCTTTGCTGCTGCCTTCGCCTTTTCTGATCCAAGCAGTGACAGATCAGCCGAGATTACAAATTCAGGATCACTGAAATTAATCTCTACCTTACCATTTGCTTCACCGATCTCACCCCATGACTTGAACTTCTTCATCAACGCATTATTGCCGTTAAACGAAGCAAACAGGTTGATATCTGCACCCGCAGTTCCTGCAAGTATAATGTCCTGCTTATCATATAAAGTATTATCAAGACCGGTACCGATAATATTATATGTTTTCTCCGGGATCACCGATTCATACAGATCTAAAGCGATCGTACTCATGCCCTGCAATTCTCCGCCAACCTGATTGATGTCAATGACTTTATAAACCGTTATTCCCGGATCTAATGCTGCTCCGATCGTAACTTTATCCGGCAGCCAGTAATAAGAAGAAAACGAACCATCAAATCCGGCAATCCGGCTGTCAAAAAATCCCGGTATGGATGTTGCCAGATCGATCTTTCCACTGATCTTCCAATATTCGTGATCAGGATCCAGAGAATTTAATTTTAGTGATAATTCATTGATTCCAAAAGTTCCAAAACTAATCTTATCATCTGTGGAGAATGTCACCTCGCCACCAAACTGAATACCATTCGGTGTGATCGCCATTGATAAAGCGCCATCCAATCCACCAAAGAATTCTTTTGCTCCAAACTGCTTTAAGCTGCTCCGTTTCGTAGTAGACTCTTTTTTATTCGCTCCGGTCTTATGTTGAAGTGATTTCTTTGTTGAATCAATAATTTCATCCAGCCGGAATGATGAGATATCCACCTGTAACCGGTTACTGTGCAGATTTACCTTTGCAACATCAATATCCATGATAAACGGCACGGAAAGATTCAGACTGGCAATCGTCTGATCAAATGATATATCAGATCCGCTGACCGTTACATAATATCCATTTTTACCGATCACATAATCTTTATTTCCCATAACCAGGCTGGCGAAGCTTCCATTTGTCTGTTCCATATCTGCATAGCTGATATAGAGTTTTTCATATCCCTGAACCTTACCGGAATCGCCGACCTTGATCGTCTTATTTGCCACAAGGGAAAGATCCGGATCCATGTCGTCCACAATGATCTCCATATCACCTGAGCTGTGAACAAATCCGTTGATCATGACATTTCCACTGGCCGCCAGGCGATCATCCGCTGTCTGACCGATAGCGTCTGCCGTGATCGTCATATCACCAAGTCTTATCGAAGTTGTTGTGCCTGTCTTGAATACCTTAAACAGAGATTTTCCTACAACCAGACGACCATCAGTTGTCTTTACTTTGACATCATAGATACCGGCAGTCAGTTCACCATTTAACTTTCCTGTAAGGTTCGTTTTATCTGTTACCTGTATATCGGTTAATGCCAGATTGCCAACTGTCACACTTGCAACATCAGAAAATCCGCCGCCATTTACAGTCAGGGTGATACCATTCTGCACATCCTTTACAGATACATTTCCCGGCGTTACCGAAGATACTCCGAGTGTATTCTCATCTACCTTCCGGATAAATCCTGCATCATCTGAATCCTCCGGTTTATTCTCTTCTTTCAAATAATAATTCTTTGTCGCTGTTGCATTATATTCTGCGATATCAACAGTAAGGAATCTAGGATCTACATCCGGATTCTTTGTTACCGTATATGATATGCTGTAATTATTTACGATATATTTCTGAAGATACAGATAGATATCCGATAGCTCCGTAGATGCAGATGCCTTTACGAATTTACCACCGGTTACTTCTGCGATTGCCTGCATATATGCGTCATCACATTCGCCAAATCCAACCGTATATACACTGATTCCAAGTTTTGCTGCTCGGTCAGTTGCAGCCTGCATATCTTCTTCCGAACCTCCGTCCTGTCCGTCAGACATCAGGATAACTGCTCTGCTGCCTTTTTCCGCTTCCAGATTATCAAGTGCAAGATTTAGACCGGCAGATATGTTGGTTCCACCACCATCTGAAATAGCTGCTATAGAGTTCTTCAGCGTTCCGCTTCTGGATGTCAACGATTGCTCCAGATATGCCTCATTATCATATGAAACAATCATCATTTTCTCTGAGGTTATATGCTCTACCGCTTCTGTTGCGGCCTGCTTTGCGTTTGCGATCGCCGCACCTTCCATGCTGCCGCTCTTATCCATTACGATACCGATACTGACAGCTTCACTCTCTGCCCCGCTGTTCAGTGTAAAATCCGTGATCTCATACTGCGTATCGATCACCGTAAAATCTTCCTTTGTAAACTGATCTGCCAGTTCTTCTTTGGAGTCCTTTGTTCCATTGATATTAATGTATGCCTGAATGGATGGATATGCCGAAGTATCGATACGGCTGATATGAATGTTGATCCTATCGTATTTTAATGTGGTTGCAACGTACGAATTAAATGAACCATTTATGGTTTCTTCCGATACAGGAACAACCTGACTGCTCTGTTTATCTACCATATCGTTAACGGCAGCATTCAGCTCAGCATTATAACTGTCATCGGAGATCTGATTGTACTGTGTCACAACTTCATCAATTGCATCTTTTAATAATGATGAATCACTGATCTTAGCACTGTTATCAATGACATTATGCAGATGCTCGTTTGCCGTATCTCTGTCATCCATTGCAAGATACAATTTGGACAACTGCAGTTCGTAAAATCCCGTATCGTCTCCACGATATGGCTCCTGTACAAGAACATAATTAACTGCACGCTTGATCGGTACATAACTTGCATCCTTATAATAGGAATCCGCTTCCTCCAGCAATTCATTTATCTCATCTGCATGTGCTCCGTCATAACCTTCATCATCTATCAGCTTCTGTGCCTTCTCTTTCGCGCGCTCCGCCTTCTTCACCAGGCTCTTGATCTCATCATCCTTCATATCGAATGAGTCTTCCGTATAGTTCT
>OKSC01003389.1_pt1 | contig 11937 bp, 6 predicted proteins | sample 1601161 | NCBI WGS metagenome assembly OKSC01 (sample SAMEA3541552, study PRJEB24748) | human gut metagenome | biome: human gut; feature: human-associated habitat; material: faeces | place: China | collected 2012
GGTTCTCCGACTCCGATAAAGCCTCCACCCTCGTATACGAACTTCCGGATTGCCGCCGCTACCGCAGGATTTTCCCACGCTGCTCCGCCGGTATGCGCTGTATCCCCGTCACCTACATTGATGATGACATCGATTTCCTTTAACAGGCTCGGATCGGCTAAAATATCGTCAAACGAAAGGAACGATACCTCAAAGGGTGCACCGCTGAGCGCTTCAATAATACCGGCATAGCTGTAATTTTGCTTCTGATACAGTGCATGATGCACCATATGACAGCCCCAGCTCCTGATTTTTCCCCAGCTGTTTAACACTGCAACCTTTTTGACGCAGTACGGCGTCGTCTGGCGAATATTCTCATACAGCTCCCGAAACTCGTTGCAGACGCTTTCCACATAACCCAGAAACTCCGGGAAATCCAACGTGAGCTTTAAATAACCGCCATACCCGATCCGGTCGATGGGCTTTCTCAAGATCGCACGACGCGCCGTGATCCAGTTTTCCTTTGCTTCCTTTACCGGGTCGCCGCCCTCATGGAAGGTATCCGGAAAGAAATACGGTAAAAATCTTCCCTCTGTATACTTTACGCCCTCAATATCAGAAATCAGGCGCAGCGTGCTTCCGTTTCCGACGCTTCCTACTACCGCATCCAGACCGATCGCTGCAAATTCCTTCATAAAGGGCTCTGTTCCGATCCAGTGGTCGCCTAAAAACATCATCGCTTCCTTGCCGTATTCGTGGGTGATATCCACCATTTCTTTTGCAAGCTTTGCGACTTCCCGACGCTGAAATGCCTGAAAATCCAGAAATTCCTTCGAAGGCACGCGATACTGGTTGTTGTAATAGCCCTGATCGATAATAAATTCCGGGCGGAACCGATAGCCGACCTCTTTTTCAAACTGTTCGAGAATATAGGGGCTGACGGAGGCGGAGTAGCCGTACCAGTCCACATATTTTTCGCGGCGCAGCTCGTCAAACACCAGCGTGAACAGGTGGAAGAAGGTCGTAAAGCGCACAACGTTGACATAGGGGTGGCTTTCGAGATACTCGCGCAGGCGGCGCATTGTGTAGGCGTGGGTCTTGGGCTGGCGCACATCGAACGGGATCTGGTGTTCGACATCCTTCCAGTCGTTGATGACGGAGTTGTACATGTGGACGGGGTCCCAAATCAGGTATGCCAAAAAGCTGACCGTGTACTCGTGGTAGGCGGCGGGTGCGTCGATGACAACGCTCTCGGTTGCTGCGTCATAATGCCACGCAGCGGCATCCAACGGCTCGCCCGTCGTGCGGTCGATGACTTCCCACCAGCGGGCAATGTCGTCGTGGTCGTTGACCTTCATCAATTCGCGGCTGATGCCCGTCATCAGGGGGATGGTCAGCGCGTCCTCTGTTGCCGTATAGAACGGCGTCATAATGTAGCACTGCTGGGTTTCATCGGGGTTCGCCTTGGCCCAGGCGTTGTCCTTGCGGGTGGTGTAGTAGGTGGCGTAGATCTTGGCGCCGGTGTCCTTCAGCTCCTGCGGGAACTCGGTGCCGTCGCAGTCGCGGATGGCATCCGCGCCCCAGCGCTTGAGCAGGTCAAGGGTTTCGGGTACTGCGTCCATATCGGTGGGGATCGTTACACGACCTTTTGTATTCATTTCTTTTCTTCCTCCGTCCATTGGTAAGATTGAGTTTGTCCGGCCTGCAAGGTGACCCAGCAATGTGTGTTGCAAAGATACCAGCTTCCGTCCTGTGTTGCTTTTACGGTAAGGCTGTGCTTGCCGTCTGCTGTCCGCTGATAAGAAATCAGCAGACCATTTTCTGCCCGCAAATTCTGAAATGCAACAGGTTCATTTTTCCAGCCCTGCGGGCAGGCCGGTAAAACCTCGATATGATTCTTTTCGGAACGCAACAGCATTTTCTGTACTGCGTGTGCCGCCAGAAAATCCGCTTCCAGCGTAAAGGGGCGATAGTGGAAATCACAAACGCCGCTGTTTTTGTAGTCGCCGTTCAAATGGAATCCGTTCCGGCTCAGGAAATGCTCTGCGAAGCGATGCAGCTCATACAAAGCGCCATTTCCATTGTTGCGGGCAATCTGCAAAAGAGCCATCCAACCGAAGGAAAACCCTACCCACTGCCCACTACCAAGGTGTACAAGGTGATCTACTGTTGCATCTATTACGCTGCGGTCCTGCGGATTTTCATAACGCAGCATACACAGCGGCTCGATTGCCATAGCGTGGGAAAAATGGCGGTGCGTTTCCTGCAAGGTTTCATCAGGTGAAAGCATCAGCCCGGTTTCTGTATCTACGCTCAACGGAGCAAGTTTGGACTCTATTGCATGCCAATAGCCGCGGGGGTTGCCAAGCTGGTACTCGATCTGTACCAGAGTGTGGAACAGATAGTGCAGCAGCGCCAAATCATAGTTGCTGTTAGGAGTCAGCCATGAGGCTGCCTCATCATCGTGAATTTCCGGTGAGGACGAGACCGGTAAAACCAGCTTTCCGTCCGGGCCTTCCTGGAGGAGTTCTTCCAGGCAGGCTGCCGTGGCGGTAAAGTAAGGCTCCACGCGGGTGCGCAGAAACTCTTTATCCCCCGTCAGGCGGTAGTATTCATAAAACATCTGGCAGAGCCAGATTTGATTGGTCGGTGACAGCGAATACATCGGCCAGCCGCCGAGTGCGCCGCCGTCAATGTCCATAACACTGGGTAGGCACTCCCCTGCTGCGCCGTAAAATGCACGGGCAAACTTTGCCGCCTGCGGACGCAGCGACCAGAGATAATCAAGAAACACCTTTCCCTGCTCTGGGTGGTTGGCCGTCAGATAGTGACAATAGGTAAACTGGGTGTTAAGGTCATTGTGGTAATCCCCTTTCCACGGCGGGAGCTGATCGTCATCCGCGCACCATACCCCTTGCAGCGGCATCGGGGCATTGCCCGGCTCGGAACCCGCTGCCAAAAAGTAATTGGCGCGGTACCAAAGCTGTTCGAGTGTTTCATCCGGCAGCTGCAAACTGCTTTTGCCCCAGTATTGCTGCCACCAGCGTTTATGCTGTTGCAGCAACTTCTCGGCGCCCATATCTTCTGCTGCACATAGTTCCAGCTTCGCCAGTTGGCTTGCTTTTTCTACGTTTTCTGCCTGCACGGCGGTATAATACAGCGTTGTGCCGCATTTTTTGCAGAGCAGCGTATAGGCAGTTCTATCATCGACCTTTTGGGAAAAGCCAATCATGCCATCCTCCGTTTCGAGGTTGGCATCCGGCAGGGCGAGCTGCTGCAAGCTGCCGGGAGACACGCTGTTGCCCGCTTCGGCTGCCTGCGTGCCATTCCCGAAAGAGGGGCGCTCCACCGTAAGAGTAGCATCCCGATATTCTTCCGGCAGAATCAGTACACCCACAGGCCGCCCCATACAGAGGAAAGCACGCAGAATGGTGGTGCCGTTTTTCGAAAAGGATGCTACCGCTGTGCCCAAATCAAGGCTTGCCTGATAGCTGCCCTGCGGCAGTCCATCCAAGAACAAGTGTCCCGCGGGGATTTTTGTAGGTGTCGGGCGGGCATAGGGCGTATCAAAGATACGGCGTGTTTCTGCCACATCGCCTTTCCGTGCAAGTTCTACCAGTTTTGCATAGGTAAATTCTTTATCGAGTTTTTCCTCCGGGCGGCGACGCAGCCACAGTCCGGCAATGTCCACGGAAATGCGCAGGTGCTCCATCGGCCCCCAAAAAAGAGAACCGAGTATGCCGTTCCCCAGTGGAATTGCTTCATCCCAGCGGGGTATTGGGCCGGTTAAATTGATGTTGCAATGTTTTTGGGGCAGCATATCGGTTCTCCTAACCTATTTGATTTTATTTAGCCCTTAACGCCGCCAACGCTCAAGCCCTGCACGAGCTGCTTCTGGCCGACGATGAAGAGGATGACAGTGGGAATCAGTGCCAGCACGAGGGCTGCGAACAGTGCGCCCCAGTCGGTAGCGTAGCGCTGGATCTCATACAGGTTGGCAAGGCCGACAGGCAGCGTAGCCTTGGTCGGATCGGTAACCATAACGAGAGCCACCGGGTACTCGTTCCATGCTGCCATAGCGGAGATCATGCAGACCGTCACGATACCGGGCTTGCACATGGGAATGATAATGCTCGTCAAAATACGGAACGGGCCGCAGCCGTCGATCATGGCTGCCTCCTCATAATCACGCGGGATGCTGCGCAGGAAGCCGGTCAGCAGGAAGATAGCAAACGGGAACTGCATCGTTGCATACAGTACACCCAGTGCCGTCAGGCTGTTGAGCAGGTTCAGCTTGTTCATCTGCAAGAACAGCGGAATCATAATATAAGTGGCCTGAATGAAGATGGCCGCCATGTAGATATTCAAAATCAGCTTCGCGCCGGGGAACTTATACCGCACAAGGCAGTAGGAACACGGCACAACGCAGATCACAATAATGACCAGTGTTTCCAGCACGACATAAATCGAGTTGCCGATGTTCGCAGCAAGGTCAGACTTTTCATAAGCGCGGGCGTAGTTATCCCATGCAAGTCCCTGCGGCCATGCAAAGGGGTCCGTCAGAAACTCTGTACTGGTTTTGAACGAAGAAACGACGTTCCACGCCAGAGGGTACAGCATGATAATGGCAACCAAAATCAGGAACAGGCGCGTCACCCACTTGATGACCTTTGCTCTGATTTTGCTTTTTTCATTTTGCGTCATATTACTGACCTCCTTCGGAAGCATCGGTCAATTTGCGGGACAGCATGGACAGCGCCACGGAGATGGCGAGCGTAAAGACCGTGATGGCCATGGCATAGCCAAAGTTGCCGTTGACAAAGCCCTGCGTGTACATATATTGCAGCAGAACGCTGGATGCACCGTTAGGACCGCCGCCAGTCATGACCTGCGAAAGCACAAAACTCAGGTTGATGGTGCCGGAAAGTGCCAGAACAAAGGTGATGCCGATAATATCTTTCATCAGAGGCATCGTAATACTGACGAGTTTGCGCCATGCGCTGGCACCGTCCAGCGTTGCGGACTCGTAGATTTCCGGCGAAATGCCGTCCATAGCCGCGATGTGCATGACCATGTAGTAACCGGCAGCCTGCCACAGCAGCGTGAACGCGATGCACCAAAGCGCAGTCTTGCTGTCGCCCAGCCAGGAACGCTGCAAGCTCTCCAGCCCGACAGCACCGAGAATCTTATTGACGATGCCCACATTCGGGTGGAACACAAAACTCCATATAATACCTACAACGGTCAGAGAAACGATGTTCGGGAAATAGAAAATCGTGCGATACAAGACCATTTCTTTCAGCTTGCACTGGTTCAAAACGAATGCCAGCACCAGACTACAGAAAATTGTGATAACGGGAACAACCGCCATCAGCTTTGCTGTGTTTTTAAGTGCTTGAATGAAAGATTTGTCGTGGAACATATAGATATAGTTATCCAGTCCCACAAATTTGTTGTTAAGCCCCAGAGAGGTCGCATTGGTAAAAGAAAGATATAATGCCTGCACCGTAGGCCAGATCGTGAACATAAGAGTTAGGATCACGGCAGGCAGAACGCTGATGCAGATAAACAGTACGGGAAGTGGCTGCGCCTTTTTTTGGCGATTTTGGCGGTTTTTCAAACAAGTTTCCCCCTTAAAAAGAACCCTGCCAAGTTCGCATGGCGTTTACTCGGCAGGGTCGATTCTATTTTGGTCCGTGGAAATTCAGCAATTCAGCTTACTTGGAAGCAGCAATCTCCTCGAAAGCAGCCTCGATGCCGTCACGCCACTGCTCGGCAGTCATGTCACCATTCATAACGTCACTGGCAACATTGAAGACGGAATCAGCGATAACAACCTTGCTGGTGTCGGGCATTGCATCCCAACCGAAGACCATGAACGTGCCTTCCTGATAGATGTCGTTCATGTTGTAGACACCATCGGTAACGATGCCCTTGACCATCTCGTTGGCCTTCTTCAGAGCGTAGATGCCGTTGGCTTTTTCAGCGAACAGCTTAACGGACTCCTCAGTGTACAGGAAACGCAGGAACTCTTTTGCCAGCTCGGGGTTCTTGGCGTTGGCAGGAATCTCAAACTGCTCAACGGAGCTCATAACATAGCGGGTCTCGCCGTCATCCAGAACGGGTGCGCAGGTCAGACCAAACTCAAAGCCGTCAGCACGGGGAGCATCGGCCATTTCGCCTTCCATCCAGTTGCCGTTGGGGATGAACAGAGCCTTGTTCATCATCATATCAGTCTGGCTCTGGGTATGGTTCAGAGCAACGGTGCCATCCATCAGGTAGCCATCGGTGCCGATCTTTGCCATGTTCTGGAAGACCTTGAGGGCCTCATCAGAGCTGAGGGAGCCGGGCGTGTAGGAGGCGATTGCCTTCATGTTGTCGATGCCGGTGGCAGAAGCCAGTGCGGGCCACAGCATGCTCTCAAGGTAGCCGGGGTAGATGCCCTGATAGGTAAACAGCGCGATACCCTTTTCCTTGGCCTTGTCGCCCAGTTCAAAGAAGTCATCCCAGGTCACAGGCGTTTCCCAGCCGTTCTCTTCGAACAGGGTCTTGTTGTAAACCAGACCCATCGGGCTGGCATCAAACGGGGCAATGTAGATCTTGCCGTCGCCGTAAGGAGAGCACTTGGCGGAATCCAGCAGGCCATCGATAACCTGATCCTTCAGCGGGGTGTCATCATCAATGCCGCCCTCCTCAAAGACATCGGACAAATCCATCAGTGCATGTTCCTTAACCATGGAGGAAATCAGGCCGGTGGAGTCGTTGTCGTTCATCGAGATGAAGTCGGGAACATTGCCTGCCACGATCTGCGGGCGGATGATGTCGCCAATCTTCGGGCTGATCTGCATATTGACAGTAACGCCGGGATAAGCGGCCTCAAAGCGCTTGGTGATCTCATCCCAGTAGTCAGAACCGTAACCGCCCTCGAACACTGCGATGTTCAGTTCTGTGTTTTCAAAAGTCTTTTCTCCGGTAGAGGCTTCGCTGGTAGCGGCGGACGTTGCTTCGGAAGAGACGGCCTCGCTGGATGCTGCTGCGCTGGAAGATGCTGCGCTGCCGCAGCCTGCCAGACAGGTAGCTGCCATTGCAGTGGCAAGCATCATGCTGATTGCTTTTTTCATGGTTTTCCTCCTAAAAATTATTCCTTCTTTGTTTGGGATGCGGCTCATCTGCCGTTCCCTGATTGCACTCTTATTATATCGGGCAAGCCGGATTTGATAAATGTATTCTCTTTACTTAAAGATGGATTTTATTGACTTTTTCTGTCGTTGCCCTTATAATTCAGGTAATGTATGGATAGATTGTAGTCACTTTGCACAAACGGAGGCCTATATATGTCACTAAATGCACAAAAAACGCGTGAGTTTTCCCCCAATGTGTTGCGGCGAATCAAACTTCGCACCCGTCTGTTTGTGACATTTTTGATTATTTCTCTTGTTCCCGTCATCACGATTGGTATTTTTTCTTACCATGCATACACCCAATCCATGAACGAAAAGGTCAAACAGGCTGCCTTACAATCTATCGAACTACTCAATAATAATATGTCTACCCAGCTTGGCATTTATAGCGACTACATAGGTTCCATCTCCGTATCTGATACTGTACAGAATGGTGTCGCATCTGTCAATAATGGGCACCCCCTTACGAGTGATATTGTGAACGGTATAGGTGAAATGATCGTCACAATTCCTTTTCAGAGCACACACCTTAAAAACATCCGCGTCGTTTCCAATGACCGCACAGTCCTCTACGATTTGGGCTATGACGATATTACACCCCAGCGCTTTAATGAATTGCTGGATAATATTGAAGCCGCTTCTCCACAGGATAGTCTGCAATACATCCACACTTACCGCGCCAACGATAAAATTGTCATTGGCCGTAAAATCTATGATATGCACCACACCAGCACGCAGCTGGGGTATATCATGCTGTACATTGACGAATCCCAGCTGAGCCGCTACATATTTACTGATGTTTCCTTTGGCGAGGGGTCCAACTTCCTGCTGATTGATGCTGCCGGCAATGTGGTTTCTTCTCAGAACGCGGAACTGCTGGGAGAAGATTTGGCCGATGACCCGATTTTCCAGCAGATCACGGCGCATCGGCAGGCGGGTGAAAACAACTTTTTATGTGAGCTGAACGGCGTAGATACACTGACAATTTTCAAATACAACACAACCTATAATGTGTATCTGGCGGCCACAATTCCGCAGGTCTACATTACCAACGGCACAAGAACCATCAATATGATGCTTATTGCGCTGGCCGCAGTGCTGGTCGTTGTCAGTTTGTTCCTGACACTGCTTGTCTACCGCAGCGTCATGCACCCCATTGACAACATGGTTGCCGCCTGCAATGCAAAAAGCGACGAGGAAATCGGGCTGAAAATCAATGATACCAGCCCCGACGAGCTCGGATTTCTGGCACGAACCATCGACAACATGGTCAACGAAATTGGCCTGCTGGCACAGCGCTGGAGTGACGACCAGCGCAAAATGCGCGAACTGGAATTGCAAACCCTGCAATATCAAATCAACCCGCACTTCCTGTTCAATACCCTGAACACCTTAAAGTGGATTGCCACACTTAATCACGTCACCCCGGTCAGCCATGGTATTGATGCCCTCTCTTCCCTGCTGCAAAGCACCCTTATTAAAAAGGATGAATTGATTCCGTTTGATGATGAGCTGCGCAACCTGAAGAACTACTGCGACATCCAGCAGCTGCGTTACGCAGGGCGCTTTGAGATGGAATATCAAATTGAAGATGTTGCCGGATACTGGACAGTACCGCGCTTTATTTTGCAGCCGCTTGTAGAGAACTCCATCCTGCACGGCACGGCGGACGAAGACGATTTCGTCACCATCACCGTCCGTGCCACCGTGAGCGAGAATCTGCTTACCATTCATATCTCCGATACCGGCTGCGGTTTTGACCCCAGTGCCATCAAGGAGAAAAATTCTGAGCGCTTCTCCGGCATTGGATTGAGCAACGTAGATGAGCGTATGCGTCTGCACTACGGAAATGAATACGGTCTTACGATTGAAAGTGCCCCCGGCACCGGCACACAATGTATTCTCCGTATTCCAAATGAAGCCATTCGTTGAGGTAACACAATGTATAATTTATTGCTTGTAGATGATGAGCCACTGATTAAGGTCGCTTTCCAGTCCGCCGTGGAGTGGGGCAAGAACGGATTCCTGCTGGCGGCAACAGCCAGTAATGGGCAGGAAGCGCTGCACATTGTAGAGACACAGCACATTGATGCGGTTATCACGGACTTGAAAATGCCCGGCATGGATGGGCTTGCGCTCATTCATGAATTGAAAAAGCGCAGCTTTATCGGTCCGATTCTGGTATTGAGCAACTATTCCGATTTCGATTCCGTGCGCACAGCCCTGACGGACGGTGCCTATGACTACTTTCTGAAAATCAATATGAACGGGGAAAGCATCGGCGAGCATCTGGAAAAGATGGCTGATTTGCTTCGTGTCCAACAGCAGCGCCAGACGGAAGAAGACCACCGCTCTTTTGCCATTGAAGCGCAGAAAAAGGAGAATGCCCTGATTCACTGCGCCCAATGGGTAACGTCCACTGCTGAACCCTCCCCTGCTTCTAATCCGTTTTCCATGCTGCCGGAACCGCTGTCCTTTCCTATCCGGCTGTTTACCGTCACTTTAATTCCCGCAAAAACTCATCCTATGCCCGCGCTGGATGCTGTGACCGACTTAATTACCGAGGTTTTCGATGAAATCAGCGGCAAAGTATTTCTGCACACCCATGAGGATGAAATCTGTGGGCTGATCAGCAATGAAAGCCTTGTAGCCTCCGGGCGTACTCTGGATAAGAAACTTGCCCGCTTGCAACGGCAGGTCACAACATATTTTCTGGATGCCCCGGTCATCATCTACCACGACAAGCCCATTTCACTGGCTGAACTCCGCCAGGGCTACCAGCTGTGTGAGGATTCTAAGGCGCTCGCCTTTTATGTAGGGTGCAGTGCTCCCATAAAGGCAACGGCACACACAGTTACCGCCCAACCCTTCCATGTCTCTCAGGCAGAACTGTCCAAGGCCACCGCAGCGGCAGCGCAAAATGCTGATGAATTGCAGATGCAGATTGCCGTTCACACCTTCTTTCAGAACTGCGCGGCGCTCTGTATGCCGCCGCAGCGCGTCCGTGAAGCCTGCCATCTGTTGCTGGAGCGTCCCAGCGAGAATATGATTCCGCAGGAGACACTGGAGCAAACCTTTAAAGAAATAGAAAAAGCCCCCACCGCGGAGGCTCTTGAACAACTGCTCTGCTTGATTTTGCAGGAGCGCATGGGACTTAGCAAAATTGCCTTGAGCAAATTCAAAAAAGAGGTGCAGACCGTCATTATCTATGTAAACGCGCATTACATGGACAAGCTGACGCTGGACGGCATTGCCGACTATGTAGGGCTGAACCGGGAATATCTGAGCCGCCTGTTCTCCAAAGAGACCGGCATCGGCCTGTTCCAGTACATCAACGAGGTGCGCATGAAACGCGCCGGTGAGATGATCCGCAGTAATAAGCAGGTCTATGTCAAGGAAGTAGCTGCCGCCGTAGGCTTTGATGACCCCTACTTTTTCTCGCGGAAGTTCAAAGATTTTTATGGGAAAACGCCGAGCGAATATGCTGAAGCGTAAAGGGCGCATTCGGCTGTTTCGTGGCAGCATTGAATTTCAGAAACCGATAAGGGAAACGGACACATGAGCAAATATGATGCGCTTTGGGCATACATACAAGGGCGTAATGAAGAAACGCTGGTTTTGAGTTTTGCGGATATTGCGCAAATTGCCGGTACACCGTTGGAGCAACGCCCTGACCAGCGAGGCATTTGCCGCTTTTATTTAGGAGCATAGCATTACAGATTTTTATGTTGTTGGAGCGGATGCCGCAGCCTGCATCAAATCCACCTGCTACAACATGGCGAAAAGCGGCTACACCGTTCATGTGCTGTCGGACTGCATCACCAGCTACGATAAAAGGAAGCTGCCGGAGATGCTTGCCTATTATGAAAGCAAGGGCTGCTCCGTCGTGGAACTGCAGGAGATCGTCAAGTGAACGAAAGTCGTTCGGGGTAAGGAGCCATGAAAAGGAAGAACGGTTTGGACCCGCTGTCCCTGTTTCTCGCTTTCCCTCGGCGTGCTGGTCTGCTTCCTGTTCTTCCGGCGAATAGACCGGCAGGGAGCATAGAAAGGAAAACGCAGGAGGAGCGAGCATGGGCACGATTATGATGCGGGAAATGTGCCTCGGCCTGCTGATCGGGACCATGCTTGAAGCCTGCATCGGCGCTGCGGTCTCCCTGGGCATGATCACCGGCCTTGTCGTCGGAATGCTCCTTCCAGGGAAAGGAGAGAATGGGACGCCGGGAAACGAAGTGCACTGACTGCGAAGGGAGCCGGAGCTCCAGGGACCGGGCGATCCGCACGATCCTGCGGCTTGCCGGCAGATCCTTCCAACGGAGACGCTGCTATCGGCGCAGACATCGGTGACGGCCGCATTCTGGCAGCAGAGGAGGAACTGACATGAGAAAGCTATATGAGAAAAACGAGCTGCGGTTTGCCATCGCATGGATCGTGGTCTACTGCGTTCTGCAATCCCTGGCGAATCCGCTGAACAAAGCCATCGGGATCGGATACGCCGCAAGCGCAGCCTTCTGCATCCTGCAGACGGTCGTGCTTTTCACCTTTATCCGGAAGAACGGCCTGCAGCAGCGGTATGGGCTTTGCAGGCCCTCCGTCCCTGCCGGCCGGTTCCTCTACTACGTGCCGCTGCTGATCCTGGCGTCAGGAAACCTCTGGAACGGTGTCGCGGTCAATTACGCACCGGCGGAAACGGCCTGCCGGATCGTGTGTATGCTCTGCGTGGGCTTTCTGGAGGAAGTGATCTTCCGGGGCCTCCTGTTTACGGCCATTGCGAAGAATA
>OKSC01003391.1_pt1 | contig 11936 bp, 13 predicted proteins | sample 1601161 | NCBI WGS metagenome assembly OKSC01 (sample SAMEA3541552, study PRJEB24748) | human gut metagenome | biome: human gut; feature: human-associated habitat; material: faeces | place: China | collected 2012
AAAGTTTTGCAGTATGACTATGAACATGGCAAAATAAAAACCATAAAGGATAAAAGCGGTTCGACCATAGAGAGCGTGGCTTATGACGAATTGGACAGACAGACGAGTCATACGTTTCACGGCAACGTGCATACGACTGAATACAACGATTACGATCAGACGGCAAAAGAAGCCGTTAAATTCGGCGGCTCTATCGAGGACAAGCTGGAATATGCGTACAGTTACAAAGAAAATGCCGTGCGTACACTTGCCGGGTTAACCGTAGGCGCTTTTGCAGAAAGTTACGAACAAGACAAGAACGGCAGAAGTGTTAAGATAACGAAAACGCTTGGAGGACAAACGTATACAAAACGTTTTGGATATTACAAGCAAGGCGACCATGCGACCAGCCGCGTGAATACTATATATTATAGTAAAAACGGCGTTTCAGACGGAAAGGTAACCTATACTTATGACGGTATGGGGAATATTATATCGGTAAACGAAAACGGTAAACAGCGTTATAAATATGCATACGACAAAATAGGCAGACTTGTATCGGAAAAAGACCTTGACGGAAACAGAGAAATATGCTATACTTATGACAACAGCGGGAATATCCTGACGAAGACCGAAAACGGAACGGTTACGGATTATCGTTATAAGGACGGGACCGATCGTTTGATGTCGTTCGGAACGGAATTGTTTGCCTATGACGATATGGGTAATCCTACAACGTATCGCAATATGTCGTGCGTGTGGGAAAAGGGCAGACAACTCAAGAGTATTTCGGACGGAGCGAATACGGTTTCGTTTACCTACGACGAATTTGGTATGCGTACAACCAAAACTGCCGGCGGAATAACGACGAATTACGTTTATGAAAACGGCAAATTGTTACGCGAAGTTACAGGAAGCGAAAAGATAGATTTTGTTTACGGTTCAGACGGAATAATAGGGTTCAGAACAGGTAATAAAAACTATCTGTATCGCAAAAACGTATTCGGCGACGTAACGGAGATTTACAGTGACAACGGAACCTTGGTCGGTAAGTATAGTTACACGGCGTTTGGTGAATGTATAGTAAAGGTGAACGAGGGCGGCATAGCCGAAAAGAACCCGATTCGTTACCGCGGATATTACTATGACGAAGAGACGTCGCTTTACTATCTCAAATCTCGTTATTACGATCCTATAACGGGTAGATTTATAACGATTGACGACATATCTTACATAGATCCCGAAACCATAAACGGCTTAAATCTCTACGCTTATTGCGGAAATAACCCTGTAATGAATGTGGATCCCAATGGAACGAGTTGGTGGACTGATTTTTGGAATGGCGTTGGAAATTGGTTTAAAGATAATTGGGTGAAACTCGTAATCGGCGTAGCATTCATTGTCGCAGGGGCAGCGGTGACATTTTTTACAGCAGGAATGGGAACTGCTGGCTTATTAGCGGCAGGAAGCGCATTGTTGGCATCTGTAAAAGCCGTAGGAATTAGTATGGCTGTTAGTGCGGGCATTGGTGCAGTTGTTGGCGGTATAACCGGAGGCTGGGAAGGAGCATTACAAGGATTTAGTAATGGACTTGCCGATGGTTTTATGTGGGGTGGCATTTTTGCTGGAAGTGCGCAAATTTTGAGCGGAGCCTTTAAAATTGCGGCTAATGCAGGTGTTGCTACTGGAAGAAAAGGTGGAATCCAACTCACAAAAAATATAAAAATTTTATCGCCTAATAATGTAAAATTTTACGAAAATGGAGGTACATTACTAAAAATAGGTAAGAATTTTAGATTTGATGTGGGTTCACAAACATTATTACACATTCATTTGCTTAAATTCAATCATGTTCCTTTGGGAATAATACTGTCATCATTGTTTGGAGGGATAGATTCAATATGGTAACAATTTCTAAATATTCAAAAGAGGATCTTTTACAATATGTTAATGCTCTTGCTCAAAAAGTGTATTTGTTCTTTTACGATTTGGATTTTGAAAATTTTGATGATGCAATACACAGATTAAGTGTTTGTTTGGATATTATAGAAACAAAAATCATTAAAGTTCGTAATGAAAGATGTTTAGCAATTTTTGGTTATCTAAAATCTCAAAAATTACAAAGTTTAGTTACAGAATTGGATATGATGGATGTAGGGGAGATTGATATGTCAGAATATCAGGATAATCGAGAAGTTATTGATTCAGTTTCTCCACATATTAACACAGTTAAGAATTTTTGTAAAAAGATTTACATTAATAAAGATGAAAAAATAATTCAGCTTTATAATTTTTATTGATTGCATTGAAGTGGGGTTCCCGCTTGTAGGGTATCGGAATTGCCTTTGTGGCAATTCCCTTATCCTGCCAGTAAATTTCCTCATTTTGCCGCAAAATTGCTTGTTCCTGTTAGTTACCGACTACTACACGTGGACAAACTATAAAAGACGAGGATATTCGTGTAAATTTCGAAGAAACATCGCTATACTATCTCAAATCTCGTTATTACGATCCTATAACGGGTAGATTTATAACGATTGACGACATATCTTACATAGATCCCGAAACCATAAACGGCTTAAATCTCTATGCTTATTGCGGGAATAATCCTGTAATGGCTACAGATGGGACAGGAACAATGCCTAATTGGCTAAAATGGCTTATAGGTGGTGTTGTTATTATTGGTCTTGGTGTCGCGGTGGTAGTAACCGGAGGGGCTGCTGCAGGCGTTGCTGGGTTTATTGTTGCCGGAGCATTTAAAGGGGCTGTAATCGGTGCTCTTTCCGGTGCTTTAGTTTCTGGAACAATAGGCGGAATAACATCAGCTGTTAACGGAAACGGATTCTGGAACGGATTCATTGATGGCGCAGCAGATGGGTTTTTGTCTGGTGCTATCATTGGTGGCATAACCGGGGCGATAAGCAGTTCTGTGCAAGTGGCTAATGCGGCAAAGATGTGGCAGGCTGGTACAAGCGCAAAAACAGCAACGCCGTTTAAGACTATGACACACCATTACCAAAAACACGTGATTGAAGAAGGCTTTAAACGAGGGAATAATATTGTGAAATATACAAAAGACGCAATAGATTTCGCAAACAGAAATGCAAGTGTTTTAAAATTTCAGGTTCCATACAAAACAGGCTTACAACCTTTTTGGACATGGGTTGGTAAAGTTGGAATGAATGGCCAATTTACATCAGCCGGGAAAATTCTAACATTTTGGTATGCTGCACTTTAAAAAGGATATTGTCTATGAAAAAGTATAATTTGACAAACGAAGAAAAAGAAATAGTGAGCAAATTTCGACATTATAGCATTCCATTCCTTTTTAAATCTGGAAAATATTGTGGATATTTGCAGTATTTTGAGTTTGTTGACTTTGAAATTTGTGAAATACTTTTAAAAGGTACAAAGATAAGTGAAGATGATTATAAAATGATTATTTCAGAAGATATTGATTACAATATACAAATAAATAAAGAAGAATTAGATAAAAATTCTTTGGAATTTTATAATTTATATTTACTTGTCAAAGATATTGTTAAAAAGTATTATAGGTAGATTTCATTTGAAGCAATAGAAAAATAAAACTTTTGATAAGACACATAAAAGGAAGGAGTATCTCTTATGGGGGTATTCCTTTTTTTTGACGGAAAACTGTTAAAGCGCAGCGACGGACTTGAGTTTATCTATGATACGCAAGGCTTAGCGGGCGTTGTCGATAGTAGCGGATCTACGGCTAAAACGTATTTCTATCGTAAGGACGCGCAAGGAAACACCGTCGCTTGTCTTAACGAAAACGGCGAGGAAGTAAGGAAGCCTATCGAAACAGTAGCTGTAGGAACGATGGTTCTTGCGTATGACGAAGAAACAGGTGAAAAAGCGTATAAACCGGTGGTGCAACTTTTCAAAAACGAAACCAAGCGGTGGTGTACGGTTACTGTTGAAGTGGACGGACAAAAAGAGCAAATTGTGTCTACGCCCGGACATAAGTACTATTTGCCGAATAATACCGAAAACAGAGAAATCGGCTTAAAACAAGAACACGAGAGTTCTATCACGCTTTCTGAAAAGTGGGTATCTGCATGCAAGTTGAAAGTAGGTGATAAAGTGTTGCTTTCTGACGGCAAATATGGTATAATAGTATCGGTAAAGATTGAAGAGCTTGAAACCCCTGAAACGACCTACAACTTTGAAGTTGAGGATTATCACACCTATTATGTCGGTGAAGAGTCCGTTTGTGTCCATACTTATTTCGTTGGCGAAAATCCTGTTTGCGTTCATAATAACAAGTGTGGAGAAATAAAGCGTGGCGCAAATAGTATTGAACAGGATGGAGTTAAAGTAGAAGTCAGGCCCGGATAAGCTTTAGGAAAGACTAATCATAATACTCCGCATGCACATGTCTCAGGTCAAGGGCCTAAAACTACGGTAGGATTAAATAAAAATCCTGTTAATAAATCCCATAAACCTCTATCTGCACAACAAAAACGAATGATAAGTAGAAATTGGAACGAAATAGAAGAATTAATAAGGAGAGTTTGGCCGTAATGTTGGATATTAATTTGGAAATCAACAAACTGCTCTATGATAAGAACTATCAAATAAGAGCGTTAGAAGCTTTCAATCGAGGAGACTTTTTTGATGTTTTTAATAATGAACAATATAAACGAGAATATCCTTATATTGTATCTGAAGAGAACTTTTTAAAAATAATAAAAAAAGCTTACACTTCTAAACGGTTTAAGGAAATCTTTAAGAATATTGAACCTTTTATTTTGAGCAGCGAAAACATGACCGATTTTTTGTTTGAGAGTTTGTTGTCTTTTGCGAGAAATGGAAATGAGTGGATTTATTTAGGGTTGTGTCATGCAAATTTATCGGAAGATAAGAATAAAAGATTGAAAAATCTTGGATTGGACGAAAGTTTGTGGGATTAGAATGAATAAATAAATATTTTTACTTTAGGCTGTTGCTTTTGCGGCAGCCTTTTGTTATGTCGAGGAGGAGACACGTAAGGGCGTGATGGTTGCCGTAAACGTAGCGGCTATCGCAATCAATATCGTCGGCGTAAAGCAATGCTTTAAAGAAGGTACGCTGGTGGCATGTCTTAACGAAAACGGCGAGGAAGTGCGAAAGCCGATTGAGAACATAGCCGTAGGAACGCTGGTACTTGCGTATAACGAAGAAACGGGCGAAAAAACGTATAAACCGGTGGTGCGGTTGTCTCGGAACACAACAAAAGAGTGGTATCATATCTGCGTGAACGGGGAAGAAATCGTTTGTACGGGTGGGCATCCCTTCTACGTATTGAATGCGGAAGAAGATAGAAAGATTGTTCGCTATGAAGGAGTAAAATCCGACAAAAACGGCAGATGGATTGAAGCGAAAGAACTTAAAATTTCCGATAAACTCTTGCTTTCTGACGGGACTTATGCTATAATAAACTCGGTTGCGGTTGAAACTCTTGAAAACCCTGAAACGACTTATAACTTTGAAGTTGAAGATTTCCATACTTATTTTGTCTCTGACTCTAATGTTTTGGTACATAATAGATGTGGAACTCCTGATACCGCACCAGATGATTTTACAAAACTTAAAAATGGACAAGGTTGGCGTGATAAAAATGGAAATGTGTGGAAAAAAGATATGCTACACAAGGATCATTGGGATGTATCAAATAAAAAAGGCGTAAAAATTAAAGAGATAGATTTCAAGGGAAACCAAATTTGGCCTGGCGGACCAAAAAATAAAAATAAGTGGTAATTATATATGGTTAGGATATTGAACAATACCGAGAAAGATATATCAATTGGTAGTATTAAGACTTTTTATAATTTGTCCACATGTTCACAATCAAGTGGAAATGAAATAATAATTAATCTATCGAAAAGGCTGGGAAAAGTCATTTATTCGGACTTGCGCTATACTACGTTCGATAAAAAAGATTTTCAGTTATACTTTAGGAAAGAAAAGTTATTGATAGGTATTATGCTGGAACTGTTTCGGGAATTTCAAGAGGTTTATGTCTTTAATCATGGAGACAAATGGATAACCAACAAGAAAGTGGCTCCCTCATTAAATCAAATTTTGAGAGATAATAAGATTTTTGACGGTAATCATAGCTCTGTTTTACAACTTACTGAAGAATCTGAAATTGTAGCATTCGTAAAATCTATATTTAGATACAACACTTTTGCTTCATTTTTCAATCCGGAAAAAGGTATAGTTGTTACGCCGACTGACCATTTGGATATTTTCATTTCTGCAAAAGATGATTATATTAAGACTGTAAAGAATATCATTGAAAACGAAAACGGAAGTAAGGTATTTCATTTTACACAAAAAAATATTAAGTAATATTTTCTGCGGCTTGCAATTCTTGTGAGTCGCAGTTTTTGATATGAAGAAAAAATTACACGATAAACTGTTTGAAATGATTAAACTCCAATTACGGTTACGTCAAAGACGGACAGGATATGACGAAGAAACAGGTGAAAAAGCGTATAACCCGGTGGTGCGGTTGTCTCGGAGCACAACAAAAGAGTGGTATATCGACGCCATCGAAGCGGATATCGTTGAAGGAAACGCATATAATGTTTTAGGCTTAGACCGTAACGGAATTATGCTGCTGACGCTCATCATGCTTGCTCCGTACAGTGAGACGATAGCAACGGCATTGCAATTATACGCAGACCCGACGTATGACCCGAACGAAGGCGTAGAGGCAGAAGAAGCGCCAAAGAGCTGGTGGAAGAAACACTGGTGGGAAGTGCTGGTATCTGCGGTGAATATAGTAGTGGGCGTAGTGAAACTGGCAACAGGGAACGTAACCGGAATACTGAATATCATCTCCGGGGTATGTACACTGGTAGGAGCGATATTCAGCGAACAGTTAGGCGGAGCGATGGGCACTGCAACGCTGGGCGCGCAAACGATAGCGGCAGGTGCGCAGTCGTTATCGTGTAATCCGGTGTACGGAATCATAGCGATGGCGGTAGGAGCGGCATGCGTGGCGTTTGCGACGGCGGAAGCACAGGAAGCGCTCGGATACGGAAATTGGTTGAAAGAGACGGTAGGACTGAGCGACGAAGCGTATAAAGGCATGCTGGTGGCGGCGAACGTAGCGGCAATCGCAATCAATATTGTCGGAGTGAAGCAGTGCTTTAAAGAAGGAACGCTGGTGGCGTGTCTTAACGAAAACGGCGAGGAAGTACGGAAGCCGATTGAGAACATAGCTGTGGGAACTCTGGTACTTGCGTATGACGAAGAAACAGGCGAAAAAACGTATAAGCCGGTAGTAAAACTTTTCAGAAACGAAACCAAACGGTGGTGTACGGTTACCGTTGAAGTGGACGGAAAAGAAGAGCAAATTGTATCCACGCCCGGACATAAGTACTATCTGCCGAATAATACCGAAAGCAGAGAAATCGGCATGAAACAAGAGCACGAGAGTTATATTACGCTGTCGGAAAAATGGGTATCTGCGTGCAAATTAAAATCAGGCGATAAAGTGTTGCTTTCTGACGGGAAATATGGTATAATAATATCGGTAAAGATTGAAGAGCTTGAAACCCCTGAAACGACCTACAACTTTGAGGTTGCAGATTTCCATACTTATTTCGTTGGCGAAAATCCTGTTTGCGTTCATAATGCTAACTGCAGTGTTAATCAAATGAATGAACAAATAAAAAGAGGTCAAGCGCCTAAAAGTGTTGATCGTGTTGACAAAGCTCAATATAGTGTAAAAAATTCAAAAATCCATGTTCATTTTAAAGACGGGACAAGTTTAAACATTGATGGAACGATACATGATGCAAATGGTGGAATTCCTAAGGTTGGTAGACAAGCTAGAAAGTGGCTGGAAAAATATGGCTGGCAAATTCCAGATATGTTTAGGAGGTAAAATATGACGGTTTTAGAAAATGCATATTCTACAATTAATTTACACGATTGTGAAATCAAAAATTTAACTTATGAAAAAGGAAACTTTTATATTTATTTTTCTGATGGATTTTTTTTGGATGGAGAAAAAAGAACTGCGAAAAATGCAAAGATAGTTATAAAAAATCTTTGTGTCGAAGATGCTGTTTTTATTGTAAGTAAGCCGTATCGCTTTGTTAAGGGAAAATTGCCGTTTTATATAACTAAATATAAATCTATGAATGATTTGAAAAAATTTTTTAGCAAGGGATATTATTTTACAGTTTTAAAAGAATATTATGAAAATGGCGAGGTGATGTGGAAAGGTGTAATAGAATCCTTAAAAAACTATCAAATAAAAAATAGAGGGAATTTTGAATTCACTTTCTATAGTGAAAATTTGGAGTATTGCTTCAATGAATCAGAGGAATAATGAAAGTAGATTCAAATTCTGAGATGAAATTTTTTGTCTTGTTGTGCTTCAGTTATTTAGAGTGAATAGTTATAACGGAAGATAAGAATGAGATAGAAAATTTACTTTTACCGTTTAAAGATAATCTTGTTATTGAAACATAAAATTATCAATTTAAGTTTTCTACGACTTGCATATTATGCAAGTCGTAGTTTTTGATATAAAGAAAAACCACGCGATAGTCGCGTGGTATGACGAAGAAACGGGCGAAAAAACGTATAAACCGGTGGTGCGGTTGTCTCGGAGCACAACAAAAGAGTGGTACCACATCCGTGTGAACGGAGAAGAAATTGTTTGTACGGGAGGACATCCATTCTACGTATTGAATGCGGAAGAAGATAGAAAGATTGTTCGCTATCAAGGAGTAAAATCCGACAAAAACGGCAGATGGATTGAAGCGAAAGAGCTTAAGAAAGACGATAAACTCTTGCTTTCTGACGGGAGTTATGGTATAATAAACTCGGTTGCAGTTGAAACTCTTGAATCGCCTGAAACGACTTATAACTTTGAAGTTGAAGATTTCCATACTTATTTTGTTTCTGAATCTAATGTTTTGGTGCATAATAGTTGTAAAGAAGTTGAAGCTGTAGCAAAAAAATTAGGCTATTCAAAAGTCAAAGGGCAACAATCTCATGGGCAAGCAGTTTTTGCTAATAAAAAGGCTTCACGTGAATTAAGATTTATAACACCAGATTTAGATAGTCATAATGGTGGTTATTGGAAAGCTGCATCATCTATTAAGAACTTAGGCTCTAAAACCACTAGATCTGGGACTTATGATATGTTTTTAAGGAGAATAGGTTCATGATTTGCTATAGAGTAACAAAATTCAATCCGAAGTTTAGGGTTGATGGGAAATATTTAATTGATGATTGGACAAGTATAGCTGATGTCGGGAAAATTTATTCTGGTCAACAATTAACAATGCAAAAATACGAAGAAACGGAACAAAATTATATTGATTTTGTTAAAAATACATTGCAAATTTGCGACATCAACGAACTAGAAATTATTCAATTAGAAAAGTATGTAGGTCATCTAAAATGGAAGAATCAACAATTGATAAATTTGCAACAAATCAGTTCTTTTATGAAGGATTGCTTAAGAGAAAAATGTTGGGCAAAATTAGAGACTAATGATTTCTTTTTACATTTTGGATACGATTATTATATATATATCGGTACTAATTTGAATGAGCAAGTGTTACAAAAACTCTGTTGTCAATATGACTTATTTATTGAAAAATACAAATCACCATATTGTAATTGAGTATAGTAAAAATATCATCTAAAAGTTTAATTATTTAGTGAAGCTCTCTATTGCTGTTTTAAGAAAAATATCAAAGTTTGTCGTTTTCAACCGATTTGCGGTAGGCGGAGGGCGAAACACCGAAGTGTTTTTTGAAAAGCCTTGCGAAGTACACAGGCGAAGAAAAGCGGAACTCATAGGCGATTTCTTCCACCGATCGATTGGAAAAGGAGATTAAATATTTCGCGGCTGCTTCCATGCATGCCGCGTTTTTGTATGTCATGGGCGAAGTACCCGTGAATTTTTTAAATAACGCGAAAAATCTCGGTTTGCTCACGTAGCACAGAGCGGCAAGCTCGTCCACTGAAAGATCGGCGGCGGGGTTTTGCGCGATTTTTTGCAGCGCGGGCGCGATTTTTTCCGAAGAATACTCGTTCTTTTCGTAGTAAAAAAGCGGCAACAATTTTTCAAGCAGCAGAAAAAATCTTCCCGCCGCTCCGAATCCTTCCGTTTTCGGCTCTAAAAGCAGCTTTTGCAGCTCGCGGTACTCTTTTACAAGCCGCGCAAACTCTTCCGCACTCTGCCTTTTTATCGCTTTCTGCGTGGGGTATACCCGCCCAGAAAACTCTTCCGGTTCGGTAAGAAATTGAAAATGCATCGTAAACATGACAATCTTTCCGTTTTCCCCCGGCGTCCATTCCGATTTGTAAACCGTTCTTCGCGGAATAAAAAACACGTCGCCCGTTTCGAGCGGAATTTTTTTGCCCCCGCAATGCAGCGCGCCGCTGCCTTCCAGCAATAGCGCGATCGAATGAAACGGGCGCGGCTCGGCGGAATAATCGCAGGAATATTTCTTGTCGTTTGAGTATACGTTTAAAATTAACGCCGATATGTTAATGTCGGAAAAATGCATATTCACCTTACAAAACGATAGGTTTGTGCTGATATTCAATAGTATAGTGTATTGAAAAAAATCTGTCAAGGATATATAATAGTGGCACGAAAAAAAATTTTACAAGGCAAGGCGAAAAAATGGAAAAAATTCTTGTGGCGGGCGGCACGGGCGCGATGGGCGTGTATCTCGTGCCGAAACTTGTGGCGCGCGGGTATGAAGTAACGGTAACGCACAACGACGCGCGGCTTTTGGAACGGGCGCAAGGCGCAAATTACATAAAAACGGATATGTACGATATGGGCGCGGTGCGCGAGCTGCTTGGCGCGGGGTACGACGGCGTGATTGATTTTATGGTATACGATACGGGCGCGTTCGGGCGGTATGCGCCGCTGTATCTCGATAAAGCGGGGCAGTATATCTCGCTTTCATCCTATCGCGTGTTCGCAAATGAAGAAACGCCGATCAGAGAAACTTCGCCGCAGCTTTTAAACGCGTGCAAAGACGAAGAATTCCGCTATTCGAACGATTACCCCATTTACAAAGCGAAAGGCGAGTGCTTCTTACGCGGCTGGCGCGGGAAAAATTACACGATCGTGCGCCCCGCAATCACGTATTCGAAGCGGCGTTGTCAGCTGATCAATCTCGAACGCCCGCAGATTTTCGGCGCGATTAAAAAGGACGAGCCGATCGTATTATGCAACGAAGCCATGAACGTGCAGGCAACGATGAGCTGGGCGGGCGACGTGGCGGAAATGCTTGCAAGGCTGTTTTTCAATTCCGCCGCATTTGGCGAAGATTTCAACGTAAGCACCGCCGAGCATCGCACCTGGGGCGAAATCGCCGGCTACTACGCCGATATTTTCGGCGCGAAATTCGAAATAGCCGATAAAGAAGCGTATCTCACGGCGAGAAACGGCGGCAAACCCTGCGAAAAATGGCAGCGTTGGCAGCTCGATTACGACAGGCTGTTTGATCGCGTGATGGATAATTCGAAAATTTTAGCCGCCACGGGTTTGAAACAGAGCGAATTTACTTCCGTCCGCGATGGACTTGCGCGCGAGCAGAATACATTGAAAGACGATTTATAATGCGAAACGAAAAACGATGAAACGAAAAATCAGGTGGATACAGATCGGGGTGGGGCATGATCACGCGTTGGAAACGCTGAACGCCGCGCTCGCCCTGCAAGAAGATTTCGAAGTGCTTGGCGCGGTGATTACAGAAGAAGATTTGCGCGATTATCCCGAAAAGGCGGCGGCAGCGGCGAAGCTTTGCAAGGTTTTAACGATAGAACAGGCGGAAAAACTGCGCCCCGAAGCGGCGGCAATCGAAACCGAAGACGAGTACCTTGCAAAATACGGCGTACTCTGCGCGAAAAAAGGGTGGCACTTGCACGTGGATAAACCCGCCGCTACAAAC
>OKSC01003394.1_pt1 | contig 11933 bp, 9 predicted proteins | sample 1601161 | NCBI WGS metagenome assembly OKSC01 (sample SAMEA3541552, study PRJEB24748) | human gut metagenome | biome: human gut; feature: human-associated habitat; material: faeces | place: China | collected 2012
GTACTTATGCCACGTATTTCGGTTTCGGGTTTGAAGTTCCTTTTGTCCCGAAAAGCCGACAGAGGGTGAGCCTTAAGACAGTGGACCGCTCGTCGTCCATATTTACGGCAGATTACTGGAACAAGCTGATAAAAGGAGAAGGGTTCGTCGATACCATAAGGACAGTGTATTACGACCGCCGCAAAATACATTTTACACTGACGCCGGAGCTTATGTTCAACTATGGCCGCACGTACCAGATGTGGGGAGACGTCAGGAATTCGTACAAGATAAACCAGATGCTGTTCCCGATAGTGGTAAAATATTATCCTTTCGGTTACCGTGACCGCAGTATGGCCAAGGGATTGAGTCTGCAACTTGTTCCTATGGGTACGTATATGATGGGATTCAAATCCCGTCTTGGCGACAGCCCTGAGATAAATCTGAAGAAAGAACGCCAGGTGAACTCCGTCGGATTTAACCTTGGTGCGGGCTTAGGATACACATTCGGGTGGTACGGATTCGATTTCCGTTATACATGGGGTATGACAGATGTGTATTTCGATAGAAAAAGCCGTATAGATATGCTCCAGATAACGTTTGTGAGCCTGTTCTGATGCGCAGTATCGAATAATATGCGTAGCCTGCAAAGTACGGTTTATTGTTTATAATATTTTTATTTTCATTACAACAGGCGCACCCTACCGCCGGTTTCAGGACCGGAAAAGGGTGCGTTTTTTCGTGGTAAACGTATGAATGCTTGTATGATTTCCCGGACCGGTTGTAAATAATAGTAATTATCCGCTTTTCCGGAAGTCAGGAGATACGGGAGCCTGCAAAGTGGCGTATGGAGCCGGTGTGATGTGCCCGGTATGTATGCCGCAGGGCGCGTTGCAAAAGCCTGATGACAAGACATAGATTGTCTATCTGCCGTATTGCTGAAATACGCAAAGGGGAATTTTTACATAATAAAATAAACTGCAATCCGGCCGGGTTACCCCGCCTGGACAGATATTGCCAACAGACATTCGATATCAAGCAGGCTATGCCTGCGGGCTCTGCCCGTGAAGTTTAAATAGTTTATAAGCGGCCATAGTGTTGCGTATAAAATATACGAACAAAAAAATACCGAAACACGATTGTTCATGTTTCGGTATTCGACAGTTTGCGAAAACTGTTATTTCCCATCTGTAACCGGCGGCTCGATGTTTTCGGCCACGGCTCGTTCTTCCATGCGTTCTATTCTGACATCCAGGTCGGGATGCGTGGAGAACAACTGGTTGATTTTACTGCTTTTTTCAGCTCCGTCCTGCATTTGTTTGAGCCGGCGGAATGAATAAGACATAGCCCACGGGTTTTTGCCCGCTTTTTTCAGAAATTCATATCCGTAATCGTCAGCGTCACGTTCTTGTTTTTGCGAGTAGGTAGCATTTATCAACGCTTCGCCTAAGTCGCCCAACTGCGATTCGGTCAGGGCTGCGGCCTTCCCCCCGTTCGATGACACGCCGTCTTTAAGCGCCGAAGTCAAAAGGGCGGTGCGGAAGCCTTTTTTGGAATCGCGGTGAGCGATATGTCCTACCTCATGGCCTATGACACCAAGCAGTTCCTCGTCGGTCATGATGTCCATCAGTGACGAAAATACGCGTATGCTGCCGTCGGCACAAGCGAAAGCGTTTACGTCGATCACGTCGTAGACTTTGAAATTAAGGGGTATTCCGTCGGCATCGGTCAGCCCTTCGGTGAGTTTGTTTAAGCGGATAGTGTAGGGATTGTCCGCGTCACACACAGGATTGTGTTCGTCCATCCAGTCGATGTACTCTTTGACGTATTCCGCCATCTGTTCGTCGGTAAGAGTTGCGGCCTGTGCGATTTTGGAGGCTCCGCCTATCGCCTTTTTCAGATTGAATTGAGCTGTTGCCGGCATGGCACATGTTACACAGCACACAGCAACAATGCATTTGATAATGTTGTTCATAAGCTATATAAATAGTAAATATTGTCGGATATCCTGAAAAAACACCCGCGAAAATACTAAAAATACCTTATACATGAATTTCAATACGGTATTTTTTATATTCCGTAAAATGCCGTTTTAATGGCGGGGATGCGGTATGCGGATATTTCTTTAATTTTGCTGAGCGATTTAATTCATTGCCGGTAGATTTATGAATAGTAAACTGATAAGTGCAGGACGTTTTCTGGTCGCAGTTGTTGTGCTTGCATTGGGTGTATTCGGGTATGTGTGTTTTGAAAGGACGCTTGTCGTATGGTGGTGGCCGGTAGCGGCATCGGCTTTTGTGGTGCTGTTGTCCGTTCCTTTGTTTTACAACAGATGGCAATGGCTGACTGGAACATCCGGTTCTGTCAACTTACTGTGCCATGTGTATGTCGTCGGATTAGTATGTTACTCATTTCTGTTGGGGGGTAATTCCCTGTTGGCGGATTCGTCTTCCGCACATGATGAAGAAGGACTCGTGCTGAAAAAAGAGACGACTACCAAAACTATTGTCAACAGGTCGGGGAGGCGCTATCGTTATACACGTAGGGTCACACATTACTATTATCTTACGGTACGCTTTGCCGATGGTACATGCAAAAAGATTCCCGTTCCGCTCTCTACATACAATCGTTCGCGTGAAGACAAACCTTGCATTTTCGTTATGCAGAAAGGGTTTTTCGGCTTCCGCGTCGTTAAATCTGCAAAGACGCCATAACTGCCGTTCGCTTCATTGAACGCCGGGTTTTATACCCTGTTAATCTGTTTATTTCTATTTCGCTTTCTTTAGGTGTTCCGGTTCGGATTGAACAGAAAATCAACCTGTGACGTCGTATTGGCCGGCAGTCATTCCTTTCGTGTATTTATAGGTTGATTTTCCTTTTTACGAATTTTTTTCGCAAAAGCAAAAAAATAATGTTAATATTTCTTCGTGAATGGAAATATAGATATATTTGTAAATGATTTTAGCGAATACTATTGTGTTTTAATTATTTAGGAGCCATTAATAACGGTATAGACAATTAACACTATATTTTAACCATAAATTCACTTTATTATGAGAAATTTACTCGATCAAATCAAACAGGACATCGATAACTTCGTAAAAGATGCGGAGGCTCATGTAGCTAAAGGCAATAAAGCCGCTGGAACACGTGCCCGTAAGGTTTCTTTGGAAATATCCAAAAAATTCAAGGAATTCCGCAAGAAATCCATCGATGCCGCTAAGTAATTTTTTACTTTCAGTATAAAAAATCGCCGGCGATAGATATTCGCCGGCGATTTTTTCTTTTTACGTATCGGACATTCCTCATCATGTCCGGGGAATCTATTTTTTGGAACGTGTCCTCAGGTCTATAAGGTTGTAACTTACGGTAATGGTTCCCCTCATGTTGAGCATCTTGTAGTCGAAATATTTGTTGTCGTTGGTAAAGATATCCTTGAAGCCCATCATGACCCTTATGCCAAGGTTCAGTCTGGAGAACATGTTTTTCTCATAGCCCACCAGGACACCTGCATCCCATGAGCCGAGCGACGAGCCGAAATCCATATGTATGGGCGATTCCGGCATTACTGAGTTTTCGAACTGGTCAGGTTCGTTGCCTACGTAGCCTTTCGTGGCCGTGACGTTGAAGTCGTTGTTGATGTAATACGCCCCGAATGCGCCGAACACAAGTCTGTGGCTTCCTCCTGATGTGAATGCGTATTTTGCATATACAGGTATTTCGAGCATTGTGAACGACATGTGCATTTTTGCAGTTCCGGAGTAATACTGTATTTTTTTCACTCCCTGGTCGGTTCCTTCGAACTTCTGGTTTTCCACGCGGGCATCGGCGTCAAGACCTATTTTCTTGTAGGTGATTTCTGTTCCGAGCGCCCATTTTCTGTCTTTCAGAGGTATCGTTATCCTCGCGCCGAGCGATACGGACAGTTGGGGATACGGGTTGAACTTGTCCGGTATATTGCTCAGCGGAACGGGTATCGCTCCGCCTATGTCGGTCCCTATCTGTACGCCGAGCGAAATACGGCGTTTTAAAACTGTGGTGTCCGCGCTGTTTTCAGTGTCTGCTGAAGCGTGCATGGCGATAAGGCAGAACATTGCGCAGAGTATATATATACTTTTTTTCATTTTTTTTCTTTCCTGACGGTTGTTTAATAATTGAGTTTAACGTTGTCAACCAGAAGCAGGCTGCCTTCTGCCGCTTCGAAATAGTCTCCGCGCCAACTGGAGGTGAGTACAATGACGATGTGCGTCGGTTGTGTACTGGTGTCGGTGTAGTTTACAACGATGGTTTTGTCGGTCCAACCGTTGGTGTTGTCAAGGAACGCTTCGCCGCGTCCCAGTACCGTCACGCCTTCCACCGGGTCTCCGTGATATTCCAGTTTGCCCGGGCCGTCGAAATGGATTATTTCTATCCATGCGCGTCCGCGGTCGACGCCGTCGAGGTTGATGAATTTATTGTTTTCCACTTTCTGGAGCTGGGCTCCGGGTTTGTAGTTCACGCTGACGGTCATCGAAACAGGGCGTTTTATGAACGGAGAGCCGAAGAAAGTCATCTGTTTCGGGTCTTCGAGATTTACGGTGGAGGAGAAATTACCGGTGAACATGGTGGCGGCTGCCATAGTGCGGTACACGAAGTCCACTTTTTTTGTCAGCAGTTCGGCGCACAATCCGTTGGGCCCGTCGACAGGGTGTGTGCCCTGCACGAAGAAGTTATTGGCCGTGCTCCAGTAGTTGTTGCCTTCGATAGGCGTGCCGTCTATGTTTATTTTGGTGCCAGTGCCGGTCCACGATTCAAAATCGCTGTTGGGGATCTGGAACAGGTCTTCAAGGTATCCGCCGCCTTCGCTGTTATCTTCCAGCGAGATAGTGTATTCGTTTACCAGTCCGCTCTCGGCCACCAGGCGGAAGACGTATTTGTCGCCGTAGCCGAATACCAGCGGTTCCATGAATGTCCATTGTACAGGTTCGGTATTTCCTGACAGGCTAACAGGTTCGTAAAATATTTTCTGTTGGCCTGAAAATACCGGGTCGGCAAGTATTGCCACAGGGTAATCGGAGCGGGAAGCATCCGTTTTTATTATTATTTTGTTGCCTTTTGGATTGTCAGGAGTAGGTTCTATTCTGACTTCTTCAACTGTTATGCCTTCAGGAGCTATTCCGTTTACCTGAAAACTTTCGACCGAAGTCTGGTCGCTTAGTTTGTTCACCTTATCGCATGAAGAGAAAGCGAGGCAGAATACGGCTGCCAACAAGGCGGTTTTTCGGATGTTTGACATCGATTTCGTTTTTTTTAATTACAAGCCTGGCAAATGTATTAATTTACGATTAAGGGACTAACTTTTTTTCACATTATTTATGTTAAATTTAGCATTTGCGCTTGCGGATACGGACAAATGTCACCATTTTTGTAAATGCTTTGAATTAGTTTATGAACGCCAGAGTGTCGGCTCGTTCCGTACCGGCGAAGATTTCGGCATGCCATGGTTCGCGTTTACCATTGGCGGGATGCCCGAAATAAAACTTGTGCGCGATACGGCCGAACCGTATTCCAAAGTATCGTTTTCCACGCCTATGGGCGCTAAAATATCGCTCGCAGTGGAGATAAAATACGTCACCGACGACATTTCATCCGTGAAAGTGTCGATAGATGCCGACGTCAACCCGATGCTGCGCATGATGGTGGAGCGTCCGCTCAAAAAATTCCTAGGCGACGTTTCCGACAAGATACGTATGGTCGAATGATAACCGTCCGGCATTTCCATGCCTGCCGGTAAAAAATAGAATGGGGAGCGTGGTAAAGGGGTTCTGTCGGCCGTGTGCCTGATGTGTGTACAGTGTTTGTAGACGGATGGGTGGCAGTTCGTGTTGAAAACGTCTTTTCCGGAGTGCCTTTCGCTATGTCTTATTTTTTTAACATTAGGTTTAAAAATCCGCAGCTATGAAAATATTCTATAATCCTAAATGCTCCACCTGCCGCAACACACTTGAGTTATTGCGTGAAAAAGGCATCGAACCTGAAATAGTCGAATATCTCAAAACGCCGCCTTCGCGTGCGGAACTGGAGAATGTGATATCGCTTCTCGGTATAAGGCCTCTGGAGCTTGTGCGCGTCAAGGAGCCGGTTTGGAAGGAAAAATATGCCGGTAAAAATCTGTCCGACAGCCAGGTCATAGACGCTATGCTCGAAAATCCGGTACTCATCGAACGTCCTGTGCTCGTTTCCGGTTCGTCGGCAATGGTGTGCCGCCCATATACCAAAGCGGGGGAGTGGAGCGGTGATTGATTTTACGCTTTATACCGCGCGTTTTCGTTAAGTTTTCGTCGTTTTGTGTTTTACTGCCCGCAGACCGAGGTCTGTGCAGGGGATTGTTTGGTGGAAAAAATCGGCGTCCTTATTCTGAAAAGTTATTTGAAATGCGGTTTGTGTGTGTAAATGTTCTTTGTTTAAAACTTTGATTTGAGGTATTTTGTGTATGGGATTTGCCTGTTTGATATTACTATAAGTTATTGTGTATAAAAAAATATGTCTGGCGTGAAATTGTAATATTTCTTTTCTTTGCACCAGGGAACAAACAAATATCTGTTTTAAAATGGTACTCAACGAGAAAAGGAAAGACATTCTGCACGGCATATTGCTGGTCGCTTTGTTTTCATGTGCGGCTTTTTACATAGGAGAAATCCCGGTACTTGAAAAGCTGTCCATAAGTCCTCTTATCATCGGCATAGTATTCGGGATGCTGTATGCCAACAGCCTTCGCGGCCGCCTGCCCGAAACATGGGTTCCGGGTATTGTCTTCAGCTCAAAACAAATCTTGCGGCTTGGTATAATACTATACGGTTTCCGCCTTTCTGTCAAAGACATAGAAAGCGTAGGAATGCAAGCCGTAATGGTCGATGCGCTGATCGTATGTTCCACCATCTTTATCGGTTTGGCGGCAGGAAAAATGCTCAAAATGGACAGGGGCATAACTCTCCTTACTTCTATCGGAAGTTCGATATGCGGTGCGGCAGCCATTCTTGGGGCCGAGTCGGCACTGAAAACAAAACCTTATAAAACAGCCGTAGCGGTATCTACCGTGGTTATTTTCGGCACATTGTCTATGTTCTTGTATCCGCTGGCCTACCGTAACGGGCTTTTAGGCCTGTCTCCGGAGCAAATGGGCGTTTACACTGGCGCCACACTTCACGAGGTGGCTCACGTGGTCGGGGCCGGCAATGCCATGGGCGGAGAAATATCCGATACGGCTATAATAGTCAAAATGATACGGGTTATGATGCTCGTCCCGGTACTTTTGGTCTTGGGTTATGCCATATCGAGGATGAGGGCGAAAAGATCCGCCGAAGACAGCCTGGCCGAAAACGACGGACGTAAAGGCAAAATATCGGTGCCATGGTTCGCTTTCGGCTTTTTGGGGGTGATTGTTTTCAATTCGTTCGTGCCTTTGCCCTCGGCGGGGGTTGATGTTATCAATTATGCCGATACCTTCCTGCTTACGATGGCAATGACCGCCCTCGGTATGGAAACGGATATAAACAAATTCAAAAAAGCAGGCCCGAAACCATTCCTTCTGGCATTCATACTGTACGTATGGCTTCTTGCCGGTGGGTATGCCATGGTCAAATACATGGTAGCCTGAGCGCGGCAGCCGTATTTTGCCTAAACGATACTTTGCAGCTATAAACCGTAAAAATACGGTTATAAAAAAACCGGGAGCATGCTCCCGGTTTTTCATTCATTGTCAGCTACAAGATTATGCAGCCGTTTTGACTTTTTTCGCCTTTTTTATCTTTTTGGCTTTTATCGCTTTCGTTTTCTGGAAATTTGAAGAATTGACGATTGTCAGTTCGTCTATTATATTCTGCGCTCCGGCAAACTTGTCTATCACGAACAGCACGTAACGTATGTCGACACTTATGGTGCGCTGAAGCAACGGTTCGAATTCGATATCGCCGCTCATGGCTTCCCAGTTGCCGTCGAACGCTATGCCGATGAGCTCACCGCGCGCATTTATCACCGGCGATCCGGAATTTCCACCAGTGATGTCGTGGTTTGTCAAAAAGCACGTTATCAAATCGCCGTTGGAATCGGCATATCGGCCGAAATCGCGCTCTGCGTACAAGTCGAGAAGTTTTTGCGGAGCATCGAATTCCACGTCGCCTTTTTTGTACTTTTCGGACACTCCCTTGAGCGTAGTCTGGTAATGATAAGTCACGCCGTCCTGCGGATCGTACGGAAGTATCTGCCCGTAAGTGAGGCGCATGGTGAAGTTAGCGTCCGGATAGAACGTTTTGCGCCCGTCGAACGTCTTGAGCAATGCCGCGTGGAACAAGCGGTTTGCACGGTTGAAACTGTTTCGTGCCGCTGCGTTTTCCTTGTTCAGTTTGACTGCCTGCTCCTGGTAAGACCGGAATACCCTTATGAGTATGTCGTTTTTAAGTTTTTCAGGCTCTTCTTTTATCATTTTCTGAAATTCGTCCGGCCGGAAGACAACCGACGATTTCATCTTTTCACCCAGCGCGTCAACGCCGCCAGCCAGTTTTATCTCTTTTTTGAGCGTGTCGGGCAGCAACGTTTCGGGGACGTTGTTCACTATGTGTTTCATTAACTGTACGGACAGTTCCTTTTCCAGTTCCATGTCCAGCCGGGAGAATGCCTTGGGTATATCCACTTTTTCCGCAGTCTTTTTGCGGACCTCCTCCGGTATGTCCTCATTGCCCACAGCCGACGCTACAAGCAAAGCCGTCCTGCCTGCCGCCGAACCGGAAAGTCCGGCCTGGGAGAGGTATTGTATTGCCGCAGTGGCCGGAGCCGTCTGGGAGTAATAGCCGCTTATGTCGTCGAAAATGCCTCCGTAAACGGCTTTGCGCGCATTGTCGGCGTTTATCCATTTTTCTACTTCGGCTTCCGTCCTGCGTTTGCTGTCGGCGGTTTTATTTTTCGTCAGGGCTTTTATCATACCCATGCGGTTTTTCCAGTAGTTGGATGTCGAAGCGAAGTCGTTGGCGTAGTTTATACGTATGGCCTGGTCTTTGGCCATGGCGCGGCGCAATATGTCGAGTTTGGCCTCGCGCGCATTTACGAACGCCGGGTATTCCGTGTCGACGAGAAAATCTATTCCCCACGATGTCAGATAGCGCTGCGTGGTGCCGGGGTAGCCCATTATAAACGCGAAGTCGCCTTCTTTCTTGTCGCTTATGTCGATAGGAAGATATTTTTTAGGATGGTACGGAACGTTGCTCTCGGAATACTCGGCAGGGTTGTTGTCCTTGTCGGCATATACGCGGAATATGGAAAAGTCGCACGTGTGACGGGGCCACATCCAGTTGTCCGTTTCGCCGCCGAACTTACCGATCGACTGCGGGGGAGTCCCTACCAGGCGCACGTCCTTGAACACCTGGTACACGAACAGGTAATATTCGTTGCCGCTGTAAAAACTTTTCACCTCGGTACGGTATTTGCCGTTTTCCGCTGCCTGGATTTCTATTTCCTTCGCTATTTTGTTTACGGCCTCGTACCGCTCGTCTTCAGTCATGTTGGGGGCGAGCACTTCCTGTACTTTGTTGGTGACGTCTTCCATGCGTACGAAAAACTGCACCGAAAGTCCTTTGGCTGGCAGTTCCTTGTCGTATGAAGAAGCCCAGAAGCCGTCGCGCAGGTAGTCGTGCTCGGTTGACGAGAGTGCCGCTATGGCCGAGAATCCGCAGTGGTGGTTGGTCAGCAGAAGTCCTTCGGGAGAAACCACTTCACCCGTACAACCGCCTCCGAACAGTACTACTGCGTCTTTTATGCCGCTGCGGTTGGCCGAATAGATGTCTTCGGCTGATATTTTCATGCCGAGAGATTTCATTTCGGTTTCGTTCAGCTTTTTTAAGAAAAGCGGTATCCACATCCCTTCGGCGGCATGTGCGGGGATGACCCACAAGGCCGACAGCAATGTGCAGATGACGATGATGATGTTTCGTGTCTTGTACATTTGGTTATGCGTGTTTTTATATGTTTGTTGTAATTACGGGCAAAGGTAGTTTTTTTTGCCGGGCCGACTGATGTCGGCGAATAAAATAATAGTATTGAATATCAAACGGCCTATGATCCCGGCGGAACGGAAATAAACAGCAGACGGAAAATATCTAACGGTCTATGACCGTCGAACAGGCTATGCCTGAAGCCGTCTGAAAAGTATGAAAAAACCCGGCTATGGAAATATCGCCGGGTTTCAACAGCCGCAAAAGGCTTTTCAGATATTATAAAAATCAGTTCTGTTTTTTCAGTTCCTTGGCCCAGGAGTCCTTCAGCCCCACTGTTCGGTTGAATACCATGTTTTCAGGCGTGGAGTCCTTATCGACGGTGAAGTAACCTATCCTTTGGAATTGCATGTGGTCTTCGGCGGAAAAACGTTTCACGCTGGGTTCCAGTTTACAGTTTTTAAGCACCGTGAGCGAATTCGGGTTCAGGAATTCCTTGAAATCGCGGTCTTTGTGGCCGTCGGGGGCTTCGTCGTTGAACAAACGGTCGTACAGACGCACTTCGGCATCGACAGCGTCTTTTGCCGATACCCAGTGCAGCGTGCCTTTGACTTTGCGCGTAGATGCTTCGCTGCCGCTTCCGGATAGACTTTCAGGATCGTATGTGCAGTGTATTTCGGTTATGTTCCCGTCCTGGTCTTTTACCACGCTTTCGGCTTTTATTATGTACGCGCTTTTAAGTCGTACTTCCCCTCCGGGGCGCAGGCGGAAAAATTTCTTGGGCGCGTCTTCCATGAAGTCGTCGCGTTCTATGTACAGCTCGCGTGAGAACGGTACTTCACGGAATCCTGCTTCCGGGTCTTCGGGATTGTTCTCCGTGCGCAGCATTTCGGTTTTGCCGGCCGGGTAGTTGTCTATGATTACTTTTACCGGGTTCAGTACCGCCATGACTCGAGGGGCTATACGGTTAAGATGTTCGCGTACGCTGAATTCGAGCAGGGCCACATCTATTATGTTCTCGCGGCGCGCCACTCCTATCGTTTCGCAGAAACGGCGTATCGACTCCGGAGTATAGCCTCTGCGGCGCAGACCGGAAATGGTGGGCATGCGCGGGTCGTCCCATCCGTTTACGTAGTTCTCGTTTACCAGCTGGAGCAGTTTGCGTTTGCTCATAACGGTGTACGAGAGGTTCAGGCGGGCAAATTCGTACTGTCGCGGGCGCGGGCCGTTGCTGTATACCTGGTCGAGGAACCATTCGTATAACGGGCGGTGTACTTCGAATTCGAGTGTGCATACCGAATGGGTTATACCTTCCAGATAATCAGACTGGCCGTGTGCGTAGTCGTACATGGGGTATATGCACCATTTGTCGCCGGTGCGGTGATGGTCCTTGTGTATTATACGGTACATGATAGGGTCGCGCATGTGCATGTTGGGCGAGGCCATGTCTATCTTGGCACGTAGCACGCATGAGCCGTCGGGGTATTCGCCGGCGCGCATTTTTTCAAATTCGGCTAGGTTTTCCTCGACGGAGCGGTTGCGGTACGGGCTTTCGATACCGGGGGCTGTGGGTTCGCCTTTCTGGCAGGCTATCTGTTCGCTGGTCTGGTGGTCGACGTATGCCTTGCCTTGTTTTATCAGGTACAGGGCCCAAAGGTACAGCTGTTCGAAATAATCCGACGTATAGCGTTCTTCTCCTTCCCAGCGGAAACCGAGCCATTCTACGTCGCGTTTTATCGAATCGACATATTCCTGGTCTTCTTTGGCCGGGTTGGTGTCGTCGAAACGCAGGTTGCACGGTGCGCCGTACTTTTTGGCCAGTCCGAAATTGAGGCAGATGCTTTTGGCATGTCCTATGTGCAGGTAACCGTTGGGCTCAGGCGGGAAACGGGTGTGTACCGCTCCTGCGTTTTTGCCGTTTTTTATATCTTCTTCTATTATGGTTTCCAGAAAATTGAGCGAGGTTTGTTTCTCGCCTTCAGCCGTTGTTTT
>OKSC01003395.1_pt1 | contig 11930 bp, 10 predicted proteins | sample 1601161 | NCBI WGS metagenome assembly OKSC01 (sample SAMEA3541552, study PRJEB24748) | human gut metagenome | biome: human gut; feature: human-associated habitat; material: faeces | place: China | collected 2012
ATATCCAGAAACACTACGGCGTATAAGCCGGGCTCTGCTGCGGCACGGAGAAAATGACCTGCCTTTTCCTGCACATCTGCACCGCCGCCGGTATGTCCGGCGGCGGTGGTGCGTTTTGCCGAAATTTTTCCCCGCCGGGCGCGCTTTGGGCGCTTCCGGCGGGGATTTTTTCACGCTTCGGCGGCACATCTTGTGCCGCCGTTTTCCTTTTTTCGGCGGGGAACGCAAATGCTTGTGGCCGGAAAAACCACAGTCGGATTGACAGAATTGTCGGAAATTGCAAGAAAAAGGCGGGAATTTCTCCTTGCAATTTTTCCGTCCTGCCACTATAATGAGGATTGCACGTGGGGCGAAGTGGTTTAAAAAGCATCAAAAGCCCACGCATGGGGCGCGAAAGTGCACGATTTCGGAGAAGGGGGGATGCAGCATGACCGGTATCTATCAGCATACGCTTGACGCCAAAGGCCGTCTGTTCATCCCGGCCAAGCTCCGTGAAGAGCTGGGCGACACGTTCTATGTGACGGTCTCGCCCGAAAAGTGCCTGTCGGCCTACAGTCAGGAAAACTGGAAGGCGATCTCCGAGAAGGCGGCGGCCATGACCAATCTGCAGCAGCGCAAGGTGCGCCCGCTGTTCGCGTATGCGGCCCGCTGCGATCTCGACGGACAGGGACGTATCCTCCTGCCGCAGCACCTGCGTGAATTCGCCGGCCTGACCAAGAGCGTCACCGTGGTCGGCAGCAACAACCATGCGGAGTTCTGGGATAGCGCGCGCTGGGATGAGATCTGCCCGCTCGAGGCGCTGCCGGAGAACATCGCCGCCGTGATGGAGGAGCTGGATTTCTGATGGACGCCGGACATATCCCCGTGCTGCTGCACGAATGCATCGACAACCTGAACATCCGCCCCGACGGCATTTACGTGGACGGCACGCTCGGCATGGGCGGCCACTCCGAGCAGATCGCCGGCCGCCTGACGACCGGAACGCTCATCGGCATCGACCGCGACGAGACAGCGATCGCGCGCGCCGGCGCGCGGCTGGCCCCGTTCGGGGAGCGCGTGCAGCTCGTGCACGGCAACTTCCGCGACACGGCCGCCATTCTCGACCGCCTCGGCATCGACGCCGTGGACGGCATGCTCTTTGACCTCGGCGTTTCCTCGCCGCAGCTCGACGAGACGCAGCGCGGCTTTTCGTATATGCACGACGCGCCGCTCGATATGCGCATGGACGCGACCAGCGGCCTGAGCGCGTGGAACGTCGTCAACGAGTGGCCGGAGAATGAGCTCAAACGCATTTTGTATGAATACGGCGAGGAGCGCTATGCGCCTCGCATTGCCGGGGCGATCGTACGCGCCCGGGCGCAGCGGCCGATCTCGACCACGCTGGAGCTGGTCGATGTGATCCGCTCGGCCATGCCGGGCGCGGCGCTGCGCGAAAAGCAGCATCCCGCCAAGCGCAGCTTTCAGGCGATCCGCATCGCCGTGAACGACGAGCTGGCGGCGGTGCGCGAGATGATGGACACTGCGCCGGACAAGCTCCGCGTCGGCGGGCGGCTGTGCGTCATCAGCTTTCATTCCCTCGAGGACCGGATCGTCAAGACCGGCATCGCCCGGCGGGAGCACGGCTGCACCTGCCCGCGCGAGGCACCGGTGTGCACCTGCGGCTTTGTGCAGACGCTGCGCAGCGTCTCCCGCAAGCCGATCCTGCCCGGCGAGGAAGAACTGGAGTGTAACCCGCGCGCCCGCAGCGCGAAGCTGCGCGTTGCCGAGCGCGTCTGAGAAAGGAGCCGATCATGGCATCTCCTGCTTCGAAAAAACGCAATACCGTGCCCATGGACGGCAACGCGGCGTATGACCTGCACAGCACGGCTGCCGAAGAATACCGGTACAGTGCGCCGGTCGAGATGCCGCACGCTCCCCGGACGACGGAGGCCGTCGTCCCGGAGTCCGTTCCCACCCCCAAGCAGGCGATCGCCCCGCTGGCCGTGCTCGGCTTTGCCATTGCCGCCGTGCTGATCGTCGTGTCGATGGTCGCGCGCGTGCAGCTCTCGCAGGCGTCGGCGGAGGTCTCGGCGCTGGAGGATCAGTATACCCAGCTGCAGGAGCAGCAAACGCGCCTGCGCATTGATTACGAGAGCGCGTTCAACCTCACGGAGATCGAGGATTACGCCATCCACGAGCTCGGCATGCAGAAGCCGCGCAGCGATCAGCTCTATTATATCAGCAGCGACGCCACGGACACGGCGGTGGTCCTTGACCAGAACGCGGCCGAACCGCTGAGCCTTGCCGACCGTCTCGGCGATTTCTTCTCTTCCATTTTGGAATATTTTCGATAAGCCAGCCTGTATGATAGTACTATCCCCGCAGGAACAAGGAGACAGACATGGCGAATGAAACTTCCGGGCGCCGGGACAACCGCGTGCCTTTTCGTGCAAGTACCAAAACACCGAATATCATGATGCTCCGCCGCACACGCTTCCTTTTGATTGTGTGCGGCATCCTTGCATTTGCTGTCCTTGGCATCAAGCTGTTCAATGTCATGATCGTACACCATGACGAGTACGAAAAAATGGCGATCGACCAGCAGGTGCGCACGACGGAGATCACGGCCTCGCGCGGCGCGATCTACGATACGAACGGCAAGATCCTGGCCATGAACGCCTCGGCCGATACGATCTTCATCAGCCCGGCCGAGATCGTCAAGAACAAAGAAGATCCGCAGCTGATCGCGCGCGAACTTTCCGAGATCCTCGACGTCGATTATGATAAGATCCTGGCCATGACGAAGAATACCGACCGCTGGTATGAGGTCGTCAAGCGCAAGGTCGAGCCGGAAGTGTCGGAAAAAGTGCGCGCGTTCAAGAAGGAGAACAACCTCACCGGCGTGAAGATCGAGCCGGACACGAAGCGCTATTACCCCTACGGCAATCTGGCCGCGCACGTCATCGGCTTCGTCGGGCAGGACAACAACGGCCTCTACGGCCTGGAGCAGCGCTATGACAGCTATCTGACCGGCAGCGCCGGGCGCATCATCCGCGCGACGGATAACCGCGGCACGGATATGCTCTTTGTCAACTACGAGGACTACTACGATGAGACAAAGGGCGACGACATGAACCTGACCATCGACGCCACGATCCAGTATTACCTCGAAAAGCACCTGCAGCAGGCGGTCGAGGATTACGACGTGCAAAATGGCGCCGCGGCCATCGCCATGGACCCCAACAGCGGTGCCATTCTCGGCATGGTTTCGCTCGGCAACTTTGACCTGAACGACTATCAGAAGGTCAGCGACAAGGATCAGGAGGCCATCGACGCCGAAACGGATCCCGACAAGAAGGCCGAGATGCTCTCCGCCGCGCAGACGAAGCAGTGGCGCAACAAGGCCCTGTCGGACACCTACGAGCCCGGCTCGACGTTCAAGATCATCACGCTGGCCATGGCGCTCGAAGAGGGCGTGGTCAATGAAAATTCGTCGTTTTACTGCGGCGGCAGCACGAATGTGCTCGGCCGTACCGATCCGCTCAAGTGCTGGAAAACGACCGGCCACGGCAGTCAGAACCTGACGCAGGCCATCCAGCACTCGTGCAACGTGGCGCTCGTGCAGATCGGCCAGCTCATCGGCGCGCGCACCTTCTACAAGTACGCCGAGGCGTTCGGCTTCCTGAACTTGACCAGCAACGTGGACAGCAACCTCACCGCCAAGACCGGCATCGACATGTCCGGCGAGAGCGGCAGCATCTGGTGGAGCCAGAACACGTTCTACGACCCGGAGAACCTCTCCCAGCTCGCGGCGGCCTCCTTCGGCCAGACGTTTACGATCACGCCGCTGCAGCTCATCACGGCAGTCAGCGCCTGCGTCAACGGCGGCTATCTCATGAAGCCGTACGTCGTCAAGAGCATCGTCAACAGCGACGGGGAAGCGGTCGTGTCCAATTCGCCGACCGTGGTGCGCCAGGTCGTGAGCGAGCAGACGAGCGCCACCGTGCGTCAGATCCTCGAGCAGGTCGTCGGCGACCCCGTCGACGGCACCGGCAAAAACGCCTACGTCGCCGGCTACCGCATCGGCGGCAAGACCGGCACGTCGGAAAAGGTCGCGCAGGACGCGGCCGGCGGCGCGAAGGAGTACATCGTCTCGTTCATCGGCTTTGCGCCGGCGGATGACCCGCAGATCGTCATCCTCGTGCTGCTCGACACGCCGAGCAACAGCACCGGCATCTATATCAGCGGCGGCCAGATGGCCGCGCCCGTCGTCGGCAAAATGATGGCGGACATCCTGCCGTACCTCGGCGTGGAGCCGTCGTACTCCGAGACGGAAAAGACGCATATGGATAAGACCGTACCGAACGTGACGGGCCTGTCCGTTGAGCAGGCGAAGGCCGCGCTCGCGGAGGTGGGCCTGCAGGCGCGCATCTACGGTGATGGCAGCACAATCACGGCGCAGCTTCCGGGCAGCGGCGCGGTCGTGGCCAACGGCAGCACCATCCTGCTCTATGCCGGCAAAGAGCCCTCGGCCGACAAGGAGACGATGCCGGATCTGTCCAATCTCAGCTATCAGACAGCCCGCGACCGCATGGCCGCACTGGGGCTGTATATTAAGACCAGCAGTTCGATCACGGACACTGCCTCCCAGAAGATCTCCGGGCAGGCCGTGGCCGCCGGGACCGAGCTCGATCACGGCACGGTCGTGGAGGTCACGCTCGTGACCAGCGATTCGGGCATGCTGGGCCGATACTGACGAACAACGGAGGTACGTTTATGAAACTCAAGCGACTGCTGTCCGTTCTGGACGTGTGCGAATGCACCGCCGATCCGGAACTGGACATCCGGGATATCAGCTTTGACTCGCGCACCACGCAGCCCGGCGACCTGTTCGCCGCCGTCTGCGGGTATGAGTCCGACGGACACCGGTTCATCGGCGCGGCCGCAGAGCGCGGCGCGGCCGTCGTGCTCTGCCAGCGAAAGCCAGAGGTCGAGATACCGTATATCCTCGTGGCCGACAGCCGCCTTGCGCTCTCGCGCATCTGCTGCGAATTTTTCGATAACCCGTCGCGTGAGCTGACCATGATCGGTGTGACCGGCACGAACGGCAAGACCACCGTCACCACGCTCATCAAGCATATGCTCGAGCAGTGTCTGCACACGAAGGTCGGTCTCATCGGCACGAACGCGAACGTCATCGGCGACGAGGTGCTGCACACCGAGCACACCACGCCCGACGCCTATGAGCTGCAAAAGCTCCTGCGCCGGATGGTCGACGCCGGCTGCACGCACGCGGTCATGGAGGTGTCGTCGCACTCGCTCGTGCTGCACCGTGTGGAGGGCATCCGCTTCCGGGTGGGCATCTTCACGAACCTGTCGCAGGACCATCTGGACTTTCACAAGACCATGGAGGCGTATGCCGCGGCCAAGGCGCAGCTGTTTGCGCAGAGTGACGTCGGCATCGTCAACGCGGACGACGATTGGGCACACGTCATGCTCGAGCACGCCAAATGCCCGATGCACACCTATTCCGCCAAACGCAACGACGCCGACCTTGTGGCCAAGGACATCCGCCTGAGCGCGTCGGGCGTGCGCTTTGTCGCCATGCACGGCGATGCGATCGCGCGCATGCGCCTCGGCATCCCCGGCATGTTCTCGGTCTACAACGCGCTGAGCGTCATTGCCTGCGCCTGCGCGCTCGGCGTTTCGCTCGACGACTGCGCCGCCGCGCTCGACACGGCAAAGCCCGTCAAGGGCCGCGCCGAGGTGCTCGAGACCGACGGGGATTACGCCATCCTCATCGACTACGCCGTCACGCCCGACGCCATCGACAACATCCTCACGACGGTGCGCGAGTTCGCACCCGCGCGGCTCGTGTTCCTCTTTGGCTGCGGCGGCGACCGGGACCGCGGCAAGCGTCCGAAGATGGGCCGCATCGCGGGCCAGAAGGCGGATTTCGTCATCGTCACGAGCGACAATCCGCGCACGGAAGACCCGGAGGCGATCATCGCCGATATCCTTCCCGGTCTCAAGGAGACGCACACGCCCTATATCGTGCGGCCCGACCGGCGCGAGGCCATCGCCTACGCGATCGAGAATCACTGCCCCGGCGATGTCATCATCCTCTGCGGCAAGGGCCATGAGGATTACCAGATCATCGGCAAGACGAAAGTGCACATGGACGAGCGCGAGATCGTCGCCGAAATACTCGAGAAGAGGAAGAGAGAGAAATGACACTGAAGCTGATACTGGCGTTCGTCATCGCGTTTGCGGTGTCGGCCGTCGTTGGATTTTTCCTGGTCCCGTATCTCAGACGCATCAAGGCGGGCCAGAGCATCAAGGAAAACGGCCCCACGTGGCACATGTCCAAGCAGGGCACGCCCACCATGGGCGGGCTGATGTTCATCGCCGCGATCGCGGTCGTGTGCCTGTCGGTCGGCTTTGAGTGCATGGCCGAGGGCGAATACGGCCACCTGTTTTGTCTGGCGTTCGCGCTCGTGTTCGGCGCGATCGGTTTTCTGGACGATTATGAAAAGCTCAAAAAGAAGCAGAATCTCGGCCTGACGGCCGGCAAGAAGCTGCTGCTGCAGCTGGCGGCGGCCGTGGCGTTCATTTTCCTCATGCGCCGCTTCGGCTATGTCGCGCTCGACAGCCTGTACATCCCGTTCTGGAACAAGACGGTGCCGGTCTCCGAGCCGCTGTATGTCATCTTCGCGGCCTTCGTCATCGTCGGCACGGTCAACTCCGTGAACCTCACCGACGGTGTGGACGGCCTCGCCGCGAGCACGACGATGCCGGTGTGCATCTTCTTCGCCGTCATCTCCATGCTCTGGGGCGAGCGGTTTTTGTCCCTCGGCGTGTTTGCCTCCGGCCTTGCCGGCGGCCTGCTGGGCTTTTTGATCTATAACTTCCACCCGGCGAAGGTGTTCATGGGCGACACGGGTTCGCTCTTTCTCGGCGGCGCGGTCGCGGCGCTGGCCTTTGCCTACGACATGCCGCTCATCCTTGTGACGCTCGGCATCATGTACATCATCGAGGCGCTGTCGGATATCATCCAAGTCGGCTACTTCAAGCTCACGCACGGCAAGCGCGTGTTCAAAATGTCCCCGTTCCACCACCATCTCGAGATGGGCGGCTGGACGGGCCACAAGTGGAAGGAAACGCAGATTGTGGCGCTGTTTGCCGGCGTGACGGTGCTGTTTGCAGTTTTGTCGTTCATCGGCGTGTTCCACCGCTTCGGCGTGTGAGGCACGCGCCGCGGTGCAGGGAGGTGCTTATATGAATATTTCCGATCTGAGACTTCCCGCGCGCCAGACGAAAGCGTCCGCCGGGCCGAAGCGCGGCAGCTTCGACCTGCCGTTTTTCGTGCTCACGCTGCTGCTGCTGACGATCGGCGTCATCATGGTACTCTCGTCGAGCTTCGCCCGCGCGTATGCGCAGGGCAAGTCACCGACGTATTACTTCGTGCGCCAGGCGGCCTTTGCCGTGGCCGGCGTTGTGGCCATGATCTTGCTGTCCAAAGTGCGCATGGTGACCTACCGCCGTCTGTCGCTGCTGGTGCTGGGCGTGAGCATCTTCCTGCTTGCCGTCGTCTGGATCCCGCACATCGGCACTCGCGTCAACGGTGCGCGCCGGTGGCTGAGTCTCGGCTTTACGACATTTCAGCCGTCGGAGATCGCAAAGATCGCGGTCGTGCTGTTTTTCTCCAGCATGATCTGCACCTATAAAGAGCAGATGCAGACGTTCCGCTACGGTGTCGTGCCGTTCATGGTCGTCACGGTCATCATCGTCGGCCTGCTGATGCTCGAGCCGCATCTGTCGGCATCCATCATCATCATGGCGCTTGCGATCGTGATGATGTTTGTCGGCGGCATCAAGCTCTCGTACCTGCTCGTCGGCATGGGCAGCGCGGGCGCGCTGCTGCTCATCGCAAGCAAATTCGTGCCCTATGTGCACAAGCGCATCGTGTCCTGGCGCGACCCGTTTGCCGATACGAGCGCGGCCGGCTATCAGATCGTGCAGTCGCTGTATTCCATCGGCTCGGGCGGCTTTCTCGGGCTCGGCCTCGGCCAGAGCCGGCAGAAGTACCTCTATCTGCCCGAGGAGCATAATGACTATATCTTTTCCATCGTCTGCGAGGAGCTCGGCTATGTCGGCGCCATTGCGATCCTGATCCTGTTTGCGCTGCTCATCTGCCGCGGCTACTGGATCGCCGCGCACTCGCCCGACCGCTACAGCTTCCTCGTCGGCATCGGCATCACGACGCTGCTGTCGATCCAGGTGTTTTTGAACATCGCAGTCGTCACGAACCTCATCCCCTGCACGGGCATCTCGCTGCCGTTTTTCAGCTACGGCGGCACGGCGCTGCTCATGCAGCTCGGGGAGATGGGCATCATCCTGAGCATCTCGCGCGACATTCCGACGAAAAAAGCGCGCTAGTTTCTGACTTTGAAGTGTATATCCGGCAGCCCGCGGCGGTCTTCGGCGCGGACTGCCCGATTTCCGTTTTTGATCCTGGGAGGCATTGCTATGAATTTTCTCTTTACCTGCGGCGGCACCGCAGGCCACATCAACCCCGCGCTCGCGGTCGCTGGCATCCTGCGCGACCGGATGCCCGACTGCGGCATCCTCTTCGTCGGCGCCAACGGCAAGATGGAGACCGACCTCGTCCCGCGCGCGGGCTACGACATCGTGACCATTGAGGTCACGAACATCCACCGCAGCCTCAAGCCGTCGGAGATCGCGTACAACTTCCGCTCGCTGCACAACGCGCGGCAGGCGACGAAGGACGCGCGCAAGATCATCGAGGACTTTCAGCCTGACGTCGCCATCGGCACCGGCGGCTATGTCTGCTACCCCGTGCTCAAGGCGGCGGCGCAGCTCGGTATCCCCACCGTCGTGCATGAATCCAATGCCGTGCCCGGCCTGACGACGAAGATGCTTGCCGGCGCGGTCGACCGCATCCTCGTCGGCTTCGAGGAGAGCAAGCAGCACTACAGCGAGCAGGAAAAGGTCGTCGTCACCGGCACGCCGGTGCGCGGCGCGTTCACGGTCTGCTCCAAGGCGGAGGCCAAGCGCCAGCTCGGGCTCGACCCGGACAGGCCGCTGGTCGTGTCGGTCTGGGGCTCGCTCGGCGCGTCGTACATGAACGAGGTCATGACGGCGTTCATCACGCGCGCCGCCGTCACGGACGCGCCGTTTGCGCTCATCCACTCGGCCGGGCGCAACGGCTATGAGAAGATGCACGCGGCCCTGCTCGAAAAGTGCCCGGCCGATCTCGCCGCGCACGGCATGGACGTGCGGCCGTATATTTATGACATGCCGCTCGTCATGGACGCGGCCGATCTCGTGCTCTGCCGCGCGGGCGCGTCCACGCTCGCGGAGCTCTCGTGCATCGGCAAGCCCGCGATCCTCATCCCGTCGCCGAACGTCACGAACAACCATCAGGAGCGCAACGCGCGCGTGCTCGAGCACGCCGGCGGGGCGAAGGTGCTGCTCGAGGGCGCGTTCACGGCAGACGATCTGTATAACCTCGTCAGCGACCTGCTCGCCGACCCCGCGCAGCTTGCGCAGATGGCGCAGAACATGAAATCCGCCGGCGTTTCCGACGCCGCCGAGCGCATTGCCGATCTGGTGCTGAAACTGGCCGACCGGCACGCAAAATGACAATCTCGCGTTTCTCTGCATAGGATGGCATGAATTTGCTATGCGGAGGAAAGATTATGAGCATATGGCACATTTACGGCGGAAACAGACTGACCGGGAGCACCCAGGTGCAGGGCGCCAAGAATGCGGTGCTGCCGATTATGGCGGCATCCGTGCTCGCCGGCAGTGAGACGGTTCTGCACAACGTGCCCGACCTGAAGGACGTGACGATCACGCTGCGCATCCTGCGCCATCTCGGCTGCACGGCGGAGCGCGACGGGGACACGGTGCGCATTGATTCCCGCGGCATGAACCGCGACTTCATCCCGCACGATCTCATGCGGGAGCTGCGCTCCTCGGTCATTTTTCTCGGCGCGATCCTCACGCGCTTCGGAACGGCGAGCCTGTCCATGCCGGGCGGGTGCGAGCTCGGCCCGCGGCCGGTGAACCTGCACCTCGACGCGCTGCGCGCGCTCGGCGCGGAGGTCACGGAGCGCGGCGGAGACATCGTCTGCTGCGCGCACGATCTGAAGGGGCGGCGCATCCTGCTGCCGTTTCCGAGCGTCGGCGCGACGGAAAACGCCATGCTGGCCGCCTGCGCGGCGGCGGGGGAGACGGTCATCTGCAACGCCGCGCGCGAGCCGGAGATCCTCGACCTGCAGTGCTACCTGCGCAAGCTGGGCGCGCGCATTTCCGGCGCCGGCACGTCGACGGTCACGGTCAGCGGCTTCCGGCCGCAGCCGTTTGTGGAGCACACGATCATGCCGGACCGCATCGTCGCGGCGACGATTTTGTGTGCCGGAGCCGCCTGCGGCGGCGATGTGGAGCTGCAGGGCGTCGATCCGGACCATTTTTTGACCGTTCTGGACTCGCTTTCCGAGGCAGGGTGTGCTATAATAAAAACGGCGTCCACCGTGCGCCTGACATCGACCGGGCGGCTCACCGCGCCGCGGCCGGTCGTCACGCAGCCGTATCCGGGCTTTCCCACGGATGCGCAGCCGCCGCTCATGGCTGCCTGCCTGAAGGCGAAGGGCACCACGGTGTTCACCGAAAACATCTTCACCAACCGTTATCGTCATGCCGAGGAGTTCCGGCGTCTGGGCGCAGCCGTCAGCATCGAGGGGCGCGTGGCCTATGTCACCGGCGTCGACCGGCTCACCGGCGCGCCGCTCACATCGAGCGACCTGCGCGGCGGCGCGGCCATGATCGTGGCCGGCCTCTCCGCCGAGGGCGAGACCGAGATCCTCGACAACGGCTATATCAACCGCGGCTACGACCGCTTCGATGCGTGCCTGTCGGCGCTTGGGGCCGATGTGCGCTGCGCGGCGTCGCGGTGAAAGGAATCACCTGTCTATGAAACAATCGAAGCAGCCCGGGCCGCGCCGCGCGCGCCGGCCCCGCCGCCCGTCCGGCGGTCTCCGAAGACGCGAACGAATATCGAGCAGGACTGCATCGAATAGTCGCGATGGACGACGGCGTTCACTATGGCCTCCCTGATGGCGGCCTCCGGTATCTCGTACGAGTCCTTCCTGACGAGTCCGGAGATCTCCGACGACATGGTCAGATGTCTGAGGACGAATCCGTGGGCACCTTCGACCTGGGAGACGATGTCGTCCCCGAAGTCCATGCTGTCCGCGAACACCAGCCCGTCGGCATCCCTGAAACATGCACATTGGATGCGGGCATGCAGGAAGGGGTTGATGGTGAGTAGGGCGTACGCGTTCGTCGCCATGTATCCGCGGAAGCTGGGGGATATAACCCGCATGTTCTCGAGCTTCACAGGGGATATCTCCATGGAGTATCCGGAGAGACGGCGGCAGAGCTTCGAAAGCGAATCGCGGTCCACTTCGACAGAGGGGCATTCCAATCTGTCGAAGGATTCCCTGGAGCCGCGGATCTCCAATGATTTCAGGATATCCTGGTCTGCGACCTTGGAGATGCCGGCCACACGGATATAAGTCCCGCGGGACCGGCCCTCGGACTCAATGAAGTACGGCGTGTCCCTGCCGGGTCTGATGTCGACGACTATGATGTTCTTGTCGTCGACGGTCACATTGAAGATGTCCGGTGAGATCATGGGCCTGCATGAAGACGAGATGGAATCTGCAATGGAATCCATGGTCTTGAATAGGACGTCGTCAGGGATGCCGATGATGGACCTGTCGTCCCCGACACCGAAGAATATGCGTCCCCCAGCACCGTTGCTGAAGGCCACTACCGTTTTGAGATACTTCCTAAGCAAAGACTAGGCATTTCAATGGCATTGCTTGGAGAACCGGAACTTTTGATATTGGATGAACCTACGA
>OKSC01003399.1_pt1 | contig 11916 bp, 10 predicted proteins | sample 1601161 | NCBI WGS metagenome assembly OKSC01 (sample SAMEA3541552, study PRJEB24748) | human gut metagenome | biome: human gut; feature: human-associated habitat; material: faeces | place: China | collected 2012
AATGATTTTGGCTTAATGATGAGAGAAAGAATTGGGTCAAAAGTAAAATTAACTCTGATTTGGAATCCGAAAAAGCAAAACAGAAAAATCCCGTTTTCAAATTTTCAAAGTTTTCAAAATACTGTATACAATATCAACCTGCACATGGCATTTCTTATCAGCAATATGACAATCGGATTGGATCCATATCGAAATCATATGAGGGACCATCTTTTGGCTATTGAGATTGGAAGAAAAAATATGACCCATTGTCTATTTTTAATTAAAAAGTCGATCGAAATCCCACTTTTTTTTACGATTTCAATATGTCAACTTTGGAAAAAAAGGTGTAGAATACTAACAGCAAAGATGCGGGGAGTTTTCCTCGTCTTTGTTGTCTTTTAAATAAATAAGGAGGGAAAGCGATGCTATGGAATCTGTAATTAACAAACTTGCAGAGATCGAAACGGCTGCTACTAAGATTATGCAGGCTGCCGAGAATCAGAAGAAGCTCCAGGACGAGCAGCAGGAAGAGCGGATTGCAAAATTCGATGCAGATCTGGAAGCGGAAACGGCAAAGCGGATTGAAGAGATCACAACAAAACTTCATTCTACTACAGATGCGGATCAGAAAAAGCAGCGGGACTCTGCCGCCGAACTTCTATCTTCACTGGACGCTTATTACGAACAGAATCACGGAACACTGTCCACGCAGATTTACGAAAACATTATAAGGAAGTGAAACGATGAGCGGTCTATTATCCTACAGCGGCCTTACCACAAAGATAAGAGCCATGCAGAGCCATCTTTTAAACGACCAGAATTTTCGGGAAATCGTGGAACTGGAGAGTGTACCGCAGGCAGTTTCTTACCTCAAGCAGCATAAAGGCTATGAGGATCTGTTTGAGGGCTACAACGAAGCTGACCTTCACCGAGGTCAGATCGAGAAAATGCTGCGCCTGACGGTATACCGGGATTTTTCCAAGCTGTACCGTTTTGCAAATGTGGAGCAGAGAAAGTTCCTTGCGCTCTACTTTAAACGATACGAAGTGTCCGTTATCAAAGAATGCCTGAACACGGTATTTGATCACCGTGATGTGGTATTGAACCTGTCCATATTCGACGAGTTCTTTAACAAGCATTCCCAGCTGGACATCAATCTTCTGGCGTCCTCCAGGACGATCGAAGAACTGATTGCGAACCTGAAAGGGACAGAATATTATGCCCCGCTGTCGCAGCTCGCGGATATCGAGCGTCCGACCCTGTTCGACTATGAGATGACCCTGGATCTGTATTACTTTGCACAGATGTGGAAAGACAGATCAAAAGTAGTGACAAAGCGGGATCTGGAAGAGCTGACCGCTGCATGGGGAAGCAAGTTTGACATGCTGAACCTTCAGTGGATCTACCGTTCCAAACGCTATTATCACATGACCAGCGCACAAATCTACGCCCTGCTGATTCCGGTTCATCACCGGCTGAAAAAGGATGTGGTAAAGGCACTGGTAGAAGCCGAGAATATGAGTGCATTTTCCCAGCTGCTGGAACAAACCTATTATGCGAAACGGTATGATTCCTTCAAGGTCGATACGCTGGAATCCATGTATGCAGCCATTATGAAGCACATACTTTCCAGTGAATCCAGACAGGATCCTTATTCCGTTGCCACAATATACTCATACCTCTATCACAAAGAGCACGAGGTAAACCGGCTTATTATTGCACTCGAGTGCGTACGTTACCGTATCAGCGCTGACGAGGCAATGCAGCATATCGCAAAAACTTAATACACGGGGAGGTGTACTCATTGATTGTCAAGATGAAATTTTTGAGCATCACCGGGCCGAAAGCCGACATTGACCGTGTGGTCAACACTTATCTCTCAAAATATGAGATACATCTGGAAAACGCTCTGACGGAGCTGTCTACGATGCAGAATATCACACCGTATATCCAGATCAACCCATACAAAGAGACCTTAAAACAGGCGGAAGATTTTACAGCACTTCTGCCGGAAGAGAAGCGTACCACCACGAAAAGACTTTCCCTGGAAGATGCCATCAACTGTGTCCATGGTTTGGATCACACCCTTGGCCAGTTGAACCAGGAGCGTACAGAACTGGAAGCAAAAAAGAAAGACTTGATGGAAAAAGCACAGAAAATCGAGCCGTTCCAGGATCTGCACTGCAATCTTTCCTCCATTCTGGATTTCCACTTTATTAAATTCAGATTCGGAAAGATCACAAAAGAGTATTACAACAAATTTGAGAGCTACTGCTATGAGAACAGCGATACGGTATTCTACCGCTGCCATTCCGATGAGCAGTATGTATGGGGCATTTACTTCTGCCCAAGAGATCAGGTCACGAAAGTGGACGCCGTATTCTCATCCCTGCACTTCGAAAGAATCTACGTTCCGGACGAGTACAGCGGAACGCCGGAGGATGCTTACGCAGCACTTCAGGCAGAAATCAAAAAGACAGACGATGCACTCAGCGAGTGCTCACGGAAACTGGCAAAATGCCTTTCGGATTCCGCAGAGGATCTGGTTGCAGCAAAAGAGCAGCTAGAGCAGCTCTCCGGCAACTTTGATGTCCGTCGCCTGGCAGCCTGCACGAAATCCAAGAAGGAAACCTTCTATATTCTGTGCGGCTGGATGTCGGAAAAAGATGCCGCTTCCTTCCAGAAGGACATCGAAAATGACACAAATCTCTTCTGCTTCATCGAGGATGATGCAAACAACGTTCTGCGTCAGCCGCCGACAAAGCTGAAAAATCCGAAAATCTTCCGTCCGTTTGAGATGTACGTGAAGATGTACGGACTGCCAAATTACAATGAAATTGACCCTACGATTATCGTAGGACTCACCTATGCCTTTATTTTCGGAATCATGTTTGCCGATGTAGGACAGGGATTGTGTCTGCTGATTGGCGGCGCACTGCTGTACCACTACAAGAAGATGGATCTGGCAGCGATCATGAGTACCTGCGCGGTATTCTCTGTGATCTTCGGATTCTTGTTCGGCAGCTTCTTCGGATTTGAGAATGTCATACCGGCCCTCTGGCTGCATCCGAAGGAAGCGATGACAACGCTTCCGTTCATCGGTTCGATGAACACCGTATTTGTCGCAGCGGTTGCATTTGGTATGTTCATGATTCTGACAGGAATGGTTCTGCATATGATCAATGCAGCAAGAAACCATAAGCTCGGCGAGCTTCTGTTCAGCCAGAACTCCCTGGCAGGCTTCATTTTCTACGGAGCCCTTGCCGTTACACTCGTTCTCCTGTTCAGCGGCCATAAAGCTCCGGCTGTCGGCGTGATGGTAGTCATGTTCGGTATTCCGCTTCTTGCGATCTTCTTAAAAGAGCCACTGGAGCGTATGGTAGAGAAGAAGGGCAATGCATTTCCGGAGACCGGAAAGGGAATGTTCTTTGTACAGGCATTCTTCGAACTCTTCGATGTGCTTTTGAGCTACTTCTCCAACACAATTTCCTTTGTCCGTGTCGGCGCATATGCAGTCAGCCATGCGGCTATGATGGAGGTTGTCCTGATGCTCGGCGGAGCAACAGGCGGCGGCAGCATCAGCTGGCCGGTTATTGTTCTCGGAAATGTCTTCGTTGCCTGCCTTGAGGCACTGCTGGTAGCGATCCAGGTACTGCGTCTGGAATATTACGAGATGTTCAGCCGGTTCTATGAAGGAGACGGAAAACCGTTTGTTCCGTTTTTGAAAAAAGGCGAGAAATAAAAGAGGATTCAGAGCCATGCAAAATGGAAGCGAATATGGCGGGAAGCTGTATCGGGAAAAAGTGAAAATGGCTCCGGATCGCAGCAAAGAGTAAATTTAATGAATTAACTTCAGGAGGAAAACTATTATGAACTCAGCATTTGTACAGGTACTTACTGCAATCGCAATGGTATTAACCATCGTTGTTCCTATGACTTATTACTTCAAAGGTGAGCACAACAAAAATCGTTACAAAAAATCTCTGGCAGCCAATGTAAGCGGCTTCTTCGGCCTTCTGCTGATCGCAACCGTTGTTTCCTTCGCAGGCGCAACAACTGCATCTGCTGCAACAGAAGCAGGCGCTGGTCTTGCAACCGGTCTTGGTTACATCGGTGCAGCTCTTGTTACAGGTCTTTCCGGTATTGGTTCCGGTATCGCCGTTGCATCTTCCGCAAGCGCAGCTCTTGGAGCAATCAGCGAAGACGGCAGCATCTTTGGTAAATCCATGATCTTCGTAGCTATGGCCGAAGGTATCGCTCTGTATGGTCTGATCATCTCCTTCATGATTCTTGGTAAACTTTGATTCCAAAACCGGAAGGTATTGATCTTCACCTTAAGTTGGAGGAATCATAAATGAAAATGTTCTTGATCAGTGATAACGTAGACACTCAGACGGGCATGCGCCTGGCCGGAGTGGAAGGCGTTGTCGTTCATGAGCGCGAGGAGCTTTATGATACACTGCAGAAAACACTGGCAGACAAAGAGATCGGAATTATTCTCCTTACAGAAAAGTTCGGGAAGGAATTCCCGGACATTCTGGAGGATGTCCGCCTCAACCATAAGCTTCCGCTGCTCATTGAAATTCCGGACCGTCACGGTACCGGAAGAGCGCCGGACTTTATCACTTCCTTTGTAAATGAATCTATTGGATTAAAACTGTAAGAATGCCCTGGAGGTGACACACATTGACTACTGAGGAGAAACTTCAGAATTTTTATAATCATTCCCTGGACAGTGCAAACCGTGAAGCAGAACGTGTGATCGGCGATCACCAGAAAGCTCTGGATAAGATCTTCGAGGAGCATAAAGCAACCGCAAGACGTCAGGCAGAAGAAGAAGTTGCTGCCGAGACCGAGAAAGCAAAACGTGATGTCAATAAGACACTGTCTGCGGATCAGCTTCATATCAGACGAAAGCTGTCCCGTAAAAATCTGGAATTAAAAGAAAAACTGTTTAAAGAAGTTCGTGAAAAACTTACCGCTTATAAAAAGGATCCATCCTATGAGTATCTGGAGCGCAAAATCCGCGAAGCCGTTACATTTGCCGGAAACGACAAGCTGACCTTATATCTGGATCCGTCAGACGAAGCTCATAAGGCTTCCCTGGAGCAGAAACTCTCCGTAACCCTTACCATTTCGGCCATGCCGTTCCTTGGCGGCGTGCGCGCGGTCATTCCGGAGAAAAATATTCTGATCGATAATTCCTTCGAGACCCTTCTGAATGAAGAGCGGGAGAATTTCATCTTTCACGGAGGTGTAGAGCATGAATAAAACCGGAGTTATCTATGGAATCAACGGTCCGGTCGTATATCTGAAAGGAAACACCGGATTTAAAATGTCCGAGATGGTTTACGTTGGTAAAGAACGTCTGGTCGGCGAGGTTATTGCCCTGACAAAGGATACCACTACAGTACAGGTTTTCGAGGAAACCACAGGACTGAAACCAGGCGAAACAGTTACCGCATCCGGAGATGCCCTCTCTGTTACATTGGGACCTGGAATCCTGAACAACATTTTTGACGGTATTGAGCGTCCGCTGTCCGAGATTGCAAAGCAGTCCGGTAAATACATCAGCCGCGGCCTTACCGTAGATTCTCTGGATACAGAGAAAAAATGGGATGTCCATGTAACTGTTTCGGAAGGCGAAGAGCTGATGGGCGGCGCAATCATTGCAGAAACACAGGAAACCCGTTCCATCGTTCACAAATCGATGGTTCCGCCGGATGTCAACGGCACGGTTATCTGGGCTGCCAAAGACGGAAAGTATACCATCCTTGACCCGATTGTAAAACTGAAACTGGAAGACGGCACCGAAAAAGAGATCACACTGGCACAGAAATGGCCGATCCGTGTACCGCGTCCAACCCTGAAAAGATATCCGGCATCCGTTCCGCTGATCACAGGACAGCGTATCCTGGATACGATGTTCCCGATCGCAAAAGGCGGCACAGCAGCCATCCCTGGCGGATTCGGTACCGGAAAAACCATGACCCAGCACCAGATCGCAAAATGGTCTGATGCCGATATCATCATCTATATCGGATGTGGAGAGCGTGGAAACGAGATGACACAGGTTCTGGAGGAGTTCCAGGAACTGATCGACCCGAAGAGCGGCAACCCGCTGATGGATCGTACCACCCTGATCGCCAACACATCCAACATGCCTGTTGCAGCCCGTGAGGCATCTCTGTATTCCGGACTGACACTGGCTGAGTATTACCGCGATATGGGCTATGATGTAGCAATCATGGCAGACTCTACATCCCGTTGGGCAGAGGCACTCCGTGAGCTGTCCGGCCGTCTGGAGGAAATGCCTGCCGAGGAAGGTTTCCCGGCATACCTGGCATCCCGTCTGTCCGCTTTCTATGAGCGTGCCGGCATGATGCAGACCCTTTGCGGCGCAGAGGGAAGCGTATCCATCATCGGAGCCGTATCTCCGCAGGGTGGTGACTTCTCCGAGCCTGTTACCATGAACACCAAACGTTTCGTCCGCTGCTTCTGGGGACTGGACAAATCTCTGGCTTACGCCCGTCATTTCCCGGCGATCCACTGGCTGACCAGCTACAGTGAATACCTGCAGGATCTGTCGCCGTGGTACAAAGATCACGTAAACAAAAACTTTGTAGATATGCGGAACCAGTTAATGGGAATCCTGAACTCCGAGAGCTCCCTGATGGAAATTGTAAAACTGATCGGTAGCGATGTTCTTCCGGATGACCAGAAGCTGACCCTGGAAATCGCCAGAGTTATTCGACTGGGCTTCCTGCAGCAGAACGCATTCCATCCGGATGACACCTGCGTATCTCTGGAAAAACAGTACAAGATGATGGAAGTTATTCTTTATCTGTACAAGAAATCCAAAGCGCTCGTGACGATGGGCATGCCAATGTCCGTACTGAAAGAGGACAAGATCTTCGACCGCGTCGTTTCTATTAAATACGATGTACCGAATGACCGTCTGGATCTGTTTGACACATACAAAAAAGATATCGACACCTTCTACGATAAGGTACTCGAGAAGAATGGTTAAGGAGGGAATTCATCATGGCAATTGAATATTTAGGCCTTAGTGAGGTCAATGGCCCTCTGGTTGTTCTGGAAGGTGTAAAAAATGCTTCCTACGAGGAAATCGTAGAATTTACCGTAGACGGCAATGAGAAAAAACTGGGACGTATCGTTGCTGTATACGAAGACAAAGCCGTTATTCAGGTATTTGAGGGAACTTCGAGCATGTCTCTTACCAATACCCATACCCGTCTGACCGGACATCCGATGGAGATCGGACTTTCCGAAGAAATCCTTGGACGTACCTTCGACGGTATCGGAAAACCGATCGACCGCATGGGACCAATTGACGCAGAGGTAAGAAGAAACGTCAACGGCCTGCCGCTGAACCCGGTTACCCGTAAATACCCAAGAAACTATATCCATACCGGTATTTCTGCAATCGACGGTCTGACTACCCTGATTCGTGGCCAGAAGCTGCCAATCTTCTCCGGAAACGGACTTCCGCACGACCAGCTGGCAGCACAGATCGTACAGCAGGCATCCCTTGGAGATTCTGATGAGAAGTTTGCAATCGTATTTGCCGCTATGGGTGTTAAATACGACGTAGCAGAGTTCTTCCGCCGGACCTTTGAGGAAAGCGGTGTATCTGACCACGTTGTTATGTTCCTGAACCTGGCAAACGACCCGGTTGTAGAGCGTCTGATCACTCCGAAGGTAGCGCTGACAGCTGCCGAGTACCTTGCATTCGAGAAAGGCATGCATATCCTGGTTATCCTGACCGATATCACATCCTTCTGCGAGGCTATGCGTGAGGTTTCCTCCTCCCGTGGAGAGATTCCTTCCCGTAAAGGTTATCCTGGATACCTGTACAGTGAGCTGGCTACGCTGTATGAGCGCGCCGGAATCGTACAGGGTGTAGAGGGATCCGTAACACAGATTCCGATCCTGACCATGCCAAACGATGATATCACCCACCCGATCCCCGACCTGACCGGTTATATTACAGAAGGACAGATCGTTTTGGATCGTGCGCTGCATGGACAGGGGGTATATCCTCCGGTCAATGTCCTGCCCAGCCTGTCCCGTCTGATGAAGGATGGTATCGGTGAGGGCTACACAAGAGCCGATCATCAGGACGTAGCGAACCAGCTGTTCTCCTGCTATGCAAAGGTAGGAGATGCGCGTTCCCTGGCATCCGTTATCGGTGAGGATGAGCTTTCTCCGATCGATAAACAGTACCTGGTATTCGGTAATGAATTCGAGCATGAATTCATCGGCCAGGGAATGGATGAAAACCGTTCCATGGAAGATACGCTGAACAAGGCATGGGAGCTTCTTGGACTGCTTCCGAGAGAAGAGCTCGACCGTGTCAACACCAAGGTTCTGGATCAGTATTATCATCCGACCACCATTGATGCAGTAGCAAAAGCAAAGGCAGAAGCCGATGCCATGAATGAGTAAGCGAGAGGAGTGAGATCGGAATGGACCCGAATACCTTTCCTACCAAGGGAAACCTGATTCTTGCAAAGAACTCTCTGAAACTTGCCCACATGGGTTACGAGCTGATGGACAAGAAGCGGAATATTCTGATCCGCGAGCTCATGGGCCTGATCGATGAGGCAAAAGATATTCAGCGTCAGATTGATGTGACATTCCGCGAAGCATATGCGGCGCTGCAGATTGCGAACATGGAGATCGGTATCACCAACGTACAGACCGTGTCCTATACCGTTCCGGTGGAGGAATCTATCCGGATCAAGACAAGGAGTATCATGGGCGTGGAAATTCCGCTGGTAGAGGCTGATCCGTCCGGACAGGCCCCGACTTATGCTTACTACAGCACGAAGGAGTCCCTGGATCAGGCAAGACAGGCCTTTGAAAAAGTAAAAGACCTGACCTTAAACCTTTCCATGATTGAGAACTCGGCATACCGCCTTGCTGCGGCAATCAAGAAAACACAGAAGCGCGCCAATGCGCTGAAGAACATCACGATTCCGCATTACACCCAGTTGTCCAAGGATATCGCGGACGCACTGGAGGAGAAGGAGCGCGAGGAGTTCACACGACTGAAGGTCATCAAACAGAGAAAGAACAAGGCAAGCTGATAAGGCTTTCCCGGAATAGAGATGAAAAACCCGCTTGGGCCGCGAAGAGATTTGCGGTGCCGGGCGGGTTTTTATGTGTCATGCAAAAAATATGTTTTTGGCTGTACTTTTTGTGCAAAAATTTTATAAAAATTTTCTATCTTTTTAAAACGGTCTTTGCTATAATACGTAAGGCGATTGTAAAAAAAGTTAAGATTTTGTAAGCTGTAATGCTTTTTGGAGGCAGGAAGATGAAACACAAGAAACAGAAAAAAACGAAAAAAGCAGGGCGCATTCTGCTGGCTGTGTTTGCAGTGTTGATCGGAACGCTTGGCGTGCTGCTGTTTACGTCCGAGCGCTGGATGCGGAAAACATGGCCGAATCTGAGCATGGAAGAGCTTGTTTACCAGTTAAAGGCCCCGATTGCCGGAACCAGCCATGATCTTCTGATGAGTTATATCTGCTCAAGTGCGCTGATCGCAGCGGCAGCACTCATCCTTCTGATTCTGGTCAGCATTTTTCTTCGAGAAAAACGCAAAGCCCATGTGGCGTTCGGGATGATCTGTATCGCGGCAGGAGCCGCCAGCATCGTCTATTCCATCAATGACGTGTGGGCAGCACTGGACGTAAAAGATTATCTGAAAAATCAGAGCACGTACAATACCGTGGTAGAAGACAACTACGTAGATCCGGACCGCGTGAATATCACGTTCCCGGAACAGAAACGAAATCTGATCTATCTCTATCTGGAATCCATGGAGAGCACCTACGCAGACAAAGCTTCCGGCGGAGCATTCGATAAAAACTATATCCCGGAGCTGACCCAGCTTGCCGCAGACAACATCAGTTTTTCCAATTCGGAGCTGCTCGGCGGCGGCCAGCCTACCGTAAACGCAACCTGGACCATTGCCGGAATTTTCGCACAGACCTCCGGTCTGCCTCTCAGCATCGGAATCCAGCGAAATGAGATGGCATATCAGGCCAGCTTCTTCCCGGAAATCAATACCCTGGGTGATGTCCTGGCGGATGAAGGCTACAAGCAGTATTTCTTCATCGGTTCAATCGGACAGTTCGGCGGCCGGGAAGAGTACTTTAAAGAGCACGGCGACTACGAAGTAGACGATTACAACTGGGCTATGGAAAAAGGCCTGATCCCGGAAGGATATTACGAATGGTGGGGCTATGAGGATGAAAAACTCTTTTCCTTTGCCAAAGACCGTCTGACCGAAATCGCAGCAGAGGGAGAGCCGTTCAACTTCACCATGCTGACCGCAGACACCCATTTTGAGGATGGCTATCCGTGTGAGCTCTGCGATGAAGAAAACGACGGTGACAACCAGTACGGAATGGTTCTGCACTGCTCCAGCAAGCAGGTCACCGAGTTCGTTTCCTGGATTCAGCAGCAGGATTTCTACGAGAACACAACGATCGTAATTTCTGGCGACCATCTGACGATGGATTCCGATTTCTGTGAGAACATTGATCCGGACTACATCAGAACCGTATACAACGTGATTATCAACTCTCCGATCCAGCCGCAGCAGGAGAAAAACAGAAGTTTCACCACCATGGACATGTTCCCGACCACCATCGCAAGTCTCGGAGCTACCATCGAGGGTGACCGCCTCGGTCTTGGAACGAACCTGTTTTCAGGTGAACAGACGCTTGCAGAGAAGCTGACTTTCGACCAGCTCAATGATGATCTCTCCCAGAAATCCAAATTCTTCGAAAAAATGGAAGAGCAGGTAACCTCCATCTGGACCAAAACCGATGAGGGCTGGAGGTTCTACATCGAAGACGAAGACCGCTGGGCCAAAAGCGAATGGGTTTCCCTGAACCCGCACCGCTATGCAAACGACACCGAGCAGAGATACTACATTGACGCAAACGGCTACGCCGTAAAAGGATGGAAACTGATCGACGGAAAATGGTATTACTTCTCCACACAGGGCAGCTACCGCCTCCTCGAAGGACCGTGCGACGAACCGTTTGAGGTGGATGAGTCGCAGTATTCTTAAAAAATAAAAAAGAGAAGGATTTTCGGCAGCAAAAAGCCGGGAATCCTTCTTTTTTTAATGCAGAATTGTGCCGCTCCGCCTTTTGGCGGAATTTTCTGCATTTTTTGGTACAAAACGTATAAAGATTGTGAAATAAATAATTATCAATTGAATCATCTTACAAAACATGGTAAAATATGGCTATCAATCGGCGGACAAAGCGGAAAAAAGAAAGGGGATTTTAAAACAATGGGTTACAAATCAGACATTGAAATTGCACAGGAATGTACCATGCAGCCGATCACAGCGATCGCAGAAAAAGCAGGTATTGATGACAAATATCTGGAGCAGTACGGAAAGTACAAAGCAAAAATTGATTACAACCTGTTAAAAGACACCAATGCGGAGGATGGAAAACTGATCCTCGTTACAGCCATCAACCCGACACCGGCAGGAGAAGGAAAAACAACAACTTCTGTAGGTCTGGTAGACGGACTTTCCAGAATCGGTAAAAAAGCAATGGTTGCACTTCGCGAGCCATCTCTTGGACCGGTCTTCGGTGTAAAAGGCGGAGCAGCAGGCGGCGGATACGCACAGGTTGTTCCAATGGAAGATATCAACCTTCACTTCACCGGTGACTTCCATGCAATCGGTGCAGCAAACAACCTGCTGGCAGCTATGATCGACAACCACATTTTCCAGGGCAACGCACTGAACATTGACCCGAGAAAGATCACATGGAAGAGATGTGTGGATATGAACGACCGTCAGCTGAGAAACGTAGTAGACGGACTTGGCGGAAAGACAAACGGAATGCCAAGAGAAGATGGTTATGACATCACCGT
>OKSC01003407.1_pt1 | contig 11889 bp, 7 predicted proteins | sample 1601161 | NCBI WGS metagenome assembly OKSC01 (sample SAMEA3541552, study PRJEB24748) | human gut metagenome | biome: human gut; feature: human-associated habitat; material: faeces | place: China | collected 2012
GCCCGGGAGACCGGAACGCCGGTTTCCGCCGCCGCCGCGGCTTCCGGAGGGCAGCGGCGGCTCGACCTTGCGAAGCTTTCCGTCCGGGCCGCCGACTATCCGCTTTTCGACTTCTTCGGAAAAGAGTGCCGGGAGGCGCTGGAGAAGAAACCGTTCGGCCTTTCATTCGCCCCCGGAAACATGATCGCCTTGCGCTGCAATGCATTCCCTTCGCTGCCGGATACAGTTGAAATTCCGGTCGGCGCGAAGGCCGCCGGGATCGCGCTGCTGCTTGCCGAATACTGGCAGGGCGACGTCATGCAGGAGATGGCGCATATCCGCGTCCGCTATGCCGACGGAACCGAAGTGCGCATTCCGCTGCGGGAGGAGTTCGAACTGTGCGGCAGCTTCCGCAACCGCGAGCCGCAGGCCGCGCTTTACGTCGGAACCTTTTCCTCGGGGCAGGCGGAGTTCCACCTGACGGTTCTGCCGTGGGTCAACCCGCATCCGGGGAAGGAGATCGCTTCTCTCGCATTCTCGAATATCCGCATGGTTGTCTCGAAGGAGGAAAACAAGCTGATTCCGCTGAATGTGACCGCCGAATCCTCGCAGCTTCTGCTCGGGGCGCTGCTGCTGGAGCGTTCCACTGACGCCGGAAACCTCGCCGCGGCGGCCGGGAAAAAGTGCGAGACGCATTCCGGCACGGTCGAAGTGACCGTCGATTTCAGCTCTCCGGCGGGAAAGATTCATCCGAATGTCTTCAGCACGAACGAAACCGACGTGCAGTCCGCCGACAACCCGAAGTTCGACGAATACCTCGAAAAGATGAAGTCGGTCGGCTGCCGCCTCTATCGTTTTCACTCCGGCTGGAATCTCGAAAGCGTCTACCCGGACAAGCTTCGGAATCCGCAATACGAAAAGCTGGCGCTGACCATATCGAAGCTCAAGAGCGCGAATCCGGAGTGGGACGTGATGATCTGCTTCAACAAGATTCCATCCTATGTGAATCCGAAAACGCCGGAGGGACGCCGGCTGTTTGCGTCGCTCTGTGCGGATCTCGTCCGGGAGCTGAATTTGAAACGCAAGTTCGATTTGCGCTACTGGGAGATTTACAACGAAGTCTACTTCAAGAAGATCGAAGAGGACCGCTCGCTCTGGAAGATGTACAACGAAGCAGCCGCCGCAATGCGGAAGGTCGATCCGTCGATCCGGATCGGCGGTTATGCCCCGTGCTGGCCGTCGGTCGGCGCGATCCGCGACTTTTACCGCCACTGCGGGGAGGAGACCGATTTCATCAGCTATCACAAGTATCTGACCGGTTCGGTCAAAACGCCGACCGCCTACCTGATGGCCGGAACCGCTTCGTTCGGGGAGGATGCCCGCGCGATCCGGGCGATGGCGGAGGAGGAACGGCCCGGCAGGCCGGTCGAGCTCGCCCTGACCGAATACAATATCAACTTCAACTGGAAGCCGCACGATCCCCGGCAGGCGAACCGGATCGGCGCGGCCTGGTTCGCCTCGGTGCTGCACCATCTGGTGAAGGCCGACGTCGAAATCGCGCAGACCTGGCATTCGCGCGGCGGCGGGACGTTCGGGCTCTTTTCCGCCGACAATGAGCCGCGTCCGGCCGCGGTGGTCTTCGCTGTGGCGAACCGTTATCTGAAGGGAGAGTATCTGAAGAGTGCGACGAGTTCTCCGGAGGTGGAATGCCTCGCCTTCCGGAATCCGGAACGGCGAGGGCTGCTGCTGGTCAACAAGAGCGACCGTGAGGTGACCGTAACGCTCGATCTGCTGAACCTGCCGCCCGCGCCGGAAACGGTGCTGCCCGCCGTGGAGTCGGTCAGCATAAGCGGCGGAAGCGTCAGCTCCGAAAAGCTGCCGGCGATCCCGGAAGAGGTCGTGCTGAAGCCCTACGGGGTGCGTCTGCTGGCAAGGTGATTGCAGTTTGATGGATTGAAACGTCGAAAGGATATCGAGTGTACCGGAAGGAAATTTTGCCGTTTTCGGAACAAATAATATACTTTGTCAGCAAATCAATATATTGACTAATTCGCGCTGATATGGTATAATTAAGCATGGTTACTCGGGCAACCTCGAATCGAAAAGTAGTCATTGTGGTGAGACGGAGTTCATTTACTCCGGTCGAGCTCCCGGAGAATATGTCACAACACAACCACAATTTCGCATAATACCTGGTATGTGATGTTTCCGGGCATGGTCTGTCATGTTGCAACTCCTTTTGATTGATAAGTTTATTCGGCCTGTAACGGCAGAATTGTTTTGTTTTCGTTTTCTGGTCGCGTCCGTCTGCATCGCCGTGGGAGATACATTTTTTCCGCATCCCCCATTTCTTACTCTGTGCCGGGCTTTCATCTCCCGTGGGTTGCGCCCTTGCCGTCCGCGGCGCATACCGCGCTTTTCCGGCCGGCAGCAGTGCTGCTTTGTTTTACATACCAGGTATTATGCGCAAGCCGTTTACTTTGATCGAATTGCTGGTAGTCATCGCCATCATCGCGATTCTCGCCGGTATGCTGCTGCCGGCGCTGAACCAGGCGCGCCAGAAGGCGCGCGGAACCGCCTGCGTCAACAATATCAAGCAGGCAATGATGTATATCCAGCAGTACTGCGACGATTTCAGCGGCGTGATCCTGACCAAGGATGATAAGCAGGATATTTATTGGGTCAACGTTCTGCAAAATGCCGGCTATGTCGACAAAGACTGGCCGACCGGTCTGCGTTGTCCGTCAGTCAGTCCGCGAGCCGACGAGATTCAATACCGCTGGTTAATGCCCAGTAAAATGTACGGGGTCAATCAACTTGCCACCCGACGGCTCAACGGCCACGATGTCGAAATGGATCAGTCGCCGGGCTACAGACAGCCCGTTAATGGAGTCAACATTCTGGCGATTGGCAAGATCAAGGACCCCTCCAGCTTCGTATTCCTTGCGGATACGCGGAATAAGAACGAGCTGACAGTGATGGCCAGTTCGCTTCAGGCGGCGTACTCCTGGGGCAACGGATTTTTCGCGAAGGCTCACGGCGGCTATATCAGCGTCGGCTGGGGAGATGGACACGTCAATGCCGTCAATGACGGTGTTCTGCGCGAGAAATATTACAGTTCTCTCGCTTACCTCACCCTGTGAACTGATCGAACGAAAGGAACGTTTGGATGATGATGATGAAGAAATTGGCCGCCTGCATGCTGATGCTGCCGGTCATTGCTGCTGCGGCTGCCGGCCGGCTGCCGGCCGGCCCCGCCGTCGACTCTCTCGGGAACCTGGCCATCGGGGACCTCGCACTGCGCTGGACCTGGTATGCGCCCGACTGGAGCAGCTCCACCCTCCGGGAGAGGGATTTCAAGGCGGACGCCGGATTTCCGCGGATCACTCCCGACCGGTTCGAGACCTCCGGCAACTGGAAGGGCTTTCATGCCACGATTTCGGCGGCTGCGGCCGGCAACGGCGGAATCGCCTATTCCGCCCGCTTCAAGGCGGCGCCGCCGGTGGAAACCGCGACGCTCGCGCTGGTCATGACCATACCGATCGGTGAGCCGTACGTCCTGATCGACGGCAAAAAAATCGTGCTGCCGAAGAAGTTCCAAGACGTCCGCGTTTTCAGCGGCAAAGTTCATTCGCTCCAGTTCGGCAACAACGGCAGAACCATCACCGTCGAAGGCAATTTCACTTTGCTGATTCAGGATGACCGAAAATGGGATAACCAGTATTATCTGTTCCGGCTCGGCACGATTCCGGCCTCCGGAAAGATCAGCGACGCCGCCGTCGACTTGCGCATCCGGGTCGAATCGCCGCGCACCGCGCCGGTCGATCTCAGAGAGGCGTTCAATATGGGTTTCGCGGATGAAGGAGCCCACGATCTGCACATGCTGAAACCCGGAAAACTTTCCGTTCTCGGCATTGATTTCGATATCGTCGATCCGGCACACAACGGCGGTCGTTCCTGCCTCATGCTTTCAGCCGGGCGGAAAAAGTTCCCGGCGGAGAAAAGTGTTGCGCCCGGTGGTGCCGGCGAGGGACTTCGATACCTGTATCTGCTGCACGCCTCGGCCCGGACGCAGAAGCCGCAAAGTCCGGTCGGCACGATCGTTGCGGAGTATGCCGGCGGCGGCAAAAAGGAAATCCCGGTGCTTGCCGGACGCGACATCGACGACTGGCACCAGCCTTGCCGGGTACCGAACGGCGCCGTCGCCTGGACCGGGGAAAACAGTGATTCATTCGTCGGGCTTTATCTCTCGCAGTTTGCGGTTGACGGTACGCCGTCCAGACTGACCTTCAGGGCGGCGGACGGAGCCGATACGGCCTGGATGATCGCAGGCGCCGTGCTCGGCGACCGCGAACTGAATCTCCGGCAGCTCGAAAGCCCGTCGTACATCGTTGCCGGCAAAGATTATCTGCCGCTGGAATTCAACGGCGGAACGGTTGCCGGATCGGTGCTGGACTTTTCCCGGTATCTCGACGCTCCGGCCGGCAAATACGGCCCGGTCATCGTCACCGAAGACGGCCATTTCGCCTTCCGCGACGCGCCGGAGAAGCGGATCAGGTTCTTCGGGCCCAATCTGATCGACTCCGCGGTTTATCTCGACAAGGCGCTTGCCGACGATTTCGTGACCAAGGCAACCCGGCTCGGCTACAACACGGTCCGCTTTCATCATTTCGAAAACGCCCTGCTTGATCCTCACGCATCCGATTCGCTGACCTTCGACCCGAAGGCGCTCGACAAATTTGATTATCTGTTCGCGGAACTCAAAAAACACGGGATTTACCTCTGCCTCGACCTGTACGCAAGCCGTGCAACGCGCCGGGGAGACAACGTGAAGGAGATCGCAGGGCGCAAGTTCGAGCAGCCGTTTGTGATGAAATGGCTGATTCCGCTCAGCGAATCGGCGATGGACAACTGGAAGGAATTCGCCCGGCGGCTGCTGACCCACCGGAATCCGTATACCGGTCTGACCTACGCGGAGGACCCGGCGCTCTATTCGCTGAACCTCGTGAATGAAAATCCGCTCGTTATTCTCTGGAATCTCAATTCGTCGCTCATTCCGCTTTTCGAGGAAAAATACTTCGAATACCTGAAGAAAAAAAGGCTTGACACGCCGGAGAACCGCGCTTCCCGCAGCGGTCTCTTCATCGAGTTCCTGAATGATCTTCAGATCAGGAGCATCGAAGAACAGAAGCGGTTCCTGAAGGATGAATTGAAGCTGACCGCGCTGATCACCGACATCAATATGACCAGCAAGTTCACCCTGAACAGTGCGCGCGAACATCTGGACTTCGTGGACAACCACCAGTACTGGGATCATCCGATGTTTCCGGTGGCAGCCTGGCAGATGCCGTATGAGTTTTTCAACAGTTCATCCATCGTGAATCGCGCGGGATTTCCGCGGTATCTGATGCCGGTGCGGATTTTCGGCAAACCCTACACGGTTACCGAGTTCAATTTCTGCAACCCGAACCCGAACCGGCTCGAAACGGCTCCGCTGCTCGGCGGCTATGCCGGGCTGCAGGATTGGGACGGCCTCTACCGGTTTGCCTGGTCGCACAGTCGGGATTATATGAAAGCGGTCGATGTGCCGCGCGGCTTCGATCTCGTCAACGATCCGCAGGCGCAACTGGCGGAACGCATCATTTACCTGCTTTTCACGCGGAACTACATCCGTCCGGCCGGACCGGCCTTCGCCTTCAGCTGCACGCCGGAACAGCTCCGCGCGCTGAAAAGCACTCCGGGAGCGGAGGGGAATTATCCGGACGCATTCACCGAACTCGGTCTCTACGGCCGGATCGGAACGCTCGGGGCCGCCGCCTCGTTCCCCGGTGTACAGAAGGTCGACGCACTCAATGCCAACTGGGAGAAGCGGCTTCCCACCGCCGCCCGCGCCGCTCTCGGCAAGCTCGGGAAAACCGGAGTCATCACGAGCGCCGGCGGACAGATCACGCTCGATTCGAAGGCGAAGACGCTGAAGATCGTCGCTCCGCAATGCGAAGTGATGACCTTCTCCGGCAATATGTCCGGCAAAGTGATGAGACTTTCCGGCGCCGACCGTTACCAGACGGCCGCGTTGCTGTCGCTCGACGGCAAACCGCTGGCCGAAAGCGGCAGGCTTCTGTTCATCCAGATGCCGAACCTCGGCGCGACCAGGCAGAAGTTTTCGAATGAGCGCCGCAGCCTGCTCGAAAGCTGGGGAGAGCTGCCGATCCTGCTCGAAAAGTGCCGGGCCGACGTCGAACTCTCTCTGCCGGAGATGAAGGTCGAGGCGCTGAAGCTCGACGGCTCCCCGAACGGCAGCGTTCCGGCGGCTTATGAAGACGGCAGGCTCCGCTTCACGGCGGACACCGCTTCGCGTCCGGGCGGCGTGATGGTCTATCTGCTGACCCGCTGACCGCAACGCAAAACTCCCGGAGATGGACAGACCCTGTCCTCCTCCGGGAATTTTTTTGTCCGAACGGTTACCGTCCGTCCGGCAGGGCCTGGCCGGGCAGGATACCGGCATCCTGTCCCCGGACGGTGACGGCGACCTTGCGTTCGCGCCACTCTTTCGGGGTCAGGAGCCGCCACTCCGGCAGCTCGTCGGCATAGACGGTCAGCGGTTCATTCGGAACGGTGATTGAACCGTCGGAATTCGGGGGGACCGGGTCGAGCCGCCAGCTGACGGCCTCCCTGATGCCTCGCCAGCCGGAGACGTTGACGCTGTGGGCCTTCTGGCTCGAATGCATCCCTTCCTCCGCGCGGTCGAGCGCCCAGCCGACGATGGCGTAGCGGGGGCCGTAAGCGTCGTCGGATTCTTTTTCGAGCACATACGCTTCAAGCCCGGTCGCCGGATCGGCCATGCCGACGAGCTTCCGGCCGCGCATCGCGTCGGTCGAGGCGGCGTAGGCGAGCAGCCGGAGCTTCGGCTGCCAGTTCAGGTCGAAGAGTCCGGAGTAGAGCAGATTGCCGACCTCCTGAAAATCGCGGGCGAGGAAGTAGGTCACACTCTCCATATCCTGCAGGAAGAGATTGCGCGCAAAGAGCTTCATAAGGTCGCCGGGGTGGCCGTAACATGACTCTTCGCTGTTATGAAGCGGTTTGGGTGCGAAGCCGCGTTTTGCACGTTCGGCGCGCATCCAGTCGGCGAAGCCCCATTTCGGCGGACTCCAGGTGTAGTGCAGCGAATAGGCGTCGAAGCAGCGGTCGGCTCCGGCGTCGAAGGCGCGTTCGACCCAGGCGCGGCCGCGCCCCTCGGCCCGGTCCCGCTCGACGCTGGACCAGGTCGCGCTGAAGCCGAGGAACGGGAATTTGCGGTTCGGGTAGGCCCGCTTGAGCGCGTCGCAAGTCATCTTCGCCTCTTCGACATAATCCTCCGGCGTACTGTCGCCGACCCACCAGACATGCGAGGCGTCCACTTCGTTCGCAAGCTCGACCGAGTGGATCATTTCTTCCGGGACATGGCGGAAGAGGTCGTCCAGATAGTCGCGGTAGAGTCCGTAATACTCCGGCTTGCAGGCCGCGAGCTTGTTGCCTCTGCCCTTGCCGTACTGAGCGGGCGCGAAGCCCATGGTCAGCATGAGTTTCATGCCGTGCTTCCGGGCGAGCGACATTTCATAGTCGAGCTGGCGGTAGTCGAAGGTGCCGGGGACGTTGCCGAGCCGGTGCCAGCAGGGTTCGGCGGTACGCAGGAATTCGACGCCGGCCCGGGCGAGCAGATCGAGCGCCGCAGCGGTCCGTTCCTCGTCCGCGCCGACCTGCACGAACGGCTTTTCGATGCCGTGCAGCCCGAAGCGCAGTTGTTTGCGGCTTCCGATGGCCGAGGGGGCGGGCAGCGGGCGCGCCTTCATCTTGCGCAGGACCTCGGCGGTGGTTTCCGGATTCCACTCCTCGTTGGTTTCGGCGAGCTTGGCCGGATAAGTCTGCATCTGGATGTCATAGATCGCCTTGCGGAAGTTCGCCTTCCGTTCCTCCGGAGTCGCGCCCTTCGGAACGCCCTGCCACGGGGAACCCGGCGGACGGTTGCCGCGCGGCGCCCAGGCGGGGTCGGCGGTCAGCGCGATTGCGTCGAGAAAAACGCGGATGTTGTCCGTGTTGCCGCGCGGGCGGTCGGCGATGACGCGCAGCGTGTGTTTTCCGGCCTTCGTGAAGTTCTTTACGCCGGCTTTGGTCCAGAAGAAGTAGGCGCGGGGATGGTCGAAGCCGTATGGCGGACTGTACGGTCTGCGTCCGGCCAGGTCGATTGCCGGCTCGTCGTCCCACCGGATCGAACAGGGGGAGGCCCAGCCCGCGTTGAACGGTGTGGCGGCGATCCAGACGTGGTAGGCGCCCGGAGCCGGGATGTTGAAGTCGTACTGCGCGTAATATCCTTCCGGCGCCTTTTCGGCATCCGTTTTGCGGTCGATGTTGAAGTACATGCCGCCCGAGGCGCCCTGTCCTTTTTCATTCAGGAAGGGGACGTTGGCGCGCACGCCGAGATTGCTTTCATCGGGCAGTTCGGCTTCGCGCCAGACCAGGGTCCCTTTCGGCGGCGCGGGAAGGGCGCCGGGGGAGCCAGCCGGGCTGTTTCCGGCCGGGAGCTGGTTCAGGTCGGAGGTAAGCGCCAGCGCGTCGATGAAAACCACAACCTTCGAATCGGAGGCGCGGGGGGTGCCGGTCTCGATGCGGAGCGTATAGGTTCCGGCGGCGGGGAAGTCGCGCGTTCCGGCGTCGTGCCAGAAGAAGAACTGTTCGTTTTTTCCGCGCCCGTAGGGGACGCCGCGGTATTTTTTCCCGGCCATGTCGGTCCGTTCCGGCCGGTCGAGCCAGCCGATCGAATAGGGGGAGGCCCAGCCCGTCACCAGCGGAGTCGAGGCGATCCAGAGCCGGTAGGAGCCCGGTTCGGCCACTTTGAACTCGTATTCCGCGAAGCGCGGCGCTTCTTTGCCGGAGGCGTCGGCGCGGTCGTTCTTCAGGTACAACCCGCCGGAGGCCCCGGCGGCCCTGCCGTCGGAGAGCGGGGCGACGCCCGGCGAGAAGCTGGTGTTCCGGGCTTCTTCGCCTTCGACCCAGATCACTCCGGCGCCCGAAAGCACCGGTGCGGAAAACAGCAGCAGGGCTGCCGCCATGGAATGAATCAGCCGCATGGGATTCCTTTCAATCAATTGTTATCGGAGGTGTTCCAGTTGAAACCGAGCTTGCCCCAGTAGGCGTGGCCTTTTTTCGCCCGGGCCTGGCTCATCAGGGTAGGCCCGACATAATCGACATGCCCGTCGAGAAAACAGAGGTTGATTCCGTCCGAGTGGCCGTATCCGGTTCCGAAAAACGCCTTTCCCCCCGAAACTTCCGCCGGAATCTGGGTGTACGTGTAATGGGCGACGACTCCTTCGTCCGGGGCTTTCGGCATATTGCCGTCGAGCACGAGCACGGTTTTGGCCGGGTGCTTGAACTGACCCCGCTTTCCGTATTTCCGCGTTGTCCGCTGCTGGGACAGATTGACGTTCTGTCCGTAGCTGAGGCGGGCGTTGTCGCCGAACTTGAACGAGGTCTCGTGCAGCGCGACGAAGTCCTTCATCGATTTGCTGTTCTCCTCGGTGGAGGCCGGGCAGAAAAACGCTTTGCCATTGGCGTTTTTGCCCATGTAAGGCGCCAGCGAGGTCGGCCAGACAATGTTGCCGGGCCAGCGGATTCCGGCGGCGATATAGTCGTTGTAGTCGTCGCTGTAGCCGATATGGCCGAAGGCGATCTGGCGAAGGTTGCCGGAGCAGGAGCTTTTCTTCGCCGTCGACCGCGCCCGCTGGAGGGCCGGGAGAAGCATCGAGGCGAGGATCGCGATGATTGCAATGACGACAAGCAGTTCGATCAGCGTGAAACGGGTTTTTCTCATGATAAAGCCTCTTGTGGTTGGTTGGGCGTTGTTTCTCGTTCGATCAGCTCCGGAGCGATGCGGACCAGCTGCCGCCGGTAGTCGGAGCTGCTGAAGATCCGGTAAATCTCCCCGGCCATCTCCGCGACCGGCAGCCGGACCGTGGTCGGCGCGACGAGATCGAATCGGTCGCTGTAACCGTCCACGCCGGTTACGGCGATCTCCTCCGGGACCCGGATTCCGGACAGCCGCAGTTCGATCGTGACCAGCTGGGCGATGCGGTCGTTGTAGCAGACGATCGCCTGCGGACGCTTCGCCGGGTCGTGCAGAGTCCGCACGTAGGCGCGGCACTCTTCAGCGGAGGCGAAGCTGACTTCTCCGGCGAGCTCCATGCCGGAGTGCTCCCGGACGGCGCTTTCGAGGTGGGTATGGCGCCAGCGGCTCGAATTGTTCCCGCGTCCTCCGATACCGGCGTAACACAGCTTCCGGAGCCCGCATCGCGCCAGCAGTCCGCAGATCTGCCGCATGACCTGCCCTTCGTCGAAGCTGATGGCGGCTGAGTAATCGAAATCCGGCTCGCGGTTCCGGATGTTGATGATCGGGATTCCGCACCGGCCGAACTGTTTGCGCAGGTCCGCGTTGCTCTCCTCATCGACCCAGGAGATGACGACGCAGTCGACGCGCCGGATCAGGAAACGGTTCAGGATCTCACGCTCGCGTTTCTCGTCCTCGTCCGATGACTCCGAGATGACGAGGTAGCCGTTGTCGACGAAGAGCCGGCTGCACGCCGCGATCAGCTGCTGCGACATGGCCGACCGGTTCGATTGCAGCAGCAGCCCGATATTGCGGCTGCGGCCGGAGACCAGCGTGCGGGCGAGGTCGTTCGGGATGTAGCCGAGTTCCTCCGCCGCCGCCAGGATTTTGTTTTTCGTCTTTTCGCTGATGCCGACCGTTGTCTTTTTTCCGGGATTGAAGGCGGCGTAGACCGCGACGCGCGAGACACCCGCGTGTTTGGCAAGCATTGCCGCCGTCACCTGCTGTCCCTGCCGGGTATTGTCAATCATGATAGGAATCCTGTTATTGTTTGTGCCGATCCGGCAACCGGTAAAAGGATGAGCCGGAAAATAACTGTTATAGCTCGTGCTATATTTGCGATTTTTAAAAACAGCATGAGCGAAAAAAATGGTTTCATAGCTCGTGCTATATATTATTATGATGCATTTTGATGAAAATGTCAAGTGCCGCGGGCGAAAAAAGCATTTTTTTTCGGATGCGGCATATGGGGATGAACTCCGGAGGGTGCGGAAGGAGTCCATGCCGTAATCAGCGCTGCTGTTGATTGAAGAAAGAAAAGCAGAAGATTTTATGCGGGAACCTGTTTGGAACATTCCTGTTATTCAAAATTCCGTTCCGGTATTGTTTGATTATATGACAGAAGCCATAATCAGGAAAAAATGACCGGCTCCGGCCGGATCATTCACATCGATGAACGGCTTGCCGAAGTGAAAGCCGTTCAGGATAAAGAAATGCAGGAATAAAAAACGGGAACAGATCTAGTTTCCGGAAGGAGTACCGGTTCCGGACCCCTGAACCTCAGCGGGAATCGCTGCGCAGGCGAAGCGCACGAGGCGGGCAGTCGCGGGCGTCGCCGCCGCATGGTTCGAGTGGCGGATGCCGGGGGCCCAGAGTATTGTTCCGGCATTCGTGCGCAGGACCGGAAGCGGGCTGCCGGCCGGGATCTTCCGGTCGCAGCGCAGCTTTTTGAGCGGTTTCGGCTTTGCTTCTCCGAAGGGGACGAGGCGGTCGCCGTCGCGGCGCCGGTCGAGGATCAGTTCGTCCGGCAGCGCATCCGCGTCGAACAGCGCTTCGTAAAGCGTGACCGGCCCCGCCGCGGAAACGGTTTCGACGGTGAGGCGGAAGCCGTTCCACACCGTCTCCGGGAGCTCGCGCCAGCGCCAGGCGGCCGGGGTTGCCGGGGGATTCCGCAGGAACGAGACGGATTCATTCCGCAGGGCGAGCGTGCGTTCCGCGTCAACCGGCAGCTTGCAAATTGCGTTTCAGTAGTTGTTAGAAGAATGTACTATTGG
>OKSC01003415.1_pt1 | contig 11863 bp, 10 predicted proteins | sample 1601161 | NCBI WGS metagenome assembly OKSC01 (sample SAMEA3541552, study PRJEB24748) | human gut metagenome | biome: human gut; feature: human-associated habitat; material: faeces | place: China | collected 2012
TGGTGCTGAGTGTTTCGCGGCAGATGCCGCCAGGCTGAAAAGCTCAAAAATATGCCGCGGCGGAAAACAGACCGCCGCGAGGAAGAAAGGGGGACGGAAGGCATGAACGTTATTTTCACCTGCGGCGGCACGGCGGGACACGTCAACCCCGCGCTGGCGCTCGCAGGCTTCCTGCGGGAGAGAGACCCGAAGACCCGCATCCTCTTCGTCGGCGCGGAGCGCGGACTGGAGCGCGACCTGATCGCGCACACGCCCTATCCGTTCCGCACGGTCAACATCTCATCCTTCCACCGCTCCCTTCGGCCGAAGGAGCTGCGCCATAACCTCGTCTCCGTGCGCAATCTGATGCACGCGAAGCGTGAGGCGGACGCCATTCTCGATGAATTTCAGCCCGACCTCATTGTCGGTACGGGCGGCTACGCGAGCTATCCCATCGTGCGCTACGGCCACGCGCGCGGCATTCCGACGGCGGTGCACGAGTCGAACGCCGTTCCGGGGCTGACGACCCGACTGCTCGAGAACCATTGCGACCGCATTCTCGTCGGCTTTGAGGACTGCCGGCGGTATTATAAGCACAAGGACCGCGTGGTCGTCACCGGTACGCCGGTGCGCGGCGACTTCTTCACGCAGACGAAGGCGCAGGCCAAGGAAAAGCTCGGCGTGAACGACGGCCGCCCGCTCGTCGTTTCGTTCTGGGGCAGCCTCGGCGCGGGGAACATGAACCGCGTCACGGCGGAGCTTCTTTATCTTGAGGCGGCAAAGGAGCCGTTCCACCACATCCACTCCGTCGGCTCGCTCGGCTGGCAGAAAATGCACGAGTGGGTGAGCGGGTACGGCGTGGACCTGCGCGACCATCCCTCGCTCGACGTGCGTGAGTATATCTACGACATGGCGGACGTCATGCGCGCCGCCGACCTTGTGATCTGCCGCGCGGGCGCATCCACGCTCAGCGAGCTGACGGCGCTCGGCGTGCCGGCCATCCTCGTGCCGTCGCCGAATGTGACGAACCACCATCAGGAGAAGAACGCCGCCGTGCTCGGCGAGCACGGCGCGGCGCTCGTCCTGCCCGAGGAGGGGCTGGACGGCAAGCGGTTGTTTATGGAGGCCACCGCGCTGCTGCGCGACGAAACGCGGCTCGCGGCGATGCACGAGGCTTCGCTCCGACTCGGCGTGCGCGACGCGACCGAGCGCATCTATGAGACTGTCATGGCGCTTGTCAAATAAAAGCCTGCGGCGCAAGCCACAGGCTCAGAGCATATTCAGTTGAGCTTGAAGTCCATCCACACGGGATTGTGGTCGGAGTAGAGGAAGCCGGCGTCCAGCACGGCGCTGTCCACGACCTCCACGTTATCGCTCACGAGGAAGCCGTCCACCGTCAGGCGGAAGGTCGTCTCAATGCTGTACGGCTCGGACGCCGTGCGGCAGGAGGCGGTGGGCGCGGTCTCGTCAAAGGGCGCGACGAGCGTCAGTCCCGCGGGAATCGTTCCCTCCGGGATGGGCTGCGCCCAGGTGTCGTTTTCCCCGGCGGCCACGCCGAAGATCTCCGGCGAATTGCCGAGCAGGTCCTTGTTGAAGTCGCCGCCCGCGACGCAGTAATTGCCCGCCTCGTATTCCGCAAGCATATCCGCGCACAGCAGCTCAAGCTGCTCGGTGGCGATGGCGCCGTCCGAGGTGTAGGCAGAGAGGTGGAGATTATAGAGGACAAGCTCCTTGCCGCTCGCCGTCGGGATGCGGCTGACCGAATAGCAGCGGTCAAGGTCAAGGAGCTTCATAAAGCCGCTCTCCACCGGCAACTCCCGCCGCGCGGCGGAAGCGATGGGGTGGCGCGAAAGCGTCACGATGCCGGACTGATTCGCTCCGTGGGGTTGAATGAGCGGGTAGAAAAGATAGGGGCTGTCGTAGTTCTGCGCGAACACCTCGTCAAATTCGCATCCCGTCATGGCGTCGCTCAGATAGGCGGTCTCGTCGATATGCCAGCTGCGTGTGCCGTCGGTATCGACCTCCTGAAAGAGGGCAAAGTCGGGCGAAAGGCCTTTGACGAACGCGACGATGCCGCGCATATTTTCGTCTACCTCCTGCCGGCTGCGGGCGCGGCTCTCCCTGCCGCCGTCCATAAAGAAGCTGTAGTCGGCACTGTACGCGCCGAAGCCCGCGTTCGCGGACGAAACGCGGTAGACGGCGCCGGTCTCGACCGCGTCCTCCATGGGGACTGCGTCCCTGCTGCTGCAATGCATTACGCTGAGACTATGATCGCCGATGCGATGGTAGCTCGCGAACACATAGACGACGTACAGCACGACGAGAATGAGCAGCGCGAGCAGTACGAGCCCAAGCGTTTTGCAGATCGTTTTTCCCTTCATGATATGACCTCGCTTTTGGATTTTTTCGGAATTTTACCATAAAACACCGCGAAAGTACACCCCCTTTTCCTCCCGCGCCGGAACCACGGCGCACCGTGGGCGCATACTATGGCTTAGTTTGTTGACCCATCGGGAAAGGGAGGAACGGCACATGAGCTATCTGAGCATCGAGGGCGGCGCGCCGCTTCACGGAGAACTGACGATACAGGGCAGCAAGAACAGCGTCCTGCCCGTGCTGGCGGCGACGATCCTCGCGCGGGACGTCTGCCGCATCGAGAACTGTCCGCGTCTGCGCGACGTGGACGCGTCCGTCGCCATCCTGCGCCACCTCGGCTGCTGCGTGCGGCGCGACGGCACAGCGCTGGAGGTGGACACTGCGCCGATGGCGCGCTGCGACATTCCTGACGAGCTGATGCGCGAAATGCGCTCGTCCATCATTTTTCTGGGCGCGATCCTCGCGCGGCAGGGAGAAGCGGTCTTGTCCTACCCCGGCGGCTGCGAGCTCGGTCCGCGGCCCATCGACCTGCATCTGGCCGCCCTGCGTGAGCTGGGCGCGGAGATCACCGAGCGCTACGGCGAGCTGCGCTGCAAGGCGAAATGCCTTCGCGGCACGGACATCACCCTCGCCATTCCGAGCGTCGGCGCGACGGAGAACGCCATTCTCGCCGCCTGCGGCGCGGAGGGCACAAGCGTCATCTACAACGCGGCCCGCGAGCCGGAGATCGTCGATCTTCAGGCGCTGCTGCGAAGCATGGGCGCGCGGGTGAACGGCGCGGGCGGCTCCATCATCACGGTCGAGGGCGGCGCGGCGCTGCACGGCTGCACGCACCGCGTCATCGGGGACCGCATCGTCTGCGCGACCTACCTCTGCGCCGCGGCGGCGGCGGGCGGCGAGGTGCGGCTCACCGGCGTGGACTACCGCGCGGTGTCCACCGTGGCGCTCTCGCTCGCCGAGAGCGGCTGCGAGGTGAGGAGTGAGGCGGACGCCGTTTCCCTGCGCTCGACCGGAGCGCTGCGCTCTGTGCGCCCCGTGCGCACTGCGCCTTACCCGGGTTTTCCGACCGACGCCCAGCCCGTGCTGATGGCGGCGCTGCTCAGGAGCGAGGGCTGCACGGTCTTTGTCGAAAACATTTTTGAAAACCGCTACCGACACGTTGACGAGCTCTCGCGCATGGGCGCGGAGATTCGCGTCGCGGGGCGCGTGGCGGTGGTGAACGGCGTGAGGACGCTGCACGGCGCGGCGGTCAAATGCACCGACCTGCGCGGCGGCGCGGCGCTGGTGATCGCGGGACTTTCCGCCGAGGGCACGACCCGCGTGACGGAGCTCACGCACATCGATCGCGGATACGACGCTATCGAGCGCGACCTGGCCGCGCTCGGCGCACAGATCCGCCGGGAGACTACATAGAAACGAAAAGGATACAAAAGCTATGGCACGAAATCGCAGCACGAATCGCAGACGCCGGCGAGGAAGATTTTCTTTCCTGACGAAGCTCCTGTGCATCCTGCTCATCGCCGGCGCGGTCGTCGCGGCGCTGACCGTTTTTTTCAAGGTGCAGAGCATCACGGTGAGCGGCAACGCGCGCTACACGAGCGAGGAGGTCGTCGCGGCCTCGGGCATCGAGATCGAGGATAACCTTTTCCTGCTCAACAAGTACAGCGCCGCGCAGGCCATTTTTGAAAAGTTGCCCTATGTGGAGGAGGCGACGATCAACCGCGCTCTGCCCGACACCATCGTTATCACGGTGCGGGAGTGCGCGGCGGCGGCGGGCGTCGTCACGCCGGAGGGTTATTGGCTCATCAGCGAAAACGGAAAGCTCCTCGAGCAGACTGACACGCTGCCGTCCGGCTGCCCGGGCATCACGGGCGTCGAGCCGGAGTCGCCCGCGCTGAGCGCGCAGCTCTCGCTTGGTGAGGAGAAAACGCTGACGACGGAGACACTGCTCACCCTCGTGCGGACGGCGGGCGGTTACGGTATGCTCGCGGGCATCGGGAGCGTCGACCTGTCTGATGCCGAGGCGATCACCTTCACCTATCTGGGCCGCTTCACCGTGCGGCTCCCATGGGATTCCGACCTCGACTATATTTTCCGCAGCGTGCAGGATCTGGTAAACGGTCTGGAGTCGAACGAGACGGGCGAGATCAACTATATGCTGCTCAAGTCCAAGGGCGAGATGCACTTTATCCCGTCCGCGCCGGGCGCGTAAAAAAGTTTTCGGGAAATCGCGCGCGGCTATTGACCGCGAGAAAAAAGCGTTATACAATAGACTTGTTTTAGAATACACTTGATGTTGTGGCGGCACCGACATGATCCGCCCGCATTCTACAAGAGATAGTAGGAGGAACCGATATGGCATTCGGATTGGATACCGGCGTTGAAAACGTCGTCAGGATCAAGGTCATCGGCGTCGGCGGCGGCGGCAATAACGTGGTCAACCGCATGGTGCGCTCCGGGACCCGCGGCGTGGATTTCGTCGCGGTCAATACCGATAAGCAGGCGCTCAACGTTTCCAGCGCTACCTATAAGATCCAGATCGGCGAGAAGCTGACCCACGGCCAGGGCGCGGGCAGCGATCCCGAGGTGGGCCGCAAGAGTGCGGAGGAGAGCCGCGCTCAGATCTCTAAGGCGCTGGAGGATACCGACATGGTGTTCATCACCGCCGGCATGGGCGGCGGCACCGGCACGGGCGGCGCGCCCATCGTGGCCGAGATCGCCCGCGAGCAGGGCATCCTGACCGTCGGCGTCGTCACCAAGCCGTTCGGCTTTGAGGGCCGCCGCCGGATGCAGCAGGCCGAAAAGGGCATCGAGGAGCTGCAAGGCAAGGTCGATTCCCTCGTCATTATCCCCAACGAGCGCCTCAAGCATGCGACCGATCAGAAGATCACCTTCGCCAACGCCTTTGAGATCGCGGACGATGTGCTGCGTCAGGCGGTGCAGTCCATTTCCGACCTCATCCGCGACACCGGCTTCATCAATCTCGACTTTGCCGACGTCACCGCCATCATGAAGAACGCCGGTATGGCGCACATGGGCGTGGGCCGCGCGGCGGGCAAGGGCAAGGCCGAGGAGGCCGCCCGCATGGCCATCTCCAGCCCGCTGCTCGAGACCTCCATCCACGGTGCGCGCGGCGTGCTCATCAACGTTACCGGCTCCATGGATATCGGCCTTGAGGAGGTCGAGCAGGCCGCGTCGCTGGTGCAGGACGCGGTGCATCCCGACGCGCTGACCATCTTCGGCGCGACCTTCGACGAGTCGATGGACGACGAGATCCGCGTCACGGTCATTGCCACCGGCTTTGCCGACGGTAAGGGCGCCGCGGCTGCCGCGCCCGCCGAGGAAAAGAAGGCGGCGGAGTCGAAGCCCGGCATCGAGCCCATCAATTATGAAGAGGACAAGGCGGCTGCCGAGGCGGAGAAGAAGACTGAGGAGGAAGACGATCCCTTTGCCGACATTTTCAAAATTTTCAATCGCGAGCGTTGATTTTTCCGAATTTTTCCGAAAACCGCAGGTTTTGACCTGCGGTTTTCTTTTTTCGTCTCCCTGCCGCGAAAGCAAGTCATTTCCATACCAATGCCGACAGATTTTGTGCGGGCTATTTTTTGCGCTTTTGCAAAAAGTAACGGGGCCGCAAGCAAAAACGCGGCAAAAAAATTTCAAAAGGAAACGATTTCCTTTTGAACAGGAGAGGTGATGGGATGGATGAAAGGCGACGGAAACGGAGCAGGCGGCAAGGCGCTGCCGCCTGCGCGGCATTGGTCTTTGCACTCTCCGCCCTGCTCGTGCCGGCGGGAGCCGTGAGTGCGCTGGACCCGGGCGGAGAGACGCAGCTGCTCGTGCCGGTCGGCAAGGCGATCGGCGTGAAGCTCTTTGCCGAGGGTGTGCTGGTCGTGGGGCTTTCGGAGAACGAGGGCGCCGTCTCTCCCGCGAAGAAGGGCGGCATGAAGGCCGGCGATCTGATCTTGACGATGAACGACGTCACCATCGGCTCGACGGAGCATCTGCAGTCGCTTCTTGCGGAGAACGGAGAGCGGGAGGCAGCCTTCGGCGTGCGCCGCGGCGGTCGGCTCGTGAAGCTCGCCGTCTGTCCGAAAAAAGGGCAGGACGGCGTGTGCCGCCTCGGCGCGTGGATCCGCGACAGCATGGCGGGCATCGGCACGGTGACCTTCTATGACCCGCAGACGGGCGCGTTCGCGGCGCTCGGCCACGGCATCACAGACGTGGACACCGGCAAGCTCATGCCGCTCTCGCGCGGCAGCGTGATGGCGGCAAGCGTCAAGGCGGTCAAGCGCGGCGCGAGCGGCTCGCCGGGCGAGCTGCGCGGCGACTTTGATCTGACGCGCGACCTCGGCTTGCTTTACGCGAACACGGAGTGCGGCATATTCGGCGTTTTGCCGCAGGAGAACCGGCCGGAGGCCGTCGGGGAGGCGATCCCCGTCGCGCGGCGCACGGAGGTCCGCACCGGCAAAGCGGTCATTCTGGCAAACTGCAGGGGCGACGAGGTGTGTGCCTATGAGATCGAGATCGAAAAGCTCTACGGCGGCTCCGCACCCACGCGCAATCTGCTCCTGCGGGTGACCGACCCGGCGCTCATCGCGCTCACGGGCGGCATCGTGCAGGGCATGAGCGGCAGCCCGATCGTGCAGGATGGGAAGCTCGTCGGCGCGGTGACGCACGTCCTGCTGGACGACCCGCAGAGAGGTTATGGCATTCTCGCGGAAAATATGCTTTCCGCCTCCGGCATGACGGCGCAAAGCGCGGCGAGCGCCTGACGGAGGACTTAACGGCAGGAGATGTTATCCTGCCGTTAAGTTTGTGCTAAGAGTCCAAAAAGCTCGAACGATGTCGTATAAAATTTGTGCTAAACGACAAAAATCTACTTGAAAACATTGTCCAAATGTGATAGTTTATAGCCAAGGCAAAACGAAACATCCGATTCGCGTCGGAATGCGGTTGTCGAAGCCAAAGTATTGAGGAGGAAGGAAAAGGAACAGGCAAATGGAGAACAGGATCAAGGTCGTATTGGCGGATGCCAACGAAAATTTCCGCACGATGCTGCAGCAGACGATAGAAAATACGGGTGAATTTGACGTGGTGGGGAGCGCCGGGGACGGCGCGGAGGCATGGAAGATGATCGAACGGGAACGTCCGCAGCTTGTAATTACAGACGTGATCCTGCCGGAGCTGGACGGCTTCGCGCTGCTCGACCGGATGGCAAAGCTGCCGGCACGGCCGAAGACGATCCTGGTTTCCGCCTTCTACCGCGAGCAGATGGTGATGCAGGCAATGGAGCAGGGCGCGGCCTACTTCATGGCAAAGCCCTGCGAGGCCGGCTCGCTGCTCGAGCGGATGCGTCAGGCCGTCCGGAACGGGGAGACGGAGGAGGAAAGCCCCGTCGCGCTGGAACGCCTTGTGACCTCCATCATCCACGAGGTCGGCGTGCCGGCGCACATCAAGGGCTATCAGTACGTTCGCGAAGCGATTATCCTCGCCGTGCAGGATATGGACGTCATCAACGCCGTGACCAAGGTGCTCTACCCCGAGGTCGCGCGCCGCTACAACACCACGCCCTCGCGCGTGGAGCGCGCCGTGCGCCACGCCATCGAGACTGCGTGGGACCGCGGCGACCTGGAAACGCTCCAGCGCTACTTCGGCTACACAGTGTCGAACACGAAGGGCAAGCCCACCAATTCGGAGTTCATCGCCATGATCGCCGACCGCATCCGCTTGCAAAGCAAGGGCAAGATCGCGTAAAAAATGAAAAAACAGAGCCGCGGCTGCGGCTCTGTTTTCCGTATTGGGGCTCAGAGGACCTTATCGAGGAAGCTCACGAGGCGCGGGCTCTCGGGGTGAGCAAACAGCTCGTGCGAGGGCTTATCCTCCTCGATGTGACCGCCGTCGAGGAAGATGGTGCGGCTGCTGACCTCGCGTGCGAAGCGCATCTCGTGCGTCACGACGATCATCGTCATGCCGCTCTCGGCGAGGTCCTTCATCACGTCGAGCACCTCGCCGATCATCTCGGGGTCGAGGGCGCTGGTCGGCTCGTCGAAGAGCATGACCTCGGGGTCCATCATCAGCGAGCGCACGATGGCGATACGCTGCTTCTGACCGCCGGAGAGCTGGCTGGGATAGGCGTCGGCGCGGTCGGCAAGGCCCACGCGGCCGAGCAGCTGGAGCGCCTTGGCCTCAGCCTGCTCCTTGTCCATGCCCTTGATGCGTGTGGGCGCAGCGGTCAGGTTGTGCATCACGTTCATGTTGTTGAAGAGGTTGAACTGCTGGAACACCATGCCCATCTTCTGACGGTGCTGGTCGATGTGCTTGCTCTGTCCCTTGGCGCAGATGTCCACGCCGTCGAAGAGGATCTGGCCCGAGGTCGGCGTCTCCAGCAGGTTCAGGCAGCGCAGAAAGGTGCTCTTGCCGCCGCCCGAGGGACCGATGATGGACACGACCTCGTTCTTTTCAAAATCAACGCTGATGTGCTTGAGCACGTCGAGCTTATGGAAGCTCTTGCACAGGTCAACGACCTGAAGGATCTTCTCATTTGCCATGATTCATCTTCCTTTCTGCCAGAGCGATGAGGCGGCCGCCGGTGAAGGTCATCGCAAAGTAGCACAGCGCCGCGATGGCAAGGCACGCAAGGCTCTTGAAGGTCAGAGCGATGACGTCGTTCGTGCGGAACATCAGGTCGGCAAGACCGATGACCGAAACGATGGACGACTCCTTGATGACCGTGACGAACTCGTTGCCGAGCGCGGGGAGAATGTTCTTGATCGCCTGCGGCAGCACGACGAGGCGCATGGCCTGGCCGTGGCTGAAGCCGACGCTGCGCGCGGCCTCCATCTGCCCGACGTCCACGGCCTGTACGCCGGAACGAATGATCTCGGCGACGTAGGCGCAGCTGTTGATGCTCATGGCAATGATACCTGCGGAAAAACGCGAAAAGTTCGGGATCCACGAAATGTCCGGCAGCGTGAAGCCGACCATGGGAAGTCCGTAGAAAATAAACATGAGCTGCACCATCAGGGGCGTCCCGCGGATGAACTCGATGTAAGCGACCGCCAGCCACTTGAGCGGCAGAATTTTGCTCATGCGCATACTGGACATGAGCGTGCCGAAGATCGTGCCGAAAAACACGGTGAATGCGGCGATGATGAGCGTATTGACAATGCCTTCCTCAAAAAAGCTGTGGTAACGGACGATGAGCTTGCCGATCGTCTGAATAAATTCCATGGGGACTCCTCCTCAGTACACAGCGGGCTTCGCCGCCGAAACGGCGAAGTCCGTAGGTTGCTTTTTATGTTTTTTTCTGCTTACAGGCCGAGGCTGGCAGCCAGTTCAACGGCTTCGTCGTAGGCCTTCTGATAGCTGCCGTCGGCAGTGACCTTGTTGATGACCTCGTTCACGACCGCGACCAGATCCTCGTTGCCCTTGGCGATGACGACGGATTTACCGAAGGAGGCTTCCTCGGCGGTAAAAGTGAAGTTGGAGACTTCAAGCGCGCCGTTGCTGGAGGCGACGAGCGCCTCGCCGACTGCCTGATCGACGACCAGACCCGCGATGTTGCCGTTCTGGACCTCAAGGGCGAGGGCAGGGTACTTTTCAAGCTCGAACAGCTCGCTCTCGGGCAGAGCGGACTGGATCAGCTGGGACTGGATGGTGCCCTTCTGTGCGCCGACCTTCAGACCCGCAAGGGATTCCTTGGTGGAATAGGTGTCGGCGTTGCCGGCCTTGACGATCAGCAGCTGAGCGCTGGTCTCATACAGGTCGCTGAAGTCGATCTCCTCGGCACGCTCGGGGGTGTTGGTGAAGGCCGCGATGCCGAGGTCCACCTGACCGGACTGGACGGCGGGGATGATTCCGTCGAACGCCATGTCCACGACCTCCAGCTCAACGCCGAGGCTGTCGGCGATCTGCTGGGCCAGCCACATATCGCAGCCGGCGAAGTTGGCGTCGAGATCCTTGAACTCATAGGGAGCGTACTGGGCTTCGGTGCCGACGACGACCTTGCCCTTGGCCTTGATCTGCTCAAGCAGGGTGGCGGGCTCGGCGGGCTGCTGCTCTTCCTGTTGCTGCTGCTGATCGTCAGCGGGCTCCTGCGCGGTGTCCTTCTTGCCGCAGCCGGTCATCACGGCCAGCAGCATCGCAGCGCCGAGCGTCAGCGCCAGCAGCTTCTTCATCATGTTAAAGTTTTTCATCTTTTCCTCCGTTCCGTGCATTTGTATGCGCGATTTCGTATTTGATGTGGATAATTATACTCTGCGGAACGGATTTGTAAATAGCTGTCTCAACCGATGATAGTGAAAAGTTATCCAGATTTATTGTGCAATTTATGCAAAAAGGCGGAGAAGCTGTCAGAACGACAGCTTCTCCATGCGGTCAAACGCGGCTTTAAGCCGGTCGATGCCGACGGTGCAGGCGATGCGGAAGTGGCCCGCGGCGCTCACGCCGAAGGGTGTGCCGGGACTGACGAGAACATGGGCCTGATCGAGCAGGACCTTGCAGAAGGCTTTTTCGTCCAGTCCCGTTTTCTCCACGCCGGGGAAAAGGTAGAACGTGCCCTTCGGCCGCACCAGACTCAGGTAGGGGATCTTTTCGATGCGATCGGCGGAATAGAAGATGCGGTCGCGGTAGGCAGTGACGTATTTCTCCCGGATCTCCTTTCGCATGGCGAGCGCCTGCAGAGCGGCGCGCTGCGAGACGGACGGCGCGGAGTAGATAAGCGAGCCGTTGACGCGGTTCATCACCGCCAGCAGCTCCGGCTCGGCGATGATCACGCCCACGCGCCAGCCGGTCATCAGGAAATTCTTGGAAAAGCTGTTGAGCGTGATGGTGCGCTCGGCCATGCCGGGCAGCGTGCGGATGGGGCGGAAGTCGCCCTCGTAGAGATAGGTGGTATAGATCTCGTCGGCGGCGATGAGCAGGTCGCGCTCCTGCGCGACACGCGCAAGCAGCTCGAGCGTCCTGCTGTCGTAGCCCATGCCGGTGGGGTTCGTGGGATTGTTGAAAACGATGGCCTTGGTGCGCGGCGTGATGGCGGCGCGCAGACGCGCTTCGTCGATGGCGTAGTCCTCGCTCGCGTAGGTCGGCACGTCCACGCATACGCCGCCTGCCAGCTCGATCTGCTCGCGGTACATGGGGAAGTAGGGCGAGAAGACGATGACCTCGTCGCCGGGGTCGAGGATGGCGAGCATCACGAGCGCCATGCCGAGGCAGCTCGACGCGCTCACGAGCACATGGTCGCGCGGGAGACGCTGACCGAAGTCCTCCTCCCACGCGCGGCAGACCGCGTCGATCAGCTCGGGGTCGCCCTTGGGGTCGCCGTAGTGCGTGTGACCGGCCCTCGCGTCGCGGAAGGCGGCGTTGATGATGCTCTCGTCGGTGGTGAAATCGGTGTCGCCGATGCTCAGGTCGATGATGTCCTTGTATTTCGCAAGCGCCTCGGTGTCGAGTGACAGTCCGGCGCCGCTGCTCTGAAATCGCTTGGCGATGTAGCTACGCTTCATGC
>OKSC01003429.1_pt1 | contig 11834 bp, 8 predicted proteins | sample 1601161 | NCBI WGS metagenome assembly OKSC01 (sample SAMEA3541552, study PRJEB24748) | human gut metagenome | biome: human gut; feature: human-associated habitat; material: faeces | place: China | collected 2012
CCGCTTTGTAGGTGATCATATCGAAAATTATGAAGTGGGCGATGTCTGTATCATCGGACCTCAGTTGCCCCATGAATGGAGGAATGACAAAGAGTTTTTCGGAGAAGGAACCGGATTGCGTTCCGTATGCCTGTGTGTGTATTTCCGTAAAGAGCTGTTTGAGGGGGTCATGATTAATTTGCCCGAATTCATGAATATCCGTAATTTGATAGAACGTTCCCGGCGGGGGATAAAATTCACCGGAACCGCCCGTGACCGTATTGCGGACTTTATCCGCAGCACTTTCAATTCGAATGGGGCGGTACGGGTTACCAATCTGATCACTTTGCTCGAAATGATGGCTAATACGGAAGAATATGAACTTCTCGCCAGTGTAGGTTTCACCCAGTCCGTCAATTCTTCCGACTTTGAACGTTTCAATAAGATATATCAATATCTGGTGAAGAACTTTAACCAACCGATTAAACTGGAAGAGGTAGCCGGCTTGGTAGGTCTTACCCCTACTGCCTTTTGCCGCTATTTCAAGGAGCGGACCAAGAAGACCTTCGTACAATATCTGAACGATATGCGTATCGGACATGCCAAGCGGCTCTTGATTGAAGGAAAAATGAAGATATCCACCGTAAGCATGGAAGTGGGATTCAATAACCTGTCCAACTTTATCGAGCAATTCAAAAAGAGCGTCCATATGTTGCCTACCGAATACCAAAAACAGTATGGTGTGAAAAATAAAAAAGCGATTTAAAAGCCCTTTATCCTACATTATTCACACTCAGTAGTCAAGTAGTAAGTAGTTAAGTAGTAGGTAGTTAAGTAGAATACATCAGACAAGTCATTTCTACTTAACTACTTGACTACTTACTACTTGACTACTCTATATAAATTATTCCGGCTAAAATTGGAAATAAATAAACGGCTGGATTTCACTGCTCTTCATCTGAATGACCAGATAAATCATAGCGACCATCAATACCGCCTTCCCGAGAAAGGGGAGACGGATTACTCCACGACAAACCGCATTCTCCCAACGATCGGGAGCGAAATGAAGTAGAAAGCCCAGCAACATCAAAGCAAAGACTTCCCAATATCCCTCGATTAATTGTGGAAAGAGTTGCGGACGGAACACCGTAAATATCTGCCTCAGCATATCCATTGAATTGTGTATATCGGCATTACGGAAGAAGATCCAGCAGAAACAAACGAAATGAAAAGTGATAATGACACCGAAAACACGGCGGATGCCATGACTCTGTTCCCCTTTTTTACGACCGGTAATACTCATCCAAGCTTTATGAAGTGCTAATGCCACTCCATGGAACATCCCCCAAAGAACAAAATTCCAGGAAGCCCCATGCCACAAGCCGCCCAAGAACATGGTAATGATAAGGTTGGCATACTGGCGTATCTTGCCCTTACGGTTGCCGCCCAGGGATATATAGAGATAATCGCGCAGCCAACTGGAAAGCGAGATATGCCAACGACGCCAGAACTCCGTAATGGATGCCGACTTATAAGGCGAGTCGAAGTTTATGTTGAAGTGAAAGCCCAATAACAAGGCAATGCCGATAGCCATATCGCTATATCCGGAGAAGTCGCAATAGATTTGCAGCGCATAGCCGTAAACACCCATAAGGTTTTCCACACCCGAATACAAGGTAGGATTATCGAAGATGCGCTCCACAAAGTTGATACTGATATAGTCCGAGATAACTGCCTTCTTGAACAGTCCGCTCACAATAAGGAAAATCCCCCTGCCGAACATCTCTCTGGAAACAAACAACGGACGGCGGATTTGCGGAATAAAGTCGCGTGCACGCACAATGGGACCCGCCACCAACTGCGGGAAGAATGATACATAGAATGCATAGTCCAACAAGTTGGTGAGAGGCGTTATCTCCTTGCGGTACACATCGATTGTATAGCTCAGCGACTGGAACGTAAAGAAGGATATACCCACAGGCAGGAAGATGTCCATTGCGGTAAACGTGCTGCCCGTGAGCGAAGCAAAGAAATCGCAGAGAAAGTTCGTATATTTAAAATAGCACAGCAGTCCCAGGTTTATCGCCAGACTGGCTGCAACCCACATTTTGCATTGCCACTGCACGGTGGCACGCGCCATAAGGCGGGCTATGAAGAAATCGCTCACCGTAACGATAGCCAGCAGAAAGAAATAGGCACCGCTGCTTTTATAATAGAAATAGTAAGAAAACAGGGTGACGAACATCAGGCGGGCGGTGGTGCGGCGCTGCAAAAGCAGGTAGAACAGGATAAAGGCTGCAAACAGCCACAGGAAAATACCGCTGCTGAATATCATCGGTGCATGCGGATCGTACACCAGCAGGTCGTGCAGGCGGGTAAGGTCTATATTCAGTTTGTTCAAAAGTTCGCTAATATTCCACATCGGTCGGTTTACGGCTAAATGAGTTAACTACATTCACTGACTGCAATAGTCATTATACGCTTTCAGCAGAGCGCGATAGAACATCTCGCCCTGCAATGCATATCCTTCCGGAAGATAATGCACATGGTCGGGACGCATCAGACGCGCTTCCTGCCAGTTGAGACAAGCCCGGCGGACACCGCCGAAAGTCTCGTACATATCCCACACCGCCAGTCCGTTGGCATCGGCAAAACGGCGGATGGTCTGTGCGGCAACAGCAGTACGGGGATTAATCTTATAGGTACGCCGGCGACGGCGCTGACGGAAACTATCGTATGAACCGGGCGGAGTAGTCATCAGCATCGGAACATCGGGCAGACTCTTGCGAAGCATGCACACCAGTTCTTCCATCTGCCGGTAGTGCAGTATGGAGTTATACCGCCGGTTGTGGCTCTCGTTCGTTCCGAAAGAGAGAATGACAAGGTCGGGATGCAACGCAGCGATATCCGCCACACGGTCCGGACGGGTAAAGGTTGTACAAAACGCACCGTTTATCCCCATGTCCGTATAAGACAGTGCTCCGAATGTTCTTTGAAGCAACCCGCCCGTGGTTTCGGGAAAGATATGGCCACGGATATGGCTGTCGCCCACATGCACGATGCGTACCGTATCGGCAGCGATGCCCAGACGGAGCATGCGCAGTTTCTCCCAAAAGGGCTTCAGGATACCGATGCTGTCTATCAGCTCGTTCCCGCCCAGTTGCCGAAAGGCTGTGGGCAGGGTGATGAGAGGAATGGGCAACGTATCCGTACGCTGTCCGTAGATTCTAAGCGTGTCGCAATCAAATGCCGTTTTCTGAAGCCGGGGACAACCCGGAAGCACATCTTGGGCATAGTTCCGTTGCACCGGCAGGAAGAGCAACGCCAATACCGCGCAGCAAACGGCAAACCGTAAATCGGCCAAGTACCGGCTCCTTTTATGGCTCCGCTTCATAGGCACGCCTCCTGTCGTATTGTTCTTTGCCATAAACCAGAGCCTCATAAAGCAGTTCCGCCAGATGCTTGCCGCCACGGAAGTTGATATGCGTATAATCGTAATTGGCTAAAGAAGGTTTGGCATGCACCATATCCGCCATACTGCCTTCACCGCCCATAGCTTCGAACATATTCCAGAAAGCCACCCCACTGTCTGCCGCCAGATTCTGCTGGTAACGGATAAGGTTTTTAATGCCGAGCATGGTCCGCAGGCTGCCCTCTTCGGTTTTATACTCGCGGTCGCCCACACCGACAATGAGAATTCCGGCTTGGGGGAAGGCTTGCTTCAAATGGGCAATGGTCGTCAGCATACCGTCGCGATAGCGGTCGTAATTACGCCCGCGTTCCGTAGCTACGTTCAGTCCGTACTGAAGGACTATCAAATCGTACGGACGCAGTTCGTTAAATTCGCGCATAGTCCGGACAGGTATGGAACGCAAAGACAGACCAGAACTGCCCCGAAGCGAAAAATTATCGACGGCAATCCCTTGCGTGCCGTCCATAGCCACTCCGTAGAATAAGGTAGAATCGGCGCTCTCCACTTTCCAACGTACAGAGCCGATACGTCCTGTTACATCCATTTCACGAAGTCCGTCGGCAGGCGGGAATGTTCCGGTCTGCGGTTCGCCCTTGTTTACGGATGCCGAAAGGCGGGCTTCGCCTTTATTATAAAAGAAGATAGAAGCACGTTCGCAAGTATCGAGCCGGGAAGCATACTTCCTCTGTCCGCCAAGTTCTACGTACGCTCCGGGAGTCGGAATAAAATAATGGCCCGAAACACCTTGTTTGCCACGGTCGAAGAATACGGAGTCCGTAACGGAATGGCTCTGCCAGCCGCCAAAGCTGTGCCGCACCGTAGGCCGATAGCCGTTGACCGGAGAAGTAATCGTCACGAAGCCTACCCCGCAGCCGCCATAACGTTCCTGCAACATCGCACGCAGGTCGGCCGTCAGGATATCCGCCTCAATGAAAGAATCTCCGAAATAGGCGATACGCACCGGACGGGGCTTTGCCGCCAGCTCATCCAGCGCGCGATAGAAAGGTGTCATGCCGCGCAGGGTGGAGTCGCTGTAATCCTCAATGCAGGTCATGCCGCTGCGACAGGTATCCACAAAGGCGGGCTTCACTTTCGGGGGCGGCGGCAACAGACTGTCCGGTTCGCTCACGACTTCCGGCACGGGACGCACATCGCCAAGTATGTCTACCCGCCTCAACACATGGCCCCCTATCGTGCCCCCCGGCAGCAAGTTCAGCAGCAGAAGTACCGCCAGCACAATAAGCATCAGCCAACCTGTATGTTTTAAAACGCTCTTTTCCATAACTAATCCGGACGCAAAGATAAAGAATCGGATGAAAACAAGTATATTTCAGATAATTCTTTTCCATGTTGCCCATAAAGGAGCTGCAAAGATAGGGAAAAGACATAAAAAGAAAGGGAAATCTTCACGTTTTGTAAGATTTCCCTTTCTTCCTCACAACTATATCGTCTTCTCAATGTTCCAGACAAATGCCCGGAGCCCCAATTGCTCGGTCTGCTTGTCCATGTTGTGAAGGACCTCCAGCAGGGGCTCTACCCGCTCGTCCTCTACCATTGTAAGAATGGCGGAGCACATGGAAGGCCAGGCGTGACTGCCGTAATGAGGCTCACCGGTCTTGGAACCGCGCCCGCGAACCTGCTCCCAATAAGTGAAGCCCCGGCAATTGAGCCGGTCGAGTGTAGCAATGATACGCTCGTAATATGCCTGATCGAATGTAATTAATACTGATTTCATTATTCAATTATTAAATGTCAACTATTAATTATTAGCCTGTTCCTCGAAGTAAGCATCCAATTGCTTGCGCATCTTGCGACGTTGGCGTTTGATGCCGACACCACCGAAGATACAGTACATCGTAGGAACGTAAATCAAAGTCAGAATGGTGGAAACCGCCAGACCGCCGATTACGGCAATCGCCATAGGACTCCACATCTCAGAACCCTGACCGCTGCTGATGGCCATCGGAATCATACCGAGAATGGTAGTCATGGTCGTCATCAACACCGGACGGAGACGACTCTTGCCTGCCGTAACCACGGCATTCAGCACCGACTGCCCGCGTTCGCGGCAGAGAATGGTGTAGTCGATGAGTACGATACCGTTCTTCACCACGATACCGATCAACATGATACTGCCCAGCAGACTCATCACACTCAGCGTCGTATTGGTTATGAACAGCGCCATTAGCACACCGCTCATGGCAAACGGCACGGAGAGAATCAGAATAAACGGATAGGTAAGCGACTCGAACTGGGCTGCCATTACGATAAACACGAGGATGATAATCAATACGCCGAGTGTTCCCAAATCGCGGAACGAATCCTGCTGGTCCTCAAAGGAACCCGCCACCTGAATGGTTATGTCGGACGGTTTCTCCATTCTATCGATAATGGCATTGCCCGCAGCCACCACGTCACCCAACGGAGCGCCGGAGATGACGGCAGACACCGTTACGATACGTTCACGGTCCTTACGCTCGATAGTAGGCGGAGCAAAACGTTCCACCACCTTTCCCAAATCCTTGATACGGACGCCCTCGCCTTTGGCATTGTATACCAATATGTTCTCGATACTTTCAAGACTGGTACGGTATTCGGGGGCGTAGCGCACCTTGATATCATATTCATCGCCGTCTTCACGATACTTGGAAGCCGTAGCGCCATTGATGCGGTTGCGCAGATAGGTGGCAGCAGTAGAAAGGTTCAGTCCGTGAAGCGCCAGCTTCTCGCGGTCGAAGTCCACCTGGTATTCGGGCTGGTAATCACTGCGGCTGATGTTGACTTCAGACACACCTTTTACGTTCAGCAGTTCGCGCTTCAGGCGGGCGGCAACGCTATCGGTTTCTTCCATACTGTAGCCATATACCTCGAAATCAGCGGATGCCTGGGCCGACATACCCGTATTACTACCTCCGAAAATAACCTGTGCCTTACTGAATTCGGGATAAGCCTTCAGGTCTTCGCGCATTTCCTCGCAGACAGTCTCCAGCGTAATATCCCGGTCTGCCGGATCTACCAAACTGATATTGAAGGAAATGATGTGCGAACCGTTGTCCTGCATGGAAGCCCAGGTATTATCCGAATCGGCCTGCCCTACGGTATAGTTGCATATCTTCATGACACCCTTATACTTCTGCAGCCACTGATTGGTAAGTTTCTGCGAAACCTCCTGCGCCACTTCTTTACGCGTACCGATAGGCAACTCCAACTGTACGGCAATACGGGCATTGTCCTGCGCCGGGAAGAACTCCGTACCAATGGTCTTTGCACAGAACAGGCTCAGGATAAAGAATATCACACAACCGACAAGCACGACCATACGATGACGTACCGCCCAGTTGAGCATACGTGCATACCAGTTGTCCAAACCGTCCAATGTGCGTTCTATCGGTCCGAAGAATATCCGGAACATCTTGGACTGTTTACGCTGCAAGCGGAGCAGTTGCGAACAGAGCATCGGCGTCAGCGTCAAAGCCGAAACGGTGGATACAAACATAATGGCGCACATCATCCAGCCCAACTGCTTGAACAGCACGCCGGACATACCGGTTACCATGGTCAGCGGGAAGAATACGGCAATCATCGTCAGCGTAGAAGCCACTACGGAAATAGCCACCTCGTTCGTTCCGTGAACCGCCGCCTGCTTCGGGTCGGAACCGCGCTCGATATGTGTCGTGACATTCTCCAACACCACAATGGCATCGTCTACCACCATACCTATGGCTATGGAGAGTGACGAAAGCGAAATGATATTAATCGTATTCCCCGATATTGCCAGGTATATGAACGAAGCAATCAGAGAAAGCGGAATCGTAATACAGATAATCAATGTAGCCCGCCAGCGTCCCAGGAACAGGAATACCACAATCACGACGAACAGCAGGGCGTACATCACCGTCTCCGTCAGACTGTCGATAGTGTTCAGGATGTTTTCGGACGTGTCCACAATGACGCCCAACTTCACATCGCTCGGCAGGTTCTTCTGCAGACGGGGCAACGCCTCCTGTACTTTCTTGGAAATTTCCACCGAATTGGCGCCCGACTGTTTCTGAACCACAATCATCGCACCCTGCACACCGTTGTTATAGGTTTCCTGCGCACGTTCCTCCACGGTATCCACAATCCGGGCTACGTCGCGCAGGTAAACGGTAGCACCGTTATAGGTGCCCACCACCACATCCGCCAGTTCACGGGAATCGTCAAACTCACCCTCCACACGCAAGGAATAAGTCTCATTGCCGATGTCGAAATTACCGCCCGGTATGTTCTTGTTCTCCGCACCGATAATGGAACTGATTGTTTCGATACTCAAGTTGTACGCCTCCAGCTTATAGGGGTCGCAGTACACCTGGATTTCACGCTGCGGCGCACCGCTGATAGACACCGTACCCACACCGGGAATACGCGCCAGAGGGTTTACCACACGGTCGTCCAGTATCTTGTAAAGCGCCGACTGGCTTTCGTTTGCCTGTACGGACAACAGCACGATAGGAATCATATCCGTACTGAACTTGAAGATGATAGGATTCTCCACATCATCGGGCAGTTCGGAACTAACCATATCCAACTTGTCGCGCACATCGTTTGTCAGCACGTCAATATCATTACCGAACTCAAACTCCAACGTAATCAGCGACATATTCTCCGAAGAACGGGAAGTGATGTGCTTCAAATCGCTGACTGAGTTCAAAACATTCTCCAACGGACGGGTCACGTTGTTCTCGATATCCGAAGCACTTGCTCCCGGATAGGCCGTCATCACCATAATCGTATTCGTATCAATGTCCGGATACAAATCAATAGGCAACTTGGACAACGAGAATAGACCAAATATCACCACTGCCAGGAAGCAGAGCGAAGTCATAATCGGTTTCTTAACCGCACCTTCATATAAACTCATATTATTAGGGATTAGCGTTTAGTGATTAACATTTAGTGTTTAGTGATTAGTAATAAGAACTTATTTATCGGCAAACCACTAATCACTAATCGCTAACCGCTATTTCTACTTCCATTCCGTTCACCAGTTTGGTTTGTCCGGCTATAACCACCCGGGAGTTGTCGGGCACACCGGAAATCAGCTCGTATTCGGCCCCCATACGACGTCCAAGCTCTACCTTATTATAGGTAACCTTGCCGTCCTTGTACACATATACATAACGGTCGCCGGAACCGGATTGCTTCACGATGGCCAAATCGGGTACAACCACATTGTTTTTGGTTCCGAAGTTAAACGTGGCGCGGGCAAACATTCCGGGACGTACCCTCCGGTCTTTATTGGCGAGTTTAATCTCTACCGGAAAAGTACGGGTGTTCGGGTCTACTGTAGGATACACCAGACTGATATAGCCTTCAAAGGGTTCGTCTCCGTAGACATCCAGCTTCACGGCTACCGGAGCGCCTTTCTTCACTTGGGTAAAGTAAGTTTCGGAAACATTGATAAGCAGCTTCACCGGCATAATCTGCTCTACCACCAGCACGGGTTCGCCGCCGCTGTACATATCGCCGCTGTCATAGTTTCGGGCAGTTACAACACCGTTTATCGGACTGAGCAACGCGGTATTCTCCAGCAGATTGCGGTAGGCCGTTTCTTTTATGTCCAGCGCCATCTTGGCTGCATCCCACTCCGATTTGGATGCACCGCCCACTTTATACAGTTCGTCCATACGCTTGAACTCAATCTCCTGATTATCCAACTGGAACTTTGTCTGTTTCAGGTTTGCCTCATCCATGCTGACCAGCTTCTGACCTTTGGACACGCGGTCGCCCACTTCCACCAATATCCTGTCGATGCGTACCGGAGAGGAAGGAGCTATGTTGTTCTTTACCTCTGCTTCTACGGTAGCTGTGTACTCATGAATCTGCTCTACCGGACGTGCTTTTACATCCGCCAGCTTCACTCTCGGCTTTTCGTCCACCTGCTCAACGGCAACTTTATCTTTTCCACCGCTGCAAGCGCCCAACAGTGCTACTGCAAGCAGGGCAATCAATTGAAAACGTTTCTTCATATCGTTGTTCTTGTTTTATTTCTGATTACTGATGATATAGTCTCTTCCCAATACCTGGTCAAGGTCGGCCTTAGCCACCAGGTAGTCATATATGGATTGGTTGTAAGTAAGCTCCGCCTCGGTGAGCTGAACCTGCGAAGTATTCAGTTCGAGTACCGTACCCTTGCCCACTTCATAACGCTTGCCGGCAATCTGCACCGCCTTTTCGGCCTGCATCACATTCTCCTTGTTACTGGATACCTGCTCCGAGCTGGCTGCCATGTTATCCTGGTAGCTTGTAATCTGCATGTTCAGCTTACGTTCCGTATCGATACGGTTCTGATCTAACTGGCGCATCTGGATGCGGTTGGATTTCAGTTTCGTAAAGTTGCTTGCCTTATATAAAGGAATAGTCAGATTGAATACCAGCGAGGAGCTGCCGCTGTAATGGTAATCGAAGATGTTCCAACTGTCGTTGTTCATGGACTGGTACTGATAAGAATACCCCAGTCCTATCGTCGGCATGAAGTTGGTGCGCAAGGACTTGATATTCTTCTGAAGCATCAGACGGTTTAACTCCAATTGCTTCATGGTGGTATTGTTCACCAAGCCCTCGTGAGCGTCATTCTCCAACTGATTGGCAAACACGATACTTTCATAGGCCGCCAAACTGTCGTCAATCTTAATCTCTACATCGGCGGTAACGCCCATCAGCACCTTAAGTTGCAGTTTGGAAAGCGTAACGGCATTTCCGGCGGAAATGACACTCGGCTTCACGCTACGCATCTGCACCTCGGCGGTGATTTTATCGAATTCGCTTACCGCCCCCTGCTGATATTTGGCATTGACAATATGATAATTTTCTTCCGCCAGTTCATAGCTTTTCTGCAAAACTTCGTACGAGTCCTGCGACAGCATCAGCTGATAGTAGGCTTTGGTCACCTGGTTCACCAAATCCAGTTTGGAAGCCCGCGACTTCTCCACAGCCAGCTCTATATCCGTCTTGGTCATCGACATGGCGCGATAGACGGAAGGGGCAAACAATGGCAAACTGATATTCAATGTTCCCGCAGCGGTATTCGCCTTGTCCTGTCCCATTTTCACGATTTGGTCGCCGATACTGAACTGCGGAGCCGTGATGGTATGGCTCATACTTCCCGTAATACTTGCCTCGGGCAACAAGTTCTGCCAAGTTTCCTTACGGCTCACTTTCTTGAGGGCAATCTCCTCTTCCGCCACTTTAATGGTGGGATTGTCGCTCAAAGCAATCTCCAAGGCTTTGTCAAGGTTCAAGGTCAGGGTATCCTTCGTCCCTTGCGCCCGTGCATGGCTGCCTGCCAAGACTATGGCAATAAGCAAAAGCCATTTTTTACCCTCAAAAAATCTCTGCATCTTCATAAACTATTAATTGTTATTCTATTTGGTTTTCGTGTCATTGTCTGCGGGCAAAACCTTTTTACGGTATTCCCGGATAAACGCTTCCAGCTCGTGCGCCCCCTGTTCCGTAGAGATTCCGCGCAGAAAAGTGAACATTATAGACTCATAGACTTCAAGGAAGGAATACTCTTTGCAGATGTCCGTATTCATCAACACGTCTATCTGCTCCCTTACCAACAGATTGATAATGGCAAAGTTTACATCATCACGGAAAATGCCCTGCTTCACACCTTCCTTAAAGAAGTTTACCGTTTCTTCCGAATCCTGGTTATGACGGTTCGTCATCAGCGCATAGGCTTTGGGATACTTCTTGATGTCTTCAAAGAACTTCTTATTGGTGGCATGGAACTGTTCGATGCTGCGCTGATAGCATTTCAGCAGGACTTCCAATACATTTCCGGAGGTGGCAAGTACATTCTTCAAAAATTCATCCCCTTCCTTCTGACCTTTCAGTATGCACTCTTCCAACAAAGTTTCCTTATCCGAAAAGACTTCATAAAGGGTACGTTTGGAAATGCCCAGTGAAGTGGCAATATCATCCATTGTAATACTCTTGATGCCGTGCGCAGAAAAAGCTTCCACCGCAGTATCAATAATCCGCTCTCTCAGTTCCGGGCGGGGGACAAGATGCTTGGTATATTCGCTCATTTCTCTTTCTTTTAAAATTCAAAAACTCTTTTTATCCATTTTTCAAAATAAAAACAAGCAAATATAGAAAGAAAACTTAATTAAGCAATTAAGTTTTCTTTCTTTTCTCAAACGGTTAATAAAAATTAGGGATATAACAGATATACAAGGAGAAATATCCTAATAATCAAATTTGGTGCGGCTGAGAAATGCCACTGTCTTATGGATTTCCTTATACATTACAATATCGTCCTTCACAAAGGGAACTTCCTTGCGGTATTCGTGCAGGAAACGCTCCAGAACGGGAGAAGTCTTTGCCGGACGGCGGAAGT
>OKSC01003433.1_pt1 | contig 11807 bp, 9 predicted proteins | sample 1601161 | NCBI WGS metagenome assembly OKSC01 (sample SAMEA3541552, study PRJEB24748) | human gut metagenome | biome: human gut; feature: human-associated habitat; material: faeces | place: China | collected 2012
AGGCGCTGGGCCTGACGAAGGCGCAGACCTATTGGTACATCATCATTCCGCAGACGGTGCGCCGCCTGATCCCGCTGTCCATCAACCTGATTACCCGCATGATCAAGACCACCAGCCTTGTGCTGATGATCGGTGTGGTGGAAGTGATCAAGGTAGCACAGCAGATCATCGAGGCCAACCGCACCGCCAGCCCCAACGCAGCGTTTGGCATTTATCTCACGGTTTTCGTGTTATATTTCTTCGTATGCTGGCCCATCAGTCTGCTGGCATCCTATCTCGAAAAGAAATGGAAGTGACCGTACATGGCAGAACCTATTTTGACTGTTGAACATCTGATCAAGGCCTATGGCGAGACCCCCGTGCTGGATGATATCAGCTTTGCTGTCAAGCCCGGCGAGGTCATCGTGGTGGTCGGCCCTTCGGGCTGCGGCAAAAGCACCCTGCTGCGCTGTCTGAATGGTCTGGAGCCCACCCAGAGCGGCCGGGTGCGGCTGGGCAATGAGACCGTTGCCTACGGCGGTAAAAATCTGACTCAGCTGCGCCAGCGCATCGGCATGGTGTTCCAGAGCTACGAGCTGTTCCCGCACATGACGGTGCTGGACAATGTGCTTCTGGCACCCACCAAGGTGCAGAAGCGCCCCAAAGCGGAAGTGCAGCAGGAGGCCGAAGCTCTGCTGGACCGTGTGGGCCTGCTTGCCAAGAAAAACAGCTACCCGCGGGAGCTTTCCGGCGGCCAGAAGCAGCGCGTTGCCATCGTGCGCGCACTGTGTATGCACCCGGAGATCCTTCTGTTTGACGAAGTGACCGCTGCCCTTGATCCGGAAATGGTGCGCGAGGTGCTGGACGTTATGCTGGACCTTGCCAAGCAGGGCAAGACCATGATCATCGTCACCCACGAAATGCAGTTTGCCCGCGCCATTGCCAACCGCGTCATCTTTCTGGATGGCGGCAAGATCGTGGAAGAAGCTGCACCGGCCGAGTTCTTTGACCGGCCCAAGACCGAGCGCGCGCAACGCTTCCTGCGCACCTTCACGTTTGATGCTGTGAAATGAGTCACAGATCAAGATAAAGACTGCGGGTGTTCCGCAGCCAAATGGGAAAGATTTTGTAAAGGAGTAATCATTATGAACCAGTCTAAGATCTCTCGTCGTTCCTTCCTGCTGGGTCTGGGCGCAGTTTCCGCTGCCGCTGTTCTGACCGCATGCGGCGGCTCTTCTTCTGCTTCCACTGCAGCATCCGGCAGCGCAGCATCCGGCAGCAGCGTGGTCTACCGCACTCTGAATCAGATCAAGGAGTCCGGCACCATCAACATCGGCGTGTTCTCTGATAAGAACCCGTTCGGCTACGTCGATGAAAACGGCGAGTATCAGGGCTATGACATCTATTTTGCCAACCGCCTGGCCGAGGATCTGGGCGTCAAGGTGAACTACGTCTCCACCGAGGCCGCCAACCGCATCGAGTACCTGCAGACCGGCAAGGTCGATGTCATTCTGGCAAACTTCACGGTCACGCCGGAGCGTGCCGAGGAGGTCGATTTTGCGCTGCCCTACATGAACGTTGCACTGGGCGTCGTTTCCCCGGACTCCAACGTCATCACGTCGCTGGACAGCTGGAACGCCGATGACCAGATGATCGTCATCTCCGGCACTACCGCAGAGACCTACCTGACCCAGAACTACCCTGACATCCCGCTGCAGAAGTATGACTCCTACGCCACGGCCAAGAGCGCGATGGAGAACGGCGGCGTGGCCTGGGCCAACGACAACACCGAGGTCATCGCGTTTGCCAGCCAGAACCCCGGCTACACTGTCGGCATCCCGTCCCTGGGCAGCCAGGACACGATTGCCCCCGCCGTCAGCAAGGGCAATGAGACGCTGCTGAATGCCATCAACGACGAGATCAAGGCTCTGGGCAAGGAGAATTTCTTCCACGCCGACTATGAGGCCACTCTCGTTGACACCTACGGCACTGACTACGAGGACAGCCTCGTGGTCGAGGGCGGCGAGACGAGCGCACAGTAAAAGGGGGGAGGCTTAGGAAAGCAAAAGCGGCAGACCACAAACGGTCTGCCGCCTTTTCTATGCCTTATTCCACGCCAAATTCCGCTCTTACCCGCGCGTACATCTCCCGCTGGGCGTTCGCTTCGTTATCGTCATCCACGCTGCCAAAGGCACGCTTGGCGGCGCTGCCGGGGCCGGTGGAGCCGTGCTCACCAAAGCGGGCGGTCTTTTCGTTCTCGGGGTCACGCCAGTTGTCCCAGCCGTCGGCGCAGACCTCGTCGCTCAACGCGCAGTCCAGCCAGTAGCAGGCCGCGTCCGCGCGCCAGGGGCGGCCCAGATAGACGCTGCCGGGCGCACAGCTGCCCTGCACGGTGCAGTTCACAAACAGGTAGCCGGGCTTGCCTGCGGGCGTGCTGGGAGCCGTGATATAGCAGGTGCCGCTGATGTGATGCCACGGCTCAAGGCGGCAGGTGTCGAACACAGCGTTTGCACCGCCAAAGATAAAGTCGATGTTGCCGCGGATCGTGCAGTTTTTGTAGTACTGCACGGTGTTCAGCCGGGGCGTGTTCTCCCGCGGGCCGCGGAAGCCGTTCTTCTCGCGCTCCTGCAGGGGCAGGGGAGCGGTAAACAGCGTGTCCTGGTTGCCGTAGAGGTTCACATTCTCCATCAGCACGCGGCTTGCGTCGGCGTAGACGGCCAGAGCCTGACCGGCCTTTGCGCCGTCCCCGGCGTTGTTCTGCACGGTCAGGTTGCGCACGACGGCCCTGCCGCCGCCCAGAAACAACGTTGCGCTGCGGAAGGTGCCGGTCTTGACCTCGCCCGGCCACGGGTCACGCCCGCCCACAGACGCCGTGATGACTGTCGCGTTGCGGTACTCGCCCTCGATGACATAGTCCGCCAGCTCAATGAAGGGCCGTTCCTCGTAGATGCCGTGCCTGATGTAGAACCGCACCGGCTCGTCCGGCGTGGCCGCACAGGCGGCAACGGCCTCGGTCAGCGTGCGGTAGTCGCCCGCGCCGCTTTCGTCAACGACCCATGTTTTGCGTTCCGTTTCGGTCATGCAAAAAATCCTCTCATAAATGCAATATCACTGGCAGCGCGGGCTGGCACAGCCTCCTCACGCAGCACGGGCAGAGCGTCCTGCGGCAGCTGCCGCAGCATGGCGAACGCGCCCGCGTAGTCGGTCAGGCTGTCCTCCAGGCTCGTGTGGAGCAGCCCGCCGTCCGGCGCAAAGGCCTGCCCCTTGAAGTGGACGGCCACGATCTGGTCGCCCAGCAGCTCGCCCACGTCGTTCCAGATGCGGTCCTGCGCGCCGACGTTCCCGGCATCCACCAGATTGCTCATATCAAAGATGACCTTCAGGTTTGGGCTGCGCATCGTGTCCAAAATATGCCGCGTCGCGGCGGCGGAGTTCATGCTGTGGTAGGTCACGGGCTCTACGGCGACAGTCACGCCCAGTGCCTCGGCGGCGGGCAGAATGTCCGCCAGACTGCGGCAGAGTAGCTCCTGCGCTTCCTCACGGGTCGTACCGGCAGGCTGCTTTTCCATGCTGGTCGTCTCGGTGCCGATGCACCCGGCACCCAGCGCTTTGCAGACGGCCAGCTGGCTCTTGAAGTCCGCCGCATTCTTCAAACGGCTCTCATCGTTGATGGCCAGCTCCACGTAGGTTCCCAGCACGGCCACCTGAATGCTGTGCGCCTTTTCGGCGGCGACGGTCTCGGCGACAAGCGCGTCGGTCACGTCCGCATAGCTCCTGACGGACGGCACACACTTTTTATAGGCCAGCTGCACAGCGGCAAAGCCGTCGGCGGCAACGCGCCCGAACAGCTCGTCCGGGCTGCCCTTGCCGTAGTCGTGCAGGCGGGCACCGACGATAAATTTCGGCATAGTGTGCCCTCCTTACTGCTTTTATGCGGCCAGAATTTCCGTGTAGGCCAGCAGCAGCGGGCCTACGCCCTTGGCGTCGTTCTCGACGATGGGCTCGCTGAAATAGTACGCCAGACTGCCATCGCGGCGGGTCGCGCCGCCGAGACCGGCCACCAGACAGATGCCGCCCAGCTGCAAAGCGCCGTCCGCGCCCACGCCCAGATGGCGGTCACAGGTGCCGTAGAACGCCTTCTCGCCGTAGGCCGTGTAGCGCTTGGGCAGGTAGCCCAGACGCACGCCCTTGAGCACGGCGTAGGCGAACAGTGCGCTGCCGGAGGTCTCAAGGTAGTTGCCTTCGACCCCGGCCTTGTCTACGACCTGCCAGAACATGCCGCTCTCGGCATCCTGGAAGGCGATCATCGCATCCACCGCGTCCTTCAGCATTGCCATGATGGCGCGGTACTCGTAGTAAAGCTGGTTGTCCATCCGCTCCAACGTGTCTACCATGGCCACCAGGAACCAGCCCATGGCGCGCAGCCAGAAGTTGGCGCTGCAGCCGGTCTCGGGGTTCGCCCAGTACATCTCGCGGCTCTCGTCGTAGCCGTGGTAGTACAGGCCGGTCTTGGCGTCCTTCATGTGCTTCTGGATGTTCATGAACTGCTTGTAGCTGTCAATGCAGCCGTGCATCCCGTTGCAGCGTGTCTCATACTCCATGTAGAAGGGCTGGGCCATGTAAGTGCCGTCCAGCCAGACCTGGTTGGGATAGATCTTCTTGTGCCAGAAGTTGCCCTCCTTCGTGCGGGGCTGGGTCTCCAGCTGGCCGCGGATCGTCTCAATGGCATCGCGGTAGCGCTGGTTGCCGGTCAGGTCGTACAGCGTAAACAGGTTTTTGCCCTGGTTGACGTTGTCCAGGTTGTACTCGGCGGGGTCGTAGGTCTCAATGACGCCGTTGTCCTTGACAAAGTAGTCCAGAAACTTCTTGGAGAAGTCCAAAAACTTCTCGTCGCCGGTGGTCTTGTACAGGCTCAGGCAGGCCGTGATCATGCAGCCGTCGATGTAGTTCCACTTGTTGGGCTTGCCGCTGCGCACCTTTTCAATGTTCCACATGGGGGCCTCGGCGCTGGAATTGGCGATCAGGTAGTCCACATAGTCGCCCAGCAGGGTGAGAATTTCTTCATGGGTCATGGGTCAGTCCTCCTCGAAATGGCCGACATTGGCAAAGCGCAGGCGCTCGCCCTCGTAGCCGGTGATCTTGACGTTGTGCAGGTCGATCTCCTTGACGTTCTCCGCGTAGATGGCCAGCTTCTTCACGTTGGGGCGGTTGTCCGCCATGGCGGCCTGACCGGCTTCGGCGTTGGGGTCAAAGGTGATGGTGACATTCTTCATGGAGATGCGCTCGATGGGCTGCTCAGGCAGGCCGTCGAAGTAGCAGCCCGCGAACTGTGCATCGGTGGCCACGATATCCTCCATGGTCAGGGTGCCCAGCCTGGGGGTGTACTCATCCACCGGCATAGCATCGCGGCACTGGACATAGGGGCTGTGGCCGTCCGGGTCACAGAAATAGAACATATTGATGACAAAGGGAGCCTTGACACCGCGCATCTCCACATTGCGGAACACCAGCCCGTCGATGACGGCGGTGTTGCCGCGGCCGCGCCGGGTCTTGACCCGCAGGCCGCGGTCGGTGTGGTCCATCAGGCACTGGGTCACCACCATATCCTTTACGCCGCCGCTCATCTCGCTGCCGATGACGATGCCGCCATGGCCCTTGTCCAGCAGGCAGTTCCGGATCACAGTGTGCTCGCAGCTCTTTTTCAGCTTCATGCCCAGGAATACCTTGCTGGCCTTCATGGCAATGCAGTCGTCACCCACGTGGATGTTCGCGCCGATGATGCGGGTGTACTCGCAGCTCTCGGGGTCGATGCCGTCGGTGTTGGGGGCGTTGTAGGGGTTGTTGATGTTGAAGTTCAGCAGGTCCAGGTGCTTGACGAAGATGGGGTGGATGGTCCAGGAGTAGCTGTTCTGCACTGTGATGCCGTGGAGGCAGACATTCTCGCTGTCCACCGCAGCCACCGCGCGGGGCCGCCATGCGATCCGCTTGACCTTCTGGTTGATCCACCAGTCGCCGTTCTGGGCATCGCAGTCCAGCGTGCCCTCGCCGGTCACCACCACGTCGTGCACCTGCGTGATGTTCAGTAGGCCGGCAAAGCTGTCCAGCGGGTTGCCCTCCCAGCCGGTCAGGTAGTATTCATCCACCTCATTCTCACTGGGGATGACACCGGGCAGGATGGGGTAGTGGGTGCGGTCGTTGTCGCCCAGCAGCACAGCGCCTTTTTCCAGGTAGAGGGTGGTGCAGCTCTTCATAAACAGGCTGGAGGTGCGGTAGCGCCCGGCGGGCACATAAATTGTGCCGCCCTTGGGGCAGGTGGAAAGGGCGGCCTGCAGTTTGCCGGTGTTGTCGGTGGTGCCGTCGGCCACCAGGCCGTAACGGGATGCGTCTACAAAGAAGGTCTCGGCTTCGGTGGTGAAATCGAGGGTCAGGGTCTCACCCTCGGCCTGCACGGCAACCGTGTAGGGGGTGCCGGGCAGCAGGCTGAACAGGGAGAACACGTTGGTGTTGCACGCCTCGTACACCGTCTTACCGTTCAGCTGGACGGTGAAGGGATGTGCCGGACGGTAGCACAGACCGTTTTCCAGCTCGAACACGGCACTGCGGGTCATGGAACGAATCAGGGAAAGCTTCATAAACAGGATGCCTCCTTGGATGTTGAAAGATTTATGGGTTGCCCACAGGTGGCGGGCATGGTACACTGAGGAAAAGAAACTGTTGAATGGGGTGTGCGGATGAAAGCGGAATGGGAAAAATGGAGCGGCCGGGTAACGGCAAAGGCGCTGCGGTTCCAGACCGGCCAGTATGAGCTGGCTGAGGAGGAGGAGATCTGCCGGATCATTCTGGTGTCCGGCGGCAGCTTTACGCTGGTGCGGGGCGGCGAGAGCCTGCTGGTGAACCCGGGCTGTGTGCTGCTGCTGGGCCCCGGCGGGGGCCTGCTGCAGCAGGCGGGCCACATTGCCCCTGAGCTCATCGGCTGCCGGTTCCCGGCGGGCGTTCTCCCGGTGCTCAAGAACCTGATGCAGCGGGATTTCATGCCGCTGTTTGAGCCGGGAGCACAAACGGCCCTGTACGGCCCGGTGCAGTGGTCGGGCCGCCTGCGCACGCTGCTGGGCATGATGCAGAGCGCCGAAAGCGAGCCGGAAAGCCCCGGCATGATCTATCTGGCCCTCATCCTGCACTATGTGGAGCAGGAGTGCCGCAGTGAAAGGCAGGACATCCGCCCCCGCAACGAGACGGTGGAGCAGATCTGCGCTTACCTTGCAGCCAACTACCAGCAGAAGTTCTCCCTGACAGATGTGGCTGCGCGGTTCTACCTGTCGCCCTATTACCTGAGCCGGCTGTTCCGGCGGGTCACGGGCCAGTCCATTGTGGATTACATCAATGGCCGCCGCATTGAGGCTGCCCAGCGCCTGCTGGAGAGCACTGACCTGAACATCAGCGCTGTGGCCGAGCAGACTGGCTTTGCCTCCGCCGCCCATTTCCGCCGCGTGTTCCGCGAGACGATGGGAACGGGGCCGCTGCAATACCGCAAGAGCCACCGCGGATAAGAACAACGCCCCCTGTGCACAGCACAGGGGGCGTTGCTTATTCATCGAAAGTCAATGGTTCTGTCCGCAGAGGGGGTGCTTAGCCCTTGACAGCACCGGCGGAGATACCTTCGACGAACTGATCCTGTGCACAGAAGAAAACGATCAGCTGCGGCAGGATGGAGATCAGGGACAGGGCCAGGATACGGTTCCAGGCAAAGCCGGTATCACCGTCCATGGACAGCTTGACGAACAGGGACATGGGGTACTTTGCAGGGGTCTGGACGTAAAGCAGCGGACCCATGAAGTCGTTGCAGCTCCACATGAACTGGAACAGTGCGCAGGACACCAGAGCGGGCATCAGCATGGGGACAATGACCTTGTACAGGGTCTGGAAGGAGTTGCAGCCATCAATGGCGGCAGCCTCGTCCAGATCGCGCGGGACATTGCGCATGAACTGCACCAGCTGGTAAACGAAGTAGGTCTCAGTTGCAAATGCAGTGTGGACCCAGATGGCCAGATAGAACGGGCTGTTGACCCAGCCGAACTTGGTGTACAGCAGGAACTGAGGAACGTTCAGAACGACCTGAGGCAGGAACAGGGTGGCCAGCATGATGCTGAACAGGATCTTCCGGCCCGGGAAGTCGAAACGGCCAAAGCCGTAGGCTGCAATGCAGGAGGAGACCACCGTGCAGATGACCTTGGGCAGAACATAAGAATAAGTGTTCAGCATGGCCTGCAGGATGTTGATGGAACCGCCGAAGTTGTTCAGCGCGTTCCTGTAGCCCTCCAGGGTGGGGTTCTTGATCCACAGGCCGATGCCTGCAAAGATCTCGCTGTTGTCCTTAAAGGTAGCGCTGACCATCCACAGCAGGGGATAGATCATGATCAGGCCCACCAGGATCAGGACAAAGTACTTAAAAAACGTCGCAATGGCGTTGGATGCTTTCATTCCCATACTGTCACACCTTACCTTTCATCCGAGTAGTAGACCCACTTCTTCTGGCTGGTGAAGGCGATGATCGTGAGGATGCAGACGATCACGAACATGATCCAGGCCAGAGCGGAAGCCATGCCCATCTGGTTGGACTTGAAGGCGTAGTTGTAAACCAGAATGGAGATCAGGGTGGTGGAGTTGCGCGGGCCGCCGTTGGTGATGATGAAGGGGCCGTTGAACTCCTGGAAAGCCTGGCAGATCTGAGTGACCAGGTTGTAGAAAATGATGGGGGTGATCATGGGAACAGTGATGGAGAAGAACTGCTTCCACTTACCGGCACCATCAATGGTGGCAGCCTCGTACAGGTCTGCAGGCACGCCCTTCAGGGCGGCTAGGAACAGCACCATGGCGGAGCCGAACTGCCAGATGCGCAGGAAGCAGATGATCCACAGCGCATAGTTGGGGTCGCTCAGCCAGGAGGGGCCCTGTGCGTGGCCGAAGGTGATGGCGCGGATGATGGTGTTGACCAGACCATCATCACGGAAAACGGCCTTCCACAGCACAGCGATGGCAACGGAGCCGCCCAGAATGGACGGAATGTAGTAAACGGTACGGAACAGGTTCACGCAGGCGATCTTGAAGTTCAGGATGTATGCGATGAACAGGGCAAAGATCAGCTTCAGGGGCACGGTGACGAACGCGTACTTGAAGGTGGTGACCAGAGCCTTGGTGACCTTGGCATCAGAGAAGGCGGTGACGTAATTCATCACGCCGTACTGGTGGATGCCGTTGAAGAAGTTCATGTCGGTGAAGCTGTAATACAGCGACTGACCGAAGGGGATGGCCTTGAACACGATAAAGCCGATGATCCAGGGGATCAGGTAGATCAGACCCTGCCACTTATCCAGGAACTTCTGTGCGGGGGTACGCCCGAGAGAGGGCGCTTTGCTTTCTTTCATCCGGGAATCCTCCTTTGGTGAAAATCGGTGCAACAAACCTTATGTCACACTTTGGCAACAGATTTGTCAGAGAATTGTAACCTGTACCTGAGAAAAAAGGGGCATCGGGCCTACGGGTGGACGATGCCCCTGATATGTAATTTAACTCAGGTCAGCAAAGAAGATCAGACAGTGTAGCCAACAGCAGACATGCCGTCCAGCAGGGTGTCAACAACATCTGCGCCGCTCTTGTTGTCGTAGTCAACGGTATCGAACACTTCCTGATAGATGCCGGTGCCGGTAGCCTTCAGATCGGAAGACTCGAACAGGGGATCCAGCTGGCAGGAAACAAAGCTCATAACCTTGCCGTTTGCCTCGGCGACCAGCTCGTTGATCTTGCCGGCAGCCTGAGCGGTAGCCAGACCAGCCTTGGAAGCGGGGACACCGCACTCGGAGCCCATGATGGCAGCGCCGTCGCCGTTCCACAGGTACTCGATCAGGGTAGCAGCCTCAGCGGGGTTCTTGCAGGTCTTGGTGATGGCCATGCCCATGGAGACCTTGGAGAAGCCGCCGTTGTAATCGCCGAACTTGATCTCCTCACCAACGGTGAAGCCGGGCTTGTTCTCCTCGTCCAGAGCGTCCTGGTACTTGGAAGCAGCGGAATCCCACTCGAAGATGCCGGCGATCTTGCCGGTGATCCACTCGTTGGACTGGTGGGTAGCACCGTCGCCGTTTGCACCGTAGTAGGTGGGCAGCGGCATGATGACGTGGCCGTCGACCAGGCTCTTGATGAAGTCGATGCCCTCGGCGATCTCGTCAGCGGTGTAGTTCAGGGTAGAGGTGGTGGGATCTGCCCAGTCCTTGCCGTACTTGGACTCGAGGTAGAACACCATCAGGATCATACGGTCGTATGCGCCCAGGTGCAGGGGATAGTAATCATCGCCCAGCTTCTCCTGGAAAGCCTTGCCGGCTGCAAACAGATCGTCCTCAGTGGAGGGGACTTCGGTGATGCCGGCCTTGTTAAAGGTGGTCATGTTCCAGTAGAAGATACGGCCGGTCATGGAGATGGGCACGCACTGCTGTGCATTTGCAACATTGCAGGCACCCAGCTTTGCGTCGTCCCACTGGGACATATCCAGGTAATCGGTGACGCTGTTCAGATCCAGGAAGGTCTGGCCGTTGCCGGAGTAGTTGTACAGCCAGTTCCAGTTGATCTGGCAGACATCCTCAGCCACGCCGCCTGCAAACTTGGTGGACATGGTGTCCTCCCAGCCGGACCATGCAGCGAAGGTGGGGTTGACGGTGATGGTGGTGTGCTCAGCAGAGAAAGCCTTCAGGGCCTCCTGGTAAGCGTTGTGGCGGGACTCGCCGCCCCACCAGCTCATGGTCAGGGTAACGGGATCGCTGCTCAGGCCAGCCACGGAAGCAGCCTCGGCTGCAGAAGAAGCGGTGCTGGAAGCAGCGCCGCCATTGCCGCCGCAGGCAGCCAGCAGACCAGCTGCACCGACAGCACCGGTGACCTTCAGGAAATCACGACGGGAAATTGCCTTGCTCATTGTTGTTCTCCTCCTAATAAATCAAAAACATCGCGCGGGCCTTACTGCACAAGGCTCGTTGTATACAAATATGATAACAAAAGGAATGGGAAAAAGAAAGATGTAAATTGAAGTGATACAGACAAAAAACGAACAAATATTGCTCTTGTGATTTGCGGCGATTTGACGGCATTGCCGAAATGAATAAACTTGGAGCGAAAAACTATGCAATCTGCATAGTTGGATAGATTGCATAGAAACGGGCCGAGAAAGTGTGGCGGAACCTCTAAAATTGCAATGTTTTTGTAACTTATTGCGAAATTGACGGTATATTGTTGTATACAACATGTGAAAAAAGTGACGATATCGCTGTTTTGCAAACTGATATATCAATTGCGCAAAAAACGTTCGCCGTTGGATACAACTGATATATCACTTTGAAAGGGGACGCACAAAAAAGAGCGCCGCCCGGCTGGGCAGCGCTCTGAAAATTGTAAAAAACTTTTGGGAGATCTGGGCTCTCATGCAGGAAGGTGGCTCCTGTGCCTGCTGGAGGTCGACACTTACTGTGCGTTCCGTTTGGCGTAAAACGCCCGCCGTGCCTTGAAATAGCACTGGGGGCACATGCTGACGTACTGCACGTCGTTTTCCAGATCGATGGCGACCTGCTCGCCCTCAAAGACGAACTCCCCATTGACCTTGCGGCAGTTGCAGGTGGCCTTGCGCCCGCAGGTGCAGATGGTCTTCATCTCCTCAATGGTGTGGGCCAGCTCCAACAGACGGGTGGAGCCTGGGAAGCCCTTGAGGGAGAAGTCTGACCGCAGACCGTAGCAGATGACCGGGATGTTCAGGTCTACCGTGACCATGAACAGCTGCTCGGCCTGTGCCGGGG
>OKSC01003437.1_pt1 | contig 11788 bp, 9 predicted proteins | sample 1601161 | NCBI WGS metagenome assembly OKSC01 (sample SAMEA3541552, study PRJEB24748) | human gut metagenome | biome: human gut; feature: human-associated habitat; material: faeces | place: China | collected 2012
GCCCCGGCCCCATATTTGACAGGCAGGTCAGCGCCGCGGTGAAGTTCGTCGCGGTGTCAAACCCGTCAAAGGAGATCAGCAGTGTTCCGGCCAGCAGCAGGAGCATATACAGCGTGGAATACGAGAACACCGCCCGTATCACCGTCTGCTCCACCCGCTGCCCTTCCATCTGCAGACGGCTGACGCGGCGCGGCCATATCACGCGCCGCATGTCGGAAAACGCGGCTTTCAGCAGCATCATCACGCGCGAGAGCTTGAGTCCGCCGCCGGTGCTGCCCGCGCAGGCGCCGACGAACATGATTATCACCAGCAGCCACTGCGAATACTGCGGCCACTGCGTGAAATCCGCTGTGCCGAAGCCGGTACTGCTGACGAGCGAGGCGACCGTGAACGACGAATAGCGCAGTGCCTCGGCGAAGCCGCCGTACTGTCCGGAAATGTTCCAGGCGACGGTGAGCATCGAGAAGGCCACGAACACGCCGAAGCAGCGCAGCTCCTGATTTTTTAACACGTCGCGCACGCGCCCCATGAGCAGCAGGAAATAGAGGTTGAAGTTCACGGCGAAGAGCAGCATGAACACGCTTATGACGACCTCGATATACAGGCTGTCAAACGCCGCGATGCCCGCGCCGCGCGTCGAGAAGCCGCCCGTGCCGGCGGTTGCGAAGGCGTGCAGCAGCGCGTCATAAAAGCTCATGCCGCCGCAGAGGAGAAAAACGGTCTCTATCGCGGTAAGCCCCATATATATTATATAGAGTATCGCCGCGGTCTTTCTCGCGCGGGGGACGAGCTTGCCGACGACCGGCCCCGGGATCTCCGCGCGCATTATGTGCATCGAGTGCTCGCCGCTCATCGGCAGCACCGCCATGATGAACACCAGTACGCCCATACCGCCTATCCAGTGTGTGAACATGCGCCAGAACATGCAGCCGCGGCTCATCGCCTCGACGTCCGTGAGCAGCGTAGAGCCGGTGGTCGTGAAGCCGGAGACGGTCTCAAACAGCGCGTCCACATAGCTCGGGATATCGCCGCTGATGACAAAGGGCAGCGCGCCGATAAGCGACATCAGTATCCACGACAGGCCGACCGCCGTGAAGCCCTCGCGCGCGTAGATATCGCGGTTTTTCGGCTTGAACAGCATGAAGATACCGCCAAGCGCTGCGGCCGCCGCGATCGTGACCGCAAAATTGAGCACATTTTCGCCGTAGCACAGTCCGGCGATAAGCGGAAGCACCAGCAGCGCCGCAAGGATCAGCAGCACCATGCCGAGTATCCGCGCAATCATTCTGTAATTCATAGCGTTTATTTGTCAACGATACCGTCTATGGTCTTGAGTTTGCCTGCGCTGGACACGATTATCGCGTGATCACCGGCGCAGATGGTGGTTTCGCCGTCGGGGATTATGCTGCGGTCGCCGCGGATGACGGCGCAGACCAGCACGTTCGGCTTGAGCTTCAGCGACTTGAGCGGGATGCCGATGCAGGCCGCGCCCTCCGTCACTCGGAATTCCAGAGCCTCGACCTTGCCGTCGGCAAGGCGGTAGAGCGTCTCCATGCTGCTGCCCATCGAGTCGTGCATCGCGCGGACGTAGCGCGCGAGCTGCTGCGCGACCAGCTCCTTCGGCGTGACGATGCAGTCGAGATCGGAGCTTTCGAGTATCTCGGTGAAGTGCTCGCGGTTGACCTTGGTGACGATGCTGCCGACGGCGCGCTTCTTCGCGTAGAGCGAGGTAATGATATTGTCGCCGTCGTCGCCGGTGAGCGCGACAAAAGCGTCCGTCGTGCGGATGCCCTCCTCCAGCAGGACTTCACTGCGCGTCGCGTCGCCGCAGACGATGTTCGCGCCGGGCAGAATGTCGCACAGATGCTCGCAGCGTTCGGGGCTGCGGTCGATGACGGACACGCCGATGCCGCTCTCCTGAAGCAGCCTTGTCAGGTACACCGCGATGCGGCTGCCGCCCATTATCATGACGTTGCGCACGGGCCTTTTATACTGCCCCATGGCCATGAAGAACTTGCGCAGCTCCTTTGTGGCGCCGGTGATGCTCAGGCGGTCGCCCGCGTGAAGGGTGAATTCGCCGTTCGGGATGACCGCCTCGCCGCCGCGCTCCACGACGCTGACCAGCACCTTCGCCCCGCAGACCGACGACAAGTCCTTCAGCTGCATGCCGTCAAGCTTTCCGTGCTCGCGCACGCGGTGCTCCACGATCTCGACGCTGCCCTTGGAGAAGGTATCGACTCTGGCGGCGCTCGGGAAGCGCAGTATGCGCGCGATCTCCTTGGCGCACTCGTATTCGGGGTTTATGGTTATCGACAGGCCGAGCACCTCGCGCAGAAACTCCGTCTGCCGCAGGTACTCCGTGTCTCTTATACGCGCGATGACGTGCTTCGTGCCGAGCTTGCGCGCGGTGATGCCGCAGACCATGTTGACCTCGTCCTGCTGGGTCGCGGCCATTAGGAGGTCGGCCTCCGCCGCGCCCGCGCCGAGCAGCGTCTCATGGTTCGTCGCACTGCCCTCCACGCATATGACGTCAAGCTCGTTGGAAAGGTGGGTTATGGTTTCGGGGTCGCGGTCGATGACCGTGATGTCGTGCCCCTCCTCGGAAAGTATTTTTGCAACAGAGTAGCCAACCTTGCCGGCTCCTACAACGATTATTTTCATCGCTTGCTCCTTTGCATAAAAAGTACGCAAAAACTTTTTTATATTATATCATTTTCCCGTATTAAGGCAAGGGCAATTTGTCCTTTTGCCGGTTTGGGACGCAATTCTCGCTGTGCGAGAGAGATTTTCGGTTTGAGGGCTGGTATTTTTTCTTGCAATTTTGTAGAATGAGACTGCACAAGGCCAAGTGACTTCATTATTGAGGAGAAAATAAATGGAAAAGAAAACCATCGGCAGCTTCATAGCCGCCCTGCGCAAGGCAAACGGGCTTACGCAAAAAGAGCTTGCCGAAAAGCTCAACGTCTCCGACAAGGCGGTCAGCCGCTGGGAGCGCGACGAGTGCTATCCCGACCTGACGATGATCCCCGCGCTGGCGGAGATCTTCGGTGTCAGCTGCGACGAGCTTTTAAACGGCGGGCGCATAAACAGTGAGGAGCGCCAGCCGCGCCAGGAGCAGAAGACCGCGAAGCAGATAGACTTCCTTATAAACCGCGTGCGCGCGAGCTTCGCCGTCCACTCGGCGGGGATATACGCGCTCAGCGCGCTCGGCCTGCTGGCCGCGCTCGTCTGCAACACAGTGTTCAGCCGCGCATATCTCGGCTTCTTCCTCGCATGCGTGTTCTATGTGGGCGGGCTTATGTGGCTTACGATGAAGCTCATCGCTTCGTTTTCCGCGCTGGTATACGAGACGGAGTCGCCGCTGCTCGACCGCGTGAAGGAGAAAATCGTCCGCGGCGCGGCGGGGAATCTGACTGGCGTACTCATTATGTTCGCTGCCGCTCTGCCGCTGATAGTCGTGGTGAACAGCCCCTACTACGGGCTTGATATCAGCGACTGGGCGAGATACGGCCTCGTCTTTGCCGGCATCGCCGCCGTTATCGGCCTGATAATATGCGCGGCCGTGCCGCGGATATGCGCGGCGCGCGGCGTGTACGTGCCGGAGGAGATGACCGTTAAGGCCGACAAGCTGCGGCTGAAGAGCGCGCTGATCCTCGTGGCAGTGCTAGTCGTGACCGCGGCGGTGCAGATAGCGCTGAACTACGACACCAGGCTTTTTGCCGACTCCACTTCGTTTGACACCGTCGACGACTTCGTTGCTTTCATGGAGACAAAGCAGACCTCGGACGGGTACAATGACGCTCCCGCAACTGCGGTGGAATACGACGCGCCGGCATATGATTCGAGACAGTGGCGCGAGCAGCACACCCATAGCATAGAAGCGCCGGACGGCAGCGTGGTATGCACATATATTCAGCGCAACGAAAACGTAGCCAGCATGAGCTTCACGTGGGTCGAAAACGAGCTTGTGAGCATAAAGGTCATAACCAGCGACCAACTGCGCGTGGCATGGCAGCGCCAGACGCTGATGAACGAGGCGTTCATCGCGGTATACATCGTCGAGGCCGCCGTCTGCCTGATCGTGTTCCTGTCCAAAAAGAAAAAGCTGGCGTAAGCAGATGATTCTGAAACAACCACGGTTTCTGTTGAAACCGTGGTTGTTTTTCAGCGCTTTTTCACCGCCAGAATGTAGTTCACGCCCTTCGGCGCGCGCATATCATCCCGACATGGCGCGAAATACCGCTTCGTCATCTCCTCGTCGTCGAGCTGTTCATAGATGAGAAAGCCGCAGTCGGCCAGCATTTTCTCTGTCTCAGCGGCGGTGTATTTCGCCTTCATGCTCTCCCCCGCCGCGCCCGCGAGCTGTTCGTTCCAGCGCGTCTCGCCTGAGCCGTCCGGCGTCTGGTAGTCAAAGCATATCGCGGAGCCGTCCGACCACAGGTCGGAGATCGACCGGAGCAGGCCGCGGAAAGAGTCGCTGTCCAGATAGTAGCTGAGGCCGAGCAGGCTTCCGAAGGACTTGTCCCCCGGTCGAAAGCCCGCGCCGCGCAGAAGAGTTTTCCACTCCGCGTCGGCCAGGTCGCACGGGATATACTCCACCGCCGCTTTTTCCTCAATGGCAACTCCGCTCTGATGCTGGTCTGCGCCCGGCTCCGCCATGTGGCGGGCACCCAGTGGGGCAACAAGAAATACATGAACATGAAGCACTTGGAGGCGGCTCTGGACGACGCCTCTATTGCCGGCTGACCTCATTCAGCCGGAGCCTGCAAACAATTTTGCGCATAAATCTTGACGGCACCCAGCTGAATGAGAAAAAATTAATATTTGAAGATAAAAACCCACAGTAGAACTGGAATTTTTAGCTTAGGTTTCATCTAAATATATTTCGACCCCGCTAAATACGTTTTCCTTACAGTAAGCAAATACCGGTGTTTTTCTAATATAGTCAAAAATATTTTCTTCAATATCTTCATTCCATGTAGTCTGTTCAAAAATCATGTTTTCCTTTGTCGGAATATATAACACATTTATATGGAGTTGATAATACTCATCCTCATCATTGGGAAACTGTCTAACCAAAGAAAATTCAAACATTGGCTCCCCGGTAAAAGAATAAGTACCTGTTTCAAAAAGAATCATATCTTCTTTAATAGGTATATTACACATATCCTCAAACGCATTTACAATATCTTCTAAACTTGACCCGTCGGAAATTCTACTTTGTAAATACTTTACTAGGCTTTCAGTTTTTGGCTCATTTGTTTTTCCTGAAAAATCTTTCATTTCAACATGTGTCATTTTACTTATTTTCATCTCCTTAGCTCTAAAATTTAGAAAATTCAAATTTTTCTCTTAGTCCAAAATAAGTATATCATAAAAGAAGTTGTTTTGCACCAAGAACTTAAGAATGCGGAGCATTACGCTCCGCATTCACACTGCACATATATCAGCTTTTTCACACGATTTTCTCTGCCGCGCTCCTTGCATTATTCAAATTCTATCGTTGCGGGGGGCTTGGAGGTGACGTCGTAGAGAATACGGTTTATGCCGCGAACCTCGTTGACGATGCGCACGGACACCTTATCCAGCACCTCGTACGGAATGCGCACCCAATCCGCGGTCATAAAGTCCGAGGTAGACACCGACCGCAGCGCCAGCGCGTAATCGTAGGTACGGCCGTCGCCCATGACGCCGACGGAGCGCATATTCGTGAGCGCCGCGAAATACTGGCTCATGGTGTTCTGCAATCCGGCCTTCGCTATCTCGTCGCGGAAAATGTAGTCCGCTTCTCTGAGAATGTCTAGCTTCTCTTTCGTGACCTCGCCGATGACGCGGATGCCGAGGCCGGGGCCGGGGAACGGCTGGCGCTGGACAAGCGTTTCCGCCAGGCCAAGCTCGCGGCCGAGTACACGCACCTCATCCTTGAACAGCATACGGAGCGGCTCTATTATCTCCTTGAAATCCACATAGTCGGGTAGGCCGCCGACATTATGATGGCTCTTGATGACCGCCGCATCGCCCTTGCCGGACTCGATAACGTCGGGGTAAATGGTGCCCTGAACGAGATAATCGACACTGCCGATCTTCTTGCCCTCGATCTCGAACACGCGGATGAACTCCTCGCCGATGATCTTGCGCTTGGCTTCCGGCTCCACAACGCCCTTCAGTGCCGTCAGGAACCGCTCCTCCGCATCCACGCGGATGAAATTTATATCCCACTTCGCAAACGCGGCCTCAACCTCGTCGCCCTCGTCCTTACGCATCAGGCCATGGTCAACGAACACGCAGGTGAGCTGATTGCCGACGGCCTCGGCCAGCAGTGCGGCGGCCACGGAGGAATCGACGCCGCCGGAGAGTGCGAGCAGCACCTTGCCGTCGCCGACCTTCGCGCGTATCTCCTCAATAGCGCGGCGCTTGTAATCCGCCATCGTCCAGTCGCCGACCGCGCCGCAGATCTCGTAGAGGAAGTTATGCAGCATCTCGCTGCCATAGACGGTATGGTTGACCTCGGGATGAAACTGCACGCCGTAGAATCCGCGCTCCTCGTCGCAGATGCCGACGGTCGGGCAGGCGGCGGAATGAGCGACAAGGCGGAAGCCCTGCGGAACCTGCGCCATATAGTCGCCGTGGCTCATCCACGTTATGCTCTCGGCAGGAATATTCTTGAAAAGCTTGCATGAGGTATCAAAATAGGTCTCCGTCTTGCCGTATTCGCGCGCGGAATCATCCTGCGCGGCAGTGACCTTGCCGCCCAGCTCATGCGCGAGGAGCTGACAGCCGTAGCATATGCCCAGAATGGGCACGCCGAGACCGTACACACCGGTATCCACATGGGGCGAACCGGCCTCATAGACGCTGTTAGGGCCGCCGGTGAAAATGATGCCGATCGGGGCAAAGGCTTTTATCTCTTCCAGAGACGTGCTGAAGGGCTTGACTTCGCAATAGACGTTGCCCTCACGGACGCGGCGGGCGATAAGCTGGTTATACTGTCCGCCGAAGTCGAGAATAAGTATCTTCTGATTTTTCATGCAGAACCTCCGTAGCTTTTTGACGAATACATTATATATTCTAATCCGCCCCTTTGCAAGAGCAAACGAAAAAAGCGTGATTTTGTTGACTTAGCTCCCAAAAAAGTGTATTATTTTTGGGTAAAAAACATTTTATTTCAGGAGGCGTTTCATGTCCGGAGTTATTTCAAGAGGAGTACGTGCCCCCATCGTGCGTGAGGGCGACGATATAATTAAGATAGTCGCGGATTCCGTCGTGGCCGCGATGGCCGAGGTCGGCTTCAAGCTGCGCGAGCGCGACGTCGTTTCCGTCACCGAATCCGTTGTTGCGCGCGCAGACGGCAACTACGCCAGCGTTGACGATATCGCGGCCGACGTCAAGGCCAAGCTCGGCGGCGGCACCGTCGGCGTTGTGTTCCCCATCCTTTCCCGCAACCGCTTTGCAATATGCCTGCGCGGCATCGCGCGCGGCTGCAAAAAGGTCGTACTCATGCTGTCCTACCCCTCCGACGAGGTCGGCAACCATCTCTTTGACGAGGACACGCTCGACGACAGCGGCGTGAACCCCTACACCGACGTCCTCAGCCTTGAAGATTACCGCCGTCTCTTCGGCTATATCAAACATCCCTTCACCGGCGTTGATTACGTGGAATACTACGAATCCGTGATCCGCGAGGAGGGCGCCGAGGCCGAGATTGTATTTGCAAACCACGCCGAAGCGATCGTCAAGTACACCGAAAATGTCATCTGCTGCGATATACACAGCCGCGAGCGCTCACGCCGCCGTATCAAGGCCGCGGGCGGCAAGACCGTTCTGACCCTGTGCGACATTCTCAACGCCCCCGTGAACGGCAGCGGCTGGTGCCAGTACGGTCTGCTCGGCTCCAACAAGGCCACCGAGGGCAAGGTCAAGCTCTTCCCGAAGAATGCGCAGGAGGTCGCCGAGGGTATTCAGGCAGCGCTGCTTGAGCGCACGGGCGTCAAGGTCGAAGCCATGGTCTATGGCGACGGCGCGTTCAAGGACCCTATGGGCAAGATCTGGGAGCTTGCCGACCCTGTCGTCAGCCCTGGCTTCACCTCCGGCCTCGTCGGTCTGCCGAACGAGCTGAAGCTGAAGTATCTCGCCGACAACGACTTTGCCGGACTCTCCGGCGACAAGCTCAAAGCCGCGATCCAGGAGTCCATCCGCAAGAAGGACGCCGACCTCAAGGGCAATATGGCCTCCGAGGGCACGACGCCGCGCCGCCTGACCGATCTCATCGGTTCTCTCTGCGACTTGACCAGCGGCAGCGGAGACAAGGGCACGCCCATCATCGTCGTGCAGAACTACTTCTCCAACTACGCTGAATAATTTTGACAGATAACAAATACCCCGCCATCCTGATTAGCGGGTGTGCGTAAGACAGTATTGTGCCGAGATTGTCGAAGCGGGAAACCGCATGGAACTGATCGTGCGGTCACTGGCAGAGCAAAACGGCGTGACTGAAAAGCTGAAAGCCAAATGGAATTGGTGCGGCAGATGAACGCTTGCAAGGCACAGGCAGAGCAAGTTGTAAAAGCGGAATTGATTTATAATTGAGCGAGGAAGTCCGGGCAGAAAACTGTTCGGACTTTTCTTATATCTCACAAAAGTTGCAGTAGAATTGTTCACAGGTTTTATGGTACAATTTACTCAAATAGAGTGAATGATAAAATGACGAAAGTAGGTGTTTATAGTGTACCAAATTGCATATATTGGCCGCTGGGAATCTCTCCCGGAAACGGCTGCCGCCATCTGTGACCATGACACTCCCAAGCTGGAGGTGCTGCTCCAAGGCGGTCTGGATTTAGATGTTCCCATTCAGCTCAGCGAGTATATCAAACTCACACCGCTGGAGATTGCAGTTTTTCGGAATGATGTGCCCATGATCCACTTCCTGCTGGAGCATGGAGCTAATCCCGGTCTGGCAGAGGAACAGCCCCTACTGCTCACCGCCGCCCGCTGTTGTGAGCCGGAGGTGGTGGCACTCTTTGCTGAACAGGCCGCAAAACTCAGTCCGAAGCAGAAAGAGAGGGCCTTCCAGGAAGTGCGCTGGGGCAAGCACCCGGAGAATATCCAGGTGCTGGAGCAAGCCGGGATCACAGTGGACAAGTTTGGCGGCGAGGCATTCCGAGCGGCGGTGTCCGATGGACAGGCCGAGCTTGCCAAACTGTTGCTGGAAAAAGGGGCGGATATCAATTACCACAAGCCGGACATGGTGTTCCCTTACGCCTCCACCCCTGTCACCGAGGCAGCCCGCTCCAACAATTTCCCCATGGTGCGCTGGCTGGTGGAACAGGGGGCAGACATCACCCTTGTTGACAAATACGGCGACCGTCCCTACAGTGTGGCAGTTCAGAACAAGAATCAGGAGCTGGCTGATTACCTGAAGGCCTTGGAACCGGAGAAATGGCACAACGAGCAGGAAAAGATCCGGCAGCTCATGCCCTACAAGCTGCCCGCCAAGCTGGTGGAATACTTGAAGACCGGCCCCCTGCGGCTGGAGTTCCCGGATCAGGAATGGGTGAAGTGGGCGGAACTCTACTCCTTCATGGATGTGCAGGAGATGACCTGGAAACGGAAGAAGCTGCTCTCCCTGATGGCGGCCATGGACAATTACAGCGACTATCTGCTGCTGTGGAGCCCCAGGGACAAAAAGCTGTGGTATCTGGACATCGAGCATGAGGAATTCCACCCTCTGGCCAAATGGGATGACTTCATCGCAGATCCCGGCCGGTATCTGAACGGGATGATCGAGGGTGAGTTTGAGGAGTAAAGCCATGACATCAATAGACTTTCTGAACAAGGTACATAAAAGCCTGGACTCGCAGGAATATAGCCTCTCTTATTCTCCAGCCAAGTCCAAGAATTATATGCTGTACTGCAATGGCAACTTCATCGGCGGCCTGTTCGATGAGGAGCTGTGCTTCGTCTACGCCGACAGCGTGAGTGAGCTGCTGGGGCAGCCGGAACCCGTCTACCGCGGCTACTCCAGCACCGCCCAGCACAGGATGCTGGTGATCCCGGAGGAACACTGGGCGAAGGCGCTGAAACTGCTCTATGCCGAGAAATTTGACTGGAGCCGTTTGGTGTACGACATCACATACACCAGCATTGGCGCGGCTGTGGTGGAGGACTTCTACGACGAGAATGTGGTATTCCTGCGCTTCTGCTTTGAAAAGGAGCTGCTGAAAAAGAACCCTCTGGACCGACAGGGCCGTATCCTGCGGATGGTCTATCTCAATCAGGATCTGACAAATATCGGTAAGAATTTGTTTCCTGCGCTGCTGGACAAGTTCCTTGCTTTTTATGATCGGAAAGGAAAAACCAGTCTGGAAACCATGCTGAATCGGTGGTACACCGCGCTGGAGAAGGAGTACCGCAGCCAGATAACGGAATGAGGGGATGACGAGATGACAGATGAAAACAGAACCTACATCACCCATCTCAGGGTAACGGATGTCCCGTGGCACCGGCTCACCACCGCCTATGGGCGTGGGACGGATTTTCCGGAACACCTGGCTGTGCTGGAGAGGATGGATGACCGGGAATCCGTCGAAACCTCGCTCTACGAGCTGACGACGAACATGGAGCACCAGGGCACCCTGTGGCATGCCACACCGTTCGGGATGGTGTTCATCTGCCGGATCCTAGGGAGGGCCCTGTCCGAAAGCGGTCGGAACCCCGTTGCCCGTTTCCTTGCCGGAGAGTTGCTGGACTTCACCGCCTGCATCCTCCAATGCTTCCACGACGGGGATGGGATGGAGCACGCGGACCCCCTCCCCCGGTTCTCCGATATGCTGAGAGAAGAGTACCTGTGGTCGGAGGAGTACGACGAGGAGGAGGACGAGATGCGCTACGAGGAGGACGAGGTCTTCCCCGCGGACCTGTTCTACAGCTTCTACTACTACTCCTGGTTGACGGTGCTGGCCTGCCGGGACGCTCTGGAAAAGGAAGGTTCTCCGGAGTTTGCATCCAAGATAACGGCTGTTCTGGAAGGGTTGTGAAGGAGGATACGACGATGTTCGAGGAATTCTATGGGATGTACGAGCCCGAGGAGCAGGAAGTGATCGCCCTGATCAATCGCTGCATCGGGGGCGGATACAACAACAGGGGCGACTTCTGGGAAATGACGGTCGTGACGCTGGGCATGGTGTACTGCGACACGGGCAAGGTCAGCACCAAAGAGGAGAGGCTGGAGTGGCCGGTCACCAACGAAGAACGCAATGGAGAAAAGGGCTGGGGACGCTTCCAGAAAGAGCAGGTCTGCCGCCTGAGAATACACCGGATGAAGGAGGAATGGGCGAAGGACCTGATCGTGCGGCCCTGGTGCATCTCGGAGGTGATCGAGACCCGTGAGGACTGCCCGGAGCTTCAGGCCGTTCTGGACGAGTACCACAGGCCGGTGGTGATCCAGGACGAGGTGCTGGGTGAGCTTACACTGGACAAGGACTTTGGTTCCTTCGAGGGCGAGGTCCGGTGGTGCGGAAAGGATGTGCTCCTGTATCTGGAGGTCAATGCCGAGAGAAAGTCATCCTGGACACGTGCCCGCAGCGCCGCCAAGAATCTGCTGGCCGACTGTGAGGCCTGGGACAAGGCGATGCGGGAGCTTGCGGCAAAGAACCTGACCGGGCTGGCCAACGAATGGCTATCCCAGGATGGGGAGAACCCCCGCAACCCGAAAACAGATCCCATCACGGAAGAGGAACTTGCGCGGCGGATCAGCATGGTCAGCCTGTCCGTCACCTCAGGCGGTAGCTTC
>OKSC01003439.1_pt1 | contig 11779 bp, 10 predicted proteins | sample 1601161 | NCBI WGS metagenome assembly OKSC01 (sample SAMEA3541552, study PRJEB24748) | human gut metagenome | biome: human gut; feature: human-associated habitat; material: faeces | place: China | collected 2012
TCGGTACGCATTAGGTTGCGCGCTTTGGACGCTTCCGCATCCGCCGCAGCGTAACGCTCGGCGCGTTTTTCCAGAAAATACGAATATGTTCCCTTGTAACGGTACAACATTCCTCCGTCCAGTTCCAGTATATCGGTACACACGCGGTCCAGGAACCAGCGGTCGTGGGTTACCATGAACAGCGTTATTTTTTCCCTCGACAGGTACTCTTCCAGCCATTCGACCATAGGCAGGTCAAGATGGTTGGTAGGCTCGTCCAGTATGAGGAAATCGGGCGATTCAACCAGCACGCGCGCCAGGGCCAGACGCCTGAGCTGACCTCCTGACATTTGCCCGCAGGGAATGTCCAGCCTGTCGAGTTTTAACTGCGAAAGTATCGTGCGTATCCTGAGCTCATAGTCCCACACGCCAAGGGAATCCATCTGTTCGTAAGCTGCCTGGAAATCTTCGGCGTAAGATGGATCCGAGGCTGCGCGCTCGTAACGCTCTATGGCCTTGAGGCGGGGCGAATCGCCGGAAAATATCACCTGTTCCACCGTCATCTCCGCCGGGAACGACGGCTGCTGTTCCAAAAAACCGGTCTTTATCCCGTTGCGGAACACCACCGAGCCTTTGTCCGGGGTTTCACGTCCGGCCAGTATGCGCATAAGGGTGGTCTTGCCCGAACCGTTTTTTGCAACGAAAGCCACCTTGTCGCCTTGGTCTATACCGAACGTAATCCCGGTGAACAGCGTGCGTACGCCGAAGGATTTTTCGAGATTTTCTACCGAAAGATAATTCATAACTGCATGCAAAGATACGACAAACACCTGACTGTGTCCCTGCATAACGCACATTGTTTTCGGCATTCCGTCTTTGCAAAAAACCTGCAAAAAGCGGCAATATGGGCCTATAGCTCAGCTGGGAGAGCGTACGGTTCGCATCCGTAAGGTCGTCGGTTCGATCCCGATTAGGTCCACCATTTCGAGAAAAATCACCGCCAATTCGGCGGTGATTTTTCGTTTGACCACAATTATACCACAGACGGCAGAAAATCCTGACCACTTTTGGAATCCGCAGGCGATGAGTAGCAGCCCCTCACCACCTGCGGATTTTCGTTTTATGTGTTTGCCGGTGCGGCAAGTTCTGCTCTGACCTCATCGTAGTATTTCTGCACCGTGGTGCGGTCCATGCCTGTTTCCCGTGCGATATAGCTTTTATTGCTCACGCCGGGGTGCTGGCGCAGGTACTCCGCCAGCTGCTTTTTCTTGGGGCTGACGCCGTCTGGATACTCCGCAGCCGTCCCATTCCGCAGGACAGCGATCTCCGCTTTCATTTGCAGGATCAGCTTCGCCAGCTTTTCCTCACATTCCTCCTGCGTGCGGCCATATACATTGCGGGAGTGCTTCTTGCCGTCTGGCCAGACGGGCGAGTACCGTCCCTCCCACAGATCCTCCTTGAGCTGCTTGATGTAGCCCGTGCCGGGTCTGCGGCGCGGCGGTGTGTACGGTTCAAACCTCTGCGCCTCTGATGCAGCTTCTGCTTTCTGTCGGGATATTTCTGCCTTTGCGATGCCGCGGTCGATGCTGGCTGCGGCATTTTCCTGCATTTCGTTGGTAATGTGGGTGTAGATATTCAGCGTGGTCTTGGCGGAGACATGGCCAATGATGGCGGACAGTGTCTTCACATCCATGCCGTGTTCCAGTGACATGGTGGCGAAGGTATGGCGCAGATCGTGAAAGCGCACCTTTTTGCAGTCTGCCCGTTCCAATATCTGCTGGAGCCGCTTGCGGACATAGCTGGGGTCGATGGGCTGGTTCGGCTTGATGCGGGACGGGAACATCAGCGGGGAGAATACTTCTTTCCGATATTCCCGCAGAAGTCCTACCATGACTGGCGGCAGGATGATCGTGCGAAACGCTGCTTTTGTTTTCGGCTCGCTGATGATATTCTTACCGCCAACCGGTGTGACCTGCTTGCTGATATGGAGTTCCCCTGTCTCAAAGTTCAGGTCATCCCATGTGAGTGCCAGTATCTCACCCCGGCGAAGTCCTGTGGTCAGCTCCAGCAGGAAGAGTTCGTACATCCCCTCCGCTTTGGCCTGTATCAGAAATCGCTGAATTTCTTCTTTGGACAGCACCTTCATCTCTTTCGGCTCCGGCGGTGGGAGCTTGACGCCGAGGATGGGATTTTTCTTGATCAAGCCATCCTTAATTGCTCTGTCCAGCGCCATCCGTATTACATGATAGCAGCTTCGCACCGACCGCTCCGCCATCTCCGGCCCCTTGGTGTCCCGATGTGTCTTTCTGCCGTTGGCCTTCATCTCGTTCAGAAACTTCTGGCAGTCTGCCTGCGTCAGCTTGTTCAGCGGGATATGCCCGAGACCGGGGATGGCGTGGACATAGATCCACTCCTCATAACCCTTCTGCGTAGTGGGGCGGATAGATGGCTTGCAGTGATTCTCATACCAGTAGTTCATCCAATCCCCAAACCGCATATCCGGTTTTACCTTGAAGGGGGCGACCTCGGTGTACTCCTCCTGAAGCTTTTTCAGTTTTTCCACGCATTCCGCTTTTGTTTTTGCCAGGACGCTTTTCTGCTTTGCCTTTCCGTTTTCATCGTAGCCCACGATGTGACGGCCTTCCCACCGTCCGTCGCTTCTCAAGCGGACAGTGCCCTGACCGTTTTTGCGTTTCTTTGCCATGTGATCACCCCTTTACCACAAAGTCGTTCATGAACTCGCCCACGATCCCTGACGCTTTGCGGTGCATATCCCCTGTGACATGGGTGTAGGTGTCCAGCGTGAAGGCCGCCCGGGTATGGCCCAGGATGCCTGAGAGCGTTTTGGCATCCACGCCGCTGGTGAGGGCGTGGGTGGCGAAGGTGTGCCGGAGATCGTGAAAGCGCATATTGGGAAGCCCTGCTTCCGCCAGCAGCTTTTTCATGCGGGTGTAACCGCTGTTCGGCATGATGGGGTCTTCCGGGTGGATCGGGTTCGGGAATATCCACTGGGAGATGGATGTCCTTTTTCGCTCGGACAGCAGCTGCACCGTGCTGGGCGGTAGTTTGATGATCCTGCGTCCCGCACCGGTTTTCGTTTCGCCCACATAGTAACCGCCGCCCTCCTTGTTGTGGAGTGTTCTGCGGACGGTCAGCGTTCCTTTTTCCGCATCAAAGTCTGTCCACATGAGTCCGCATATTTCGCCCCGCCGCAAGCCGGTGGTGATCTCCAGATAGAAGAAGTCGTGCCAGTGCTCATCTGCCTTAATAGCTTCCATGAATCGTTCCAGCTGTTTGTCATTGAGGATAGTTTTTGCGGCAGTCACTTTCTTCGGCAGTGTCACATCGTCGGTGGGGTTCTTTACGATCAGGTGGCGGTCAACAGCTGCATTCAGCGCCTGATGCAGGACGCCGTGTATCCTGCGGACCGTGGCGGGAGACAGCGCCCCGCCGCCCACGCCGCCCTCCCGCTGCAGCTTTCGATACAAGGTTTGGACATCGGCAGCAGTCACCTTGCTGATTTGCTTACTGCCAAGGGAGGGCTTGATATTTCTCTCTGCATACCCACGGTAGCCCTTGTATGTGGATGGCCGGACCGACGGTTCGGCACACTCTCTCAACCAGATGTCCAGCCACTCCCCCAGTGTCATGCGGCTGTCCTCCGTAAGTTCGGCACCGTCATACTCGACAATGCACCGATGCATCTTTTCCATCAGAGCCTTTTGCGTCTTCGCGGATACATAGTGGAAGATCGAGTCGCCGTTTTCCTTGTGTCCGACCACAATACGCCCTTCCCAGCGACCATCGTCACGCTTGCGTACCATGCCGTCACCGGATGGCCTTCGTTTCGCCATTTACAGTTATCCCTCCCGTCCGTTTTTCTTTGTATAGGCATTGCATTCCCTGCGCTGCCTGCAGCCTGTTTTACAAACACACCATACCGATAACCCTTTGCGAAAGCGAGAAGAATTATCGATGTCGACGCACTTTCTACGAAAGCAACAACAGTCGCGCCCATAGCTTTCACCACATGGTCTGCTGCCAGCTCTGCCCCCGGCTCAGCTTTTGTCCCAAGGCCAGTTTCTTCAGCGCCTCTCGATGCCGCTGCTTGCTCTCCGTCCATGCCGGCGGCGCAGGCAGCGGCGGCAAATCGTCTGCCTCCTCTATGGACCGACCCAGCCGAACCAGCTCGCTTGCCAGTTCTCCCATCCAGCCCTCCTCCGGCTCCGGCGTGTTGGGCCGGAAGCCCACCGCCTGTCGGTAGGCAAACAGCGTTTCCAAATTCTCCTTCAGAAATGTTTCATCGTGGAGGCTGCTGTCCCGGCACCGCCGACCGTCAGGACAGACAAAGGTGATATGTTTCCGTGTGTCCGTCCAGATAACTTCATAGCCCTCGTACTCCATGTTTTCGACGAAGCTCTCCCGGTCATCGGCATATTCCAGTGCGTCGTTGATGGCTTGGATGAGATCCAGCTTCCAGCTATCGCCCCGCAGTCCCGCCTGGTACTCGCCGGGGCGCATCTGCTTTTTCCGAGTGTGCTTTTTTGGCGGCTCCAGCACCTGCAGCCCGTGCGCCATGCAGATCTCATCATTGACCTGCCGATGCCGCTGGAGATCTGCGGCGTTCTGATGCAGCTTTTTGCCGTCCTTGCAGCTCACGCTGTTGACCACCAGATGGTTATGAAGATGGTTTGTGTCCAAGTGTGTTGCCACGACTACCTCAAAATCCGGGAACTGCTTCTGCGCGAACTCCACGCCGATGGCGTTGACCTGCTGTGGCGTCAGCCCGTCCTCCGCCGGGAAGGATTGGACGAAGTGATAGAATTGTCTGCCATCCGTTTTTCGGAATTGCTGTTTGGTTGTCATCATTTCCAGGTACGATGCCCGTGCCACGCAGTTGTGTCCCGTCACCATCCATTGGTCGTCCAGCATGGTTTTGCAGGCCTGCGTCACATATTTCAGCACGCCCATCATCGTACCAGCCGTCTGTTTCTTGTTGCGTACTGCGGTGAAGATGGCCATTACTGCACCTCCCGGCTGATGCGCAGCAGCTTTTGGCAGAGATCTGCATAACCGTCTATGAGCTCGTCGCTTCTGAGGATCTGGATGCGTCCCATGTTTGCCAGTGTCGTGAGCTGGTTGAGGTTCCTGCCTTGGGCTTTCACTTCGGCGAGGATCTCATCCAGTCCGTCCACCCGGACGATCTCCTTGCCCAGCGCGCAGGTGATGATGTAATCGGTGACGGTCATTCCGGCTTGTTTAGCCTGATGCTGGATCAGGTCTTTGATGCCCGGTGTCATTCTTGCGGTGATGATCGCTGATTTCTTTCTCTGCATTAAACTCCTTTCTCCCCCTTGGGGGCTGGGGGGTGCTGGGGCTTTGCCCCGGCGAGTGCGTCCGGCGTATAGCCGGACGCTATGCTTGCCCCACCGAAGGGTGGGAACTTTGCCCCTACGGGGCATTTCTGCCCTGAACGCCCCCACATAACTGCCCTCGCTGTTGTTGCTGCCTTCGACCGTAAAATCTCACACGGCGGCTTACAGCGGTGTACACGGCGGTACTTCATGCGCTCCGTTCATCGTCTGCCGGAACGAACTGAATCCCCAGTCTTTCGGCGTTTGCCTGCGTCCGCTGCCGGTCCATGGCTTGTCCCGCTTTCTCCAGCTGACGCTCATAACAGAGGGCGAGGGCATTCTTAATCGGCAGGATGGTGTACCTGAGACAGCCGTTGCGCTTGAGACCGTCCCTGGTGATGATCTCCGTGCGCTCTGTTCGGATGAGCCCATGCTCCTCCAGCGCGGCAACATACTTTGCCACGGTGTTGACCGAGACGCTGAGTTTCTTTGCGATGGTGGGGTAGCTGACGATGCACTGGTAGGTGCGGCGGTCTTCGATGCGGAGCAGGTAGGCGTAGATGTTGATCTCCATGTGGTGCAGTCCCAGATCAAAGACTGCGTTGGGGAGGGGAAAATAATTTTTGATCGTGTCCTTCTTCACATAGGGCGTATTCAGCATCCCGACGCTCCCTTCGTATGCGCGGTGATCCATTTCCGCAGATCCTCCTTTGGAACGACGATGCGCTTGCCGATCCGCAGAGAGGGAAAGTCTGCCTCCTGAATGAGTTCATAGACGCTGGAGTCCGAGACTCCCATGAGATCCACCAGCTGCTTCACATTCAGCAGCAGGGGCAGTTCATCATAGCTGGTATAAATGCTTTTCTTCAAATCGTGTCCTCCTTGCAGCTTTGTTGGTAGAGCGTATTCAGTTTTTGACGGTAATGCAGACCCTTTCGATTTCACCCCCCTATGATCTTTTCTCTGCTGTACGCCGCGCCCTCGTTCCGTTGGTGCGCTCCCCCTTCGCGGGATCGTGGCGTCACTTCGCCCGGAGCATCCGGGCTGCGGCGGCAGGGATCAACTTTTCAAGGTTCCGAAAATAACGGTTGACATATCTGCCTTAATAGATTAGACTTATTTCATAAAGCTCGTTTCCTGCGTCTACTTCTGGGCATACTATAACACGTCAAAACCCCGTTGTCAAGTCTTATTGAACACTACGCATTTCATCAGTCTAATCTCGTTTTAAGGAGCGTCCATTATGCAAAACTATATTTTCAAAACCTACATCGACGGCGGCAGGGAGTACTACGAGTACACCGATGTGACGGATAGAGAGCAGACCATAAAAAAAGACTTTCCGTTTCCGGAAAGTCTGATGAGTCTGCTGTATATGGATATCTGGGAGCTGGAGCCCATCACCAAAAGGATGGACAAGGCGCTGATGTCTTTTTATCAGTCCAGGGACTACAACGAACTGCAAACCGTAGCGGCCGGCTTGAATGAACTGGCGCCCCGGCATATCTGCTTTGAGCTGCTGCGGCTGGACTGGCTGGAGAGGCTGGATATGGTGGACAGCACCGCACCCGGAGATTTTCAGGACTTGCTGCCACACAAGAAAATTTCTCATCTCTGCAGCAGCATCGACACCATGCAGAAGCAGCTCAAGGGGCTGATCGCGCAGACGCTGGACATGGACGGGGAGAAGAGATCCGTACCCGAGAAGATGGTGGCCTACTACAACGCCGAGGGCGGCGACACGCTGAACACCTTCCAGTTCCAACCCCAGACCATGAGCTTTGAGGTCATCGACCGCAAGATCTTTGCCGAGGTACTCTACCCCAGGGACATCTACGACCTCATTGACTTCCATGTGCGGGAGTGCGTGAAGCGGGAGGTGAAAATGCGGGTATGCAAGAACTGCCTGCGCTACTTCGCCGTGACGGGCAAGGCCAGCACGGAGTACTGCGGTCGGATCTGCGACAGCAAGGGCCGCACCTGCCGGGAGATGGGGGCCATCAACACATGGACGCAGCGCAAGCAGAGCGACGAGGTGTTCAAGGAATACCGCAGGGAGTACAAAAAGCGTTTCGCCCGCATCAATGCCGGCAGGCTGACCAAAAGCGCGTTCTACGCCTGGAGCGAGGAAGCCAGAAAGAAAAAAGAGGACTGCGACAGCGGCGTGATCACAACCGAGGAGTTTTCCCGCTGGCTGAAGGAGTCGTGAGTGACAAGCGGTGTGAAGTCGTGTAGTTCCCAATCTGCCCAATGCAATAGATCCAGCAACGAGTCGTCGTACTTTCTTTTAGCAGTCTACGGGAGAAATACTTGTATCTGATTTCTGTCTCAATTAAAAGAATTGAGTGTTACCCAAAAGAGCAAAGAGCAACTTTATCGTTGTTCATCCAAAAAATTATTAAAAGCTGTGATGAAGTGCATCTGTTTATTGTCTATTTTAGTAGAAGCGTTTGGGGCGATGTAAGTTTGAGATGTGGTAACATAAGCATCCACTCTTATACGCTCTGCAATGCACATTCTTTAGCCAAACATATTAACAATTTTTGACCTTACTGTGTTCGAGGTGTTGTGTCTCTTTCCCCTTGGTGTCTTGGAGCGCAGCAGAAAGGAATGGTTATATTTATGGATGATAGCTTCATCATTGAGTTATACTGGTCGCGCAACGAATCTGCAATTTCCGAAACAGCCGCCAAGTACGGACCTTTTTGCTATGGAATCGCTTGGAACATTTTGTCCTGTAAAGAAGATTCTGAGGAATGTGTCAACGATACTTATATGCAAACATGGAATTCCATTCCTCCTCAGCGTCCACAGTATTTTCGCGCTTTTGTCGGTCGTATTACTCGTAATCTTGCAATAAATCGTTATAATTTCCTCAACAGGGAAAAGCGCGGCGGTTCGGTTGTTACTGTTGCATTAGACGAACTTCGTGAATGCATTATCCCTGGGAATAATGTAGAAGCCTATGTTGAAAATACCTTACTTGGCGAATCTATTGGTGCATTTTTAAGCAATGTTACGCAACTTGAACGCATTGTATTTGTGCGCAGATATTGGTTTCTCGATTCCATCCATGAGATTTCTACGCAATGCAATTTAACTGAAACAAATGTAAGCACAATCTTGCACCGCTTGCGTAAAAAGTTGAAATCTCACCTAAGGAAAACGGGGTTTATGCCATGAATGAAAAAATACTGTTGGGAGCAATTACCTACATTCCCGAAACTATGATTCTGGAAGCTGAAAATAATGCTGCCATGAAAACAGCACTCTACTCATATAAAAGGCATGTACGGACACTTCTTCTTGTCTCATTATTCGCTACACTGGCATTTTTAACTTTAACCGGCTTTGCAATTTATCACTTCTTTTATTCTACGCCTATCGAAAACACAAATCTGTATGTGTATGTAGATGGTATGGTGCTCTCGGATACTGTGCCGGCTATTGAAAATCCCGAAACGGCAGCCACAGCGTTAGCAGAGATGTATCTTGAAGATATGATGATAGCATCTGATGAGCGAACCTTTACAATTACCAAATACAAAAACCTTAATGTACATTTGTATCCAACAATCGATATGGACGAGGATACCGCGACCATTTATCTACTCCAGCCTTCTGAAATCAGTAAAAATACTTGGATTGTGGAAATTGATGTAATGTTCCAATATCAAGGAACTCTCAGCCCTATTGGAAGCATTGAAGGGCAGTGGATCGATATCTTATATCAAGCAAGTCCCATCGGATTCTTGCTGACCAAAGATGGGACTGAATACACATTGCAGTCTCGCTACTATACCGCTAATGGCAATTAGTTTCTGAACATCAGTTTTCATTTTTGCGGCAATCACCTGGCATGATGCCGGGCCCGGCATCTCGCTTTACAACAGTAAAGCGCCGCTTCCTGAAATCGTAACCTGCTTTTGAATGCTGGTGCCGCAATTTTTAGGGGGTGATCATTGAGGTACGCCACTGTAGAGAGGACAAGCCACTAACCGTCACGAAAGGAGTATGCCATGAAAAAAGCCATTTCTTTGACTCTTGCGTTAATCCTTGTCATGTCGACAATTGTATCCGTCAACGCCCTGGAAATTACCGACCCTCCTATCCAGATTGAAAACGAAATCAGTCTAACCGATATTAAACTTCAAACAACCATTGATGAGTACTTTGAGCTCAGAAATACTATCCTGTCTTCTGGATCCCGGACACCCATAGCAACCATTTCTGCCACACTTTCTGAACTGTCTTCCAGCCAGTCATTACATCGCTCTGAACTGAACAGAATGTCTGCATCTGATAACCTGTCTGAGTATCACAATGTTCACTTAATTAGTAGTTCCAACAACGCTTCCATTCAAAGCATTACTGAAATTGACAATTCCACATATGAAGTAGATGTTTATGAATGGACATGGATTCAGTACAACGATGGAAAAAGTGGCGCAACCGATATTATGGGCTACGGTACCGATCACACAATCACGCTAAGAAAGGACTCCAACAATTCATACCAAATCATAAATGATATTTATGATGAGTCCGAAATCTTGGGCGAGCCTTCAAATTGCGAGATTGCTGAGGCTCAAACAATTGTTGCACCTACTTCTGCAGTTAGCGGGGCAGGAGTCAATTCTGGCGTAAATTTGAATGTGAACAAACTCATCGATTATGCAGATACTTGGGTCGTTCACGAGTATGCAAGCAATATGCAAAATCCTGCGAACTATAATACCCAAGTTTATGGCTATTATTCTGCAGATTGTGCTAACTTTACCTCTCAGTGCTTAAAAGCTGGTGGAATGCAGAATGATTATGGATCTGGCAAGAACAATGAAAACTGGGATGGTACCCAGTGGTGGTTTGACACATACCCTAATCCAAACTATGAAAACTACGAGGTATCCCCACCTTCCTGGCGATACGTCCCAAAGTTTATCGCATACTGGGAGGGAAAAGGGTACGAACTCGTTTCTGCAACATCTTCGTCTGTATACCCCGGCAATCCAGTAATAAACAATACTGGACATGTTGGCATTTGTGTCGGATACAACACATCAGGGACTCCGATTATTAATGCACACAATCGTGATGTTTATCATGTGCCTTACACTATGATTGGTAGTGGTACTCGTACAACTATTCAGATAGCAACTTCCAACGAGATGGTTTACAAGCCCTCATCTGCAACCGCGATTACACCGACGACTACCGCCCAAAGCATTTCGAGATACTTGAGTGAAGGCAGCAATCACTACTATACTTTCTCGGTCACCACAGCTGGCTACTACACTTTCGGTTCGGCCTATTCTGGATCGACTCACCTTGATACCAAAGGAACTCTTTATAAGGAACAAGAGACATCCAACGGAAAGACGCTTTATTTGTATGAGCTGGCATCTGATGATGATAGCGGTGATGGACTTAATTTCAATATCCGAGCATACTTACAGCCTGGTACATACTACATCCGCGTCCGTGCCTATGCTGACACATCTACAGGCAGTTACTCTTTTACATATCGCAAGGGATAAATGAGTATCTTCTGTTCGCTTCAAAAAATACGGGGCTGTACAGCCCCGTATTTTTTTAGAAATCACGATATCATAACTTATTTGGTAATATTCAGTCTCCCGACAGATTCGTATGCCCACAGGCAACGAAGGCCTACAGCACTCCTATATTCTCCTCGCAGTGCTCGCACAGCTCCACCGAGATCACGCGCCCCATCTAATAAATCAAATATAGTACAGACAGGAAACATAAGCACTTCTCAATTGAAGTCTCTACAACCAAGCTATACCACCCAAATGTTGAAATGTCAACAACAATCTCCGCATATCCTTCTTCTTTGATTATAGCATCCCACGCCGTGGACGGCCCGACGCGGTTTTCGTGATGTCTCATCGAGTGGAACAGCGAGCCGCTGAGAATACCGCAACGCTCCGCTGGAATTGCTCCGGCGAGGTTTTTCTTTTGACCACATAAAATGCCACAGACAGGTGTGGAACACATGGGAAACACAGGCCACAAGATGTTAGGAAAGGAATTAAAATCGAGAGGAACCCGCCATAAACGACTAAAGATGGTTGAAAAAGTAATTTCACATCTCTTTGACTATTGCGGCGCAATTTTTGCGCTGCCGGAGGCGTTCTTCTTTGGTTACAGCGGTGCGATTTTTGAACGCTTGAAAGTCTCTTTTCATTGACTACAGCGGCGCAAAATATACACGTTTTCCTCCAAAAATTGCTGCCACGCTGAAATCACTTTTTCGTGTGGTTGAAAACGGAAAATTTCTCAAACGCCTGCGGAAGGGTCACCTTGGAAAGTCTGTTGCCACAGGCATTTGCCGTGTCCAACGTTCACCCAAGACCGCGAAAACGCCTCGCAAGGTGCACCTTAGACTGCGGTTTCAAAACCTCGGAAAGCCCCGCACTGCGGGG
>OKSC01003442.1_pt1 | contig 11772 bp, 9 predicted proteins | sample 1601161 | NCBI WGS metagenome assembly OKSC01 (sample SAMEA3541552, study PRJEB24748) | human gut metagenome | biome: human gut; feature: human-associated habitat; material: faeces | place: China | collected 2012
CCAATTCAAGAGCTGAGAAAAAATCGTGAAAATCAGGAGGTTTTATGAGAACAGGGCTTACCAAAAAGCAAAAGACAACCGTGATTTATTTTGACGAGCATAGCCGCATGATTGAGGTGCAGACACACAACACCGATCTCAAAAAGCGTCTGACGGCATTTGCGGCAAAGCACCCGCAATGCTGCCGCCAGACCGACGATGATGAGCAAGGCGGGCTGACCTTTGAAATTGAGAAAGGGCGGTTGAGCTTTGCCGTGCAGGAGGCAGCGAACAGCCATGTCTATGAGCGCGCGGCCAATGAGCGAAGCGGCGACGAGCGCTGGAAGGAGCTGCGTGACAACCGCGACTGGACGCGGCTGGAGCACTGAAAAAGCGATAAGATGGAAGAAAGAAGAGAAAGGGCCCGACTGAGTTGGGCCCTTTCTCTATCCGTTTCCGCGGGAAGACGGGAGGTGCTTTTGTTCCGCAGCTTCCACAGGGCGATCAGTTCCTGTGGAAAGGAGCGAAAATTTTTCCGTCCCACCTGTTGACAGGTGGGACATCACAGACTATAATACTTCAAAAACGAACAGTTCAAAAAAGAACGGAGGAAGGGCATGAACCGAAGCATATCGATCTCCCGAAAGATCGCTCTGGCCTACAGCGAAGTGTGCAAGCCGCTCTGCAAGGAGCTTGGCCTGCCGCAGACGGCCTTCGACATCCTGATGTTCCTGGGGAACAACCCGGCCTATAAAACGGCCAGCGAGATCGTGGAGATCCGCCGCCTCAAGGCGAATCTCGTATCGGTCAATGTGGAAAAGCTCGTGCAGGAGGGCTATCTCACGCGCTGCGCGGTGGCGGGCGACCGGCGGAAGACGGAACTTCTCTGCACCGAAAAGGCAGCCCCCATCCTCGCGCGCGGGCGGCAGCTCCAGAAGGATTTTTCCGAGAGCCTCTTTGCCGGCATGGACGAAGCGCGGCGGGAAGCCTTCGCCGCGGCGCTCGCGGAGATCGAAACCAATCTTGATGCAATTCTGGAGGCAAACGAACCATGAGTATCCTGACGACCGTTCTGGTCACATTTTTTGCGGGCATGGGCGCGGGGCTTGGCACCGGCTTTGCCGGGATGAGCGCCGCCGCAGTCATCAGCCCCATGCTGATCACCTTTCTGGGAGTTGAGCCCTACATGGCCGTGGGCATCGCGCTCTCGTCCGATGTGCTCGCGAGCGCCGTCTCGGCCTACACCTACCACAAAAACAAGAATCTCGACATTAAAAACGGCCTCATCATGATGGCGAGTGTGCTGCTCTTCACCGTTATCGGCAGCTACGCGGCAAGCCTCGTCCCCTCGGCGACGATGGGCGGCTTCTCCGTCTTCATGACGTTCCTGTTGGGCGTCAAATTCATCCTGCGCCCCGTGATGACCACGAAGGAAACGATGGCGCAGGTGGACGCGAAAAAGCGCGCGGTGCAGTCGCTCGTCTGCGGCGCGATAATCGGCATGATCTGCGGCTTCATCGGCGCGGGCGGCGGCATGATGATGCTGCTCATCCTCACGAGCGTCATGGGCTACGAGCTGAAAACGGCCGTCGGCACGAGCGTTTTCATCATGACCTTCACCGCCCTGACCGGCGCCGTTTCCCACTTTGCCATCGGGGGATTGCCGGATATGCTCACATGGGTGCTGTGCGTCGTCTTCACGCTCCTCTGGGCGCGTATCGCCGCAGTCTTTGCCAACCGTGCGCAGCCCAAGACCCTCAACCGCGCAACGGGCGTGGTGCTCGTGGTGCTGGGCCTTGCCCTGATGGGCTTTCAGCTGCTTGCGTGAAAATATGCCCCTTTGACGATCACTTCGCTTTTCTTCACCATCACAAGACCTCCTGCGTCCCTTCGTTTTTGATAGGAAAGAAGGAGGTCTTCTCTTTTGCCGAAAACAAGAAAAAACCTCACTTCCGAAGAAGTGAGGTTTTGGCAAGCAGCACCCTTTTAGATCCCACGACTTAAAATCTCTTGAAATCTCAAGGGTTTCCGCGCTTCCTGCAAGTCAAAGCTGTTTAATCTCAAAAGCTTGAGCTAAACCAAAATAGATGCTCGCCTTTCGTTGATTTAATTATAACATATATTGTCCTGCTTTTCTATATTATTTAAGTGATTAAAGCGGATCAGCTTAGGCGTTAGATTCACCTTATACGGGGCAATCGGTCTAAGTTGAAATGCGTTTAATCCATCTTCGCCCATAGTTTCGAGCGCCACGCTGTATATTCTTCAAAACTACAGTGGTTACATCATTAGCGAGACCGTGTCGAACCGACCATTTCCTATGTGATATCATATTTCTTCCGATATGCGAAAGGCGTCATATGGAAGTGTTTCTTAAACGCATTTTGAAAATGTGATTGACTGGAAAAGCAAAGAAAGCTGCTGATTTCGCCCAAAGACTTATCGGTGTGCTTCAGCAATGACTTGGCTCTCCTGAGACGGCAGTCCATCATATACGCGCCGATGCTCATGCCAAGCTCATTCCGAAATTTTTTGAACAGATAGGCCCTGCTTTTTCCAGAAAAAGATACCACATCTGCGGCACAAATCGGCTCATTGATATGGGTTGCGATGAACTGCATACACGAGAACACCTCCTTGGATATCCCATCCGGCAGCTTCTGCTGGGCTACTCTCCGGGCAAAGTCTATGGTCATATTGTACTGCAGATTTTTCACCGCTTCCTCTGTCTGCAGCTTTTCGCACTCCTGAATGTAGGTGTCGATAAGATGGTAGGTCTCCTCAATATCCATACCGCCTGGGATGGCGGCAAATTTCCCAATCATTGTGATCAAACCGATGAATAGATTCTTAGCCTGCCGGAGCGGTGTTTCCGCCAGCTTCCCCTCCCGGGTGTTGGCAGTGTTGGCGGCCGCCAAAAGGAATGTGTTCAGCTTGTCGGGTTCCCCATTTCGGATCAATTCCAGCATTTGCTGTTCCAAAAAATAGGTGCCATGATTCACTCCTTCTTCCCGTGCTTCATAAAAACTCTGGGAATGACGCTGGCCAATGACAGCTTGATATTCGGTATTGGTTAGGCTAAAAGCCCGCTCCAGCTCCAGCTTTTCTCCGGTCAAAGTGAAATGCAGGTACAACAATAGATTCAGAAACTGATTGTAGGTGTATTGGGAAATGCCTCCCAGAAATGACGCGATTTCTCCGTAGCGGGTCGGAGGGATCGCGTTTTTGCTCATATAGGATCGGATAAATTCGTCTGTAACAGGGGTGGAATAGGCAGGCCCCAAAACGAGGCTGTGTACACCATCCTTGCATTGTACATAACCATAGTAGCCCGTATCCGAGGAAACATAAACGGCGGGGCTTCCCAGCTCCATCAGCTTGGGCAAAACAAAGGGATAGGGGTCTCCCTCCACATAAAAGCCGGCGGAACAAAGAAAGCTCCCACCCGCGTACACAGCAACGGGCAGATAGTGTGCGGCATAGAACATCTCACAATAGGCTTGATCGTCCATATTTTTTCACCTTGAATATGAATATATAATATTATAGACGTTTATGCAATACATTTCAAGAACAATCTGCTAAAATATGGGCAAAAAGGATAGTGGGGCGATAAAATGACCTTGGATTTTTGTAGAAACTGGACATTTTGCAAGGAGGGCGAAACACCTGTGACCGTTGACCTTCCCCACGATGCCATGCTGCTGGAAAAGCGGGACGGCGGATGCGGGAACGGTGTCAATTCCGGCTATTTCCCCGGCGGCAAGTATGCATATGGAAAGACCTTTGAACTGGACGCTGCCATGCTTGGAAAATCCGTGGCGCTGCACTTTGAGGGCGTCTATCAGAACTGTAAGGTCTATGTAAACGGAAAGCTCGCCGGTTCCCATCGGTATGGATATACCGCCTTTGATGTAAATATTTCTGATTTTGTGGAATCAGGAGAAAACAACATCCGGGTAGAGGTGGACAATTCTCTGGAGCCTAATTGCCGCTGGTATTCCGGCTCCGGGCTTTATCGGCCGGTGCATTTGCTCATCCGGGAGCAAAATCACATTTCGCGAGTACATATGGAAACAGTTCAGATCCATCCCGCAAAAGTGCGGGTGGACGTAAAGACGACTCAGGACAGCGACATAACGGTGGATATTTACGAGGGGGAGAAACGAGTAGCCAGCGGAAAGCCTGGCATTTTGGAGGTGCCGGAGGCCAAGCTGTGGAGTGCAGAAAAACCCTTTCTCTACACGATCCTGGTCAGAACGGATACGGACGAGCGGGTGATTGCCTTTGGCATCCGCAAGCTGGAATGGAACGCTGAAAAGGGCTTGACCGTCAACGGTCAGCGTGTCCTACTTCGTGGCGGGTGCATTCATCACGATCACGGCGTGCTTGGCGCTTGCGAATTCCGGGATGCGGAAGAACAGCGTATCCGAATTTTGAAGGAAAACGGCTTCAATGCGGTGCGGATTGCCCACAACCCCGCCTCTCAGATCACATTGGAAACCTGTGATAAACTGGGTATGTATGTGCTGAACGAGACCTTCGATGGCTGGTATATCCCCAAGACCTACCACGATTACGCCCGCTGGTTTTCGGAGGATTGGAAGCAGGATGTTACCGCCATGGTGGAATCTGCACGAAATCACCCCAGCGTCATTCTGTATTCCCACGGCAACGAAGTATCCGAAACTGCAACCGAGCGGGGCACGGAGGTCTGCCGGGAATTGACGGACTTTATCCATAGCCTTGATCCGACACGGCCTGTAACCGCCGGAATCAATGTACTGCTGAATGTCTATGCCAATATGGGCCTGGGGGTCTACAAAGACAAAGGCGATTATCAGCCCAAACCCCTCCCCAGGAAGGGCGGCTACAAGGAGAAAAAGACCGGGTCGGCCTTTTTCAACGCCATGGCCCAAAAGCTGGGGCCGCTTATGTTCTTCATGAGCAGAGGAAGAAAAGGTGACAAAGCCTGCCTGGGTGCCGCAAATAGCCTGGATGTTCTGGGACTAAACTATGCTTCTTCCCGGTATGATGAGGATGTCAAGAAATATCCGGACCGACTGATGGTTGGCTCTGAAACCATGGTAGCCGATCTGCCCTACAACTGGGAACGGGTGCAGAAATATCCCCAGCTTCTAGGGGATTTTGTCTGGTCTGCCTGGGATTACCTGGGGGAAGCCTGTATTGGCGACTGGACTTACCATTCCTACAACGGGTTGCCCCTGCTTGCCGGACAGGGAATGATCGATATTACCGGAAAGCCCCTGGCGTCGATGTATTTCATGCAGATCGTCTGGGGCCTGCGAAAAGAACCGTTCATTGGAGTACGTCCTCTGAATCACGCAAAGGAAGCGCCAACCACCGGTGCATGGCAGTTTACAAATGCCATCGACAGCTGGAGCTGGCAGGGCTATGAGGGAGAAAAAGCTGTTGTAGAAGTTTATGCGAATTCCGCATCCGTTCGCTTGCTCCTGAATGGCAAAGAGATAGCAAACAAGCCGGTCAAGAAGTACAAAACACTTTTCAAATTGCCCTATCAACCCGGAACATTGACTGCGGAAGCATTGGATGAGCGGGGCAATGTGATCTCCAGTCACAGCCTGACCACCGCAGGCGAGGAAACCGTGCTGAGAGTAACGCCTGACAAAATGGTGCTGTGTGCCAACAACCAGGCTCTTTGCTATCTGCCCATTGAATTCACGGACAAGGCGGGCAATCTGAAACCTTACATGGAGCAGCGGGTGGAGGTCGCGGTTGCGGGAGCGGCCACCCTGGCTGGTTTTGGCAGCGCCCTGTGCAAGACCAACGAGGTCTTTGACAAACCATATCATCATTCCTACCGGGGCCGCTGCCTTGCGGTGCTTCGGGCAGGTAGTACTCCTGGAAAGGCAAAAGTAACTGTAACATCAGCAGGCATGGAGCCTGTAACAATCGAAGTGGAGGTACAGTAAATGGCGAAATTTCGCTTATTTGGCCGTCAGACAGATGAAGTGTCCGAAAGAGAATTGAGCCACAGGCAGCTTGCCCGTGAGGTGGCAGCAGAGGGCATGGTACTTTTGAAAAATGAGGGTGTCCTACCCCTGCAAAATAAGAAAATTGCATTATTCGGCGCAGGTGCCCGAATGACCGTTAAGGGCGGTACCGGTAGCGGTAATATGCAGGAGCGGTACAGCGTCAGCATTGAAGAAGGCTTGAAGAATGCAGGGTTTATGCTTGCTTCCACCCGGTGGATGGATCGTTTTGACGCAGCCTTCGCAGCGGAAAAAGAGGCATGGCGGCTGAGTATTGAAGCTCGCATTAAGGGCTATAAGCCCTGGGAGGTGCAGCGGATGTTCGACGAAGTCATTCATGTGACGCCACTGCGCTTTCCCATTGGCGACGAAATTCAGCAAGAAGACTTGCCGGAAGATACGGATACGGCCATCTATGTGATTGCCCGGCAGGCAGGCGAAAGCACCGACCGCCGCTTAGAAAAAGGCGATTATTATCTGGCGGATGTGGAGGAAGCAAATATCCGCACCCTTGCTGAGCACTACGAAAAGGTTCTGCTGGTAATCAACTGCGGCGGAATTTTGGATCTGTCCATTCTGGATGAAGTTCCGGGAATCGGAGCTGTCCTTCACTTTGTGCAGGGAGGTGAGGAGGGCGGCAATGCCTTTGCGGACATCGTCAGTGGCAAGGTCACGCCCTCCGGTAAACTGACCGATACTTGGGCAATAGACTATTACGATTATCCTTGCGCCGAGGAATTTGGCATTCTCGGCGACGTTCTGCAGCAGAATTACCGGGAGGGTATCTATGTCGGTTACCGTTGGTTTGATGCCAATAAGATTGAACCCCGCTGGCCCTTTGGATTTGGGCTGAGCTATGCTGATTTTGAAATCACGGTCCAGAATACACAAATCGTCGGCACCATGGTAACCGTAACCGCTTGTGTGCGCAACATAAGCAGTTGCTACTCGGGTAAAGATGTGGTGCAGCTTTACCTCGCAAAGCCGGAGGGTAAGCTCCATAAAGAACATAAGGCGCTTGCTGCATTCCGCAAGACCGGTTTATTGGCACCCGGACAGGAGGAAATCTGCACCCTGCAGGTTGACCTGCAGGAGTGCGCTTCTTATGACGAGGAAACTGCCTGCAAATTACTGGAGCAGGGCGAATACGGTGTTTTTATTGGAAGCGATTCCCGTAAGAACGCTCTGTGTGCTGTGCTGACGCTGAAAAAAACTGTAGTCACCGAAAAGCTGACCAACATTCTCCCGATTTCGAAGGAATTTGAGCTGTTTGTTCCTCAAACGAAAGCGCTTGTTTACCCTGCAGAGGTGCAGCATCTAACAATCCAAATGGGTGCATTCTCCAAAAAAGGAATCCACTATGATGCACCCATACCGGTCATTAAAACAAAGCAGACGGGCGAATACCTGAAAACCCTTTCTGATAAGGAATTGATTGAACTGTGTGTCGGTGCCGGCTTTAACGGACTGGGCTATAATGTGACACCCACCACAGTAGGGCGGACCAGCATCAACCTTTTGAAGAAGGGGATTCCGAATGTGAACTTCTCCGATGGGCCAGCCGGACTGAATCTTTGCCCCAAAAACGCCTATACGAAGTTTGGCGTGCCGAACTACGTTGATGAACTTCCTCAGGACTGGCAATGGGGATGGATCCGGAAGATAGAACCCTTTATCTTGGCAAAGCCCGGCAAAGGCTATCGGGTCTATCAATATATGACCTGCTTCCCGGCAGCGACCTTACAGGCACAGACCTGGAATCCCTCCCTGATTGAAGAAGTCGGTCATGCCATCGGCACAGAAATGATTGAGGCCGGCGTGACCCTTTGGCTTGCCCCCGGTCTGAACATCCACCGCAATCCCCTCTGCGGCAGAAACTTTGAGTATTATTCCGAAGATCCTTATGTGTCCGGCATTATGGCAGCATCCGTCACGAGAGGCGTCCAGAGTCATCCCGGTTTGGGTGTTACCATCAAGCACTTCTGCTGTAACAATCAGGAAGACAAGCGGGAGACCGTTTCCGAGAATGTGTCGGAGCGCGCTCTTCGGGAAATCTACCTCCGGGGATTTGAAATCGCAGTTCGGAAGTCCAAGCCCTGGGCAGTAATGACGTCCTACAATCTTGTCAATGGTGTGCACACATTTGCAAGCAATGATCTGTGTACCAAAGCGCTGCGCAATGAGTGGGAATATCAGGGGCTTGTTATGACCGACTGGACCGCCAGTGAGAAAAACCCCGGCGAACATACATCTTGCATCCTTGCGGGTAACGACTTGATCATGCCCGGCCACCCCGGCGCAAAAAAGGAATTGACCGCAGCCCTGAAAAGCGGTCAGATCAAACGTTCTGAGCTGGAAGTTGCCGCGGCAAATGTTCTAAATGTAATTTTCTCCAGCAATGTATGGAGCATAAATGAATAAAGAGGAGATATGGTTATGAAAACACAAGAGCAAATCGATGCAAGAGACCGAAAAGAATTAGCGCAAAGAAAAAAACAGAAAAACAAAAAAGCACTGAAATATGGCTTGCTCCTGACACTGCTTGCCCTGTTCCTTGCCAGCGTAACGGACGAGATCAGTTCTGCCATTGGTGTTCAGGTTCAGTCCAGCGTCGTTACGGAATTCTTTGTCAGACCTCTGAATGTTCCCTACAACGAAGCCATGGCAATGTTCAGCACTGCCACCACATTTTCCTATGCCTTAATGGCGCTGGTTCCTTTCTACAAGGCGCTGGCTGACAAGTTCGGCAGAAAGCCGTTCCTGGTTCTCAACACTCTGGGGATGGGTGTCGGCATGGCTCTGGCCTGGTGGTCTCCCAATATGGTTCTCTATTTCATTGGCTACGGTATGACCGTGTTCTTCGTTCAGCATGACATGCAGATCGTTTATCTGTACGAGATTGTTCCGAAGGAAAGAAGAGCTACCATCTACGGTCTGATCAAAGGCATCAGCACCCTAGGTGTCGTTCTGATCCCCATGCTGAGAAGTTCCGTCATGGGCACCGACACAACGTTGTGGAGAGGTGTGTATTTCCTGCCTGCTCTGATCGCCATCGCTGTTTCCGTCTTCTCTCTGGTGGTTACCCGGGAGTCCAAAACCTTCCTGGATCAGCGGATCTCTTATCTGGAGTCCCCCTATGAATTGCGTCACCCCGAAGTGAAAAAACTGTCCAGGGAAGAGAAGAAAGCGCAGAAGGCAGAGGTTAAGCAGCACAAAACCGGCGTGTTCCATGCGCTGGGTCATCTGTTCAAGAACAAGCAACTGTTTTGGCTTGCCATGGTCAGTTCCACATTCGCGCTGGGCAGCACCACCATCTCCGGCTTCTCCGAATCCATTATGACGGACTTTGGCATGTCCTCCGAAGCCGTCAACGAAGCACTGTTGATCTATCCCTTCCTGTATGCCGCATTGATCGTTGGCGCAGGCTTCGTAGGCGACAAGCTGGGCAGAAAGACCATCGTCAGCGTTTGCGGTGCTCTGGCTGTGGGCGGCTTCATCGGCTTCAATATTTCCGCATGGCAGGGAGCGTCTCCCTATCTGGTGGGTATTTTCTACGGCCTGTATCTGGGCTGCTGGTGGATTACCCTGGACTATGTTGGCATGATGGTTGCAGAATCCGCTCCCACCTATAACCGTGGCTCCGTACTGGGTGCCGTGAATCTGATCACCATGGTAGGCAGCGGCATTGGCAGCGTGGTTCCTATTTTCGCGGTACTGCTGTTCGAGCGGATTGGCTTCGGCTATATGACCGCTGTTATGCCATTTGCTTTCATCGGCGTCCTGCTGCTGATCTTCAAGGTCAAAGAAACCAAGGGCGTGGATCTTGACAAGGTTACCTACTAAAAGAAAGCGTTGTGAAGATATATGGCAAATCCGTTTTTACACTTAAATACCTATATTGCCGATGGAGAACCCCATGTGTTTGGCAACCGGGTATATCTGTTTGGCTCCCATGATAAAGCCGGCGGCGACACCTACTGTATGCGCAACTATGAATTCTGGTCCGCCCCTGTGAAGGATTTGGAAACCTGGAGCTGCAAGGGTGTGTCTTACCGGGCAGATCAGGATCCGCTGTATGGGGAAAAGCTGAAATATATGTATGCGCCTGACGTGGTGCAGGGGAATGACGGCAGGTTCTATCTCTACTATTGTATGTCCGGTGAAAAGGGCGCAGGCGGCTATGGCGGACCGATCAGCGTAGCCGTCTGCGATACCCCGGACGGGCACTATGAATACTATGGCTTTGTCCGCAACCCGGACGGCAGCCCCATGTTGAAATATGTCACCTTCGATCCGGCCGTGATCAATGATGCCGGCGTGATTCGGCTCTACTACGGAACATGGTATCCCTTTCATGAGTACGGGAAACTGCTGGAGCCCATTTTCCGCAAGGTTGAAAGCAAGCTGTTCGGTAAAACCGTCGCAGAGATTCGAGCCTGTCCTGACGGGATTATGGGCGCAAACCATGTGATTTTGGCTGACGATATGCTGACGATTGTATCTGAGCCATGCCACATATTGCCCAGCCGGGTAAAGGGGACCTCCTTTGAGAAACATCCTTTCTTTGAGGGAAGCTCCATCCGGAAGATTGGCAGTACCTATTATTTTATTTATTCCTCCAGTAAGGGCCATGAGCTTTGTTATGCCACAAGTCCTTACCCGGACCGGGCGTTTGTTTATGGCGGAACCATTGTTTCCAATGGCGATGTAGGTTATCAATGTCGACGGGAACGGGACAGGCTGAATGCCACAGGCACCAATCACGGCAGCATTGAGCGTATCAATGGGCAGTGGTATGTGTTTTATCACCGCAATACACATAAATCTGCATATTCCAGACAGGCTTGTGCAGAATCCATCGAGATATGGTCTGATGGAAGCATTCCTCAGGTAGAAATGACCTCGCAGGGCGTTGGACGCTCTCTGGAAGCAGATCGAACCTATCCTGCGTCCATTTGCTGCAATCTGTACAGCGGATTGATGCCCCACATCGGCAACGGTGTCATAAAGAAAAGCATTCCTTTTATCGCCGAAGAGGATGGTCGGCAAATCGTTGTGGCAACCAATAAAACCCGGATTGTGTATAAATACTTTGATTTGGCAGACGGTGAGTACATTCTCACCATGCGCTGCAAATCAGGCGGCAGTGGAAAATTAAGCGTACAAACAGGTCTTGATGAAGCGATTGCTTTGACAAAGCCATCCAAAACCTGGGACACCATGGAGATCCCCTGCTCTTTCCGGACCGGTATTCAGCCCTTGATTTTGCATTATCATGGCTCAAAGGAATTTAGAATTCAATCACTTTGCCTTCGCAGGAGGAAACGATATGAAAACGGAAATAAATAAAAAATACGGCATCGTCGCCTTGCTGTTTACCGTATGCAGCGCGATTTCTCTAATCTCAGCGGTTGCTTATTTGATCACGAGTGCGGACGGCGCGCTTTATAATGTCCTTGCGCTGGTATGGCTTGTGACGATTGCTTCCGGCTATGTACTTGCAGTATTCTCCCATGGGCCCCGCTGGGTATCTTTTGTATACGCCGTGTTTTCGTCCTGGAGTGGGATGGGGCTTGCCTGCGGTTTTAACGTCTGAAACGTCGCACAGCCGGCTAACGCGCTGGTATCTGTACTTGGAACATCTATCCGACAATACCAACAAAAAAGCCTGCTCAAATTCTACGTTTTGCCGAGAGCAAAAACGAGCCGCTTTCCCGAAAAATTCTCGGAAAAGCGGCTCAAAAAGCCTTGGGTAAAGGTACAGGTCCATCGAATTTGC
>OKSC01003454.1_pt1 | contig 11728 bp, 9 predicted proteins | sample 1601161 | NCBI WGS metagenome assembly OKSC01 (sample SAMEA3541552, study PRJEB24748) | human gut metagenome | biome: human gut; feature: human-associated habitat; material: faeces | place: China | collected 2012
TGGTGAAAGAACCGTTTGATGGAAAAACGGTTGCGTTGGATTTGGCAAATGGATCTGCTTCTATGATTGCAAAAGAAATCTTTGAATCGATGGGGGCACAGGTAATTGCCCGCCACGATGAGCCAAACGGTACCAATATTAACCGTGAGTGTGGTTCCACTCATATCGAAGTCCTTCAGGCATTGGTTTATGATACCGGTGCGGATATCGGATTCGCTTATGATGGTGATGCAGACCGTTGTCTTGCTGTTGATGATGATGGCAAGGTGATTGATGGTGACCACATTTTGTATCTTTGTGGCAAATACCTCAAAGAGCAGGGCAAGTTAAAGGACGATACCGTAGTTACGACAGTTATGTCAAATATGGGATTGTATAAGGCTTTTGATAAGCTGGGGATTCATTATGAGCAGACTGCCGTTGGCGATAAGTATGTCTGCGAGAATATGATGGCAAACGGCTATGTGATTGGCGGTGAACAGTCCGGTCATATCATTTTCAAGGAGCATGCAGTAACCGGAGACGGTATTCTGACATCTCTTATGATTATGGAAGCATGGCTTCATTATGGAAAGCCGATGTCGATGTTGACAGGCGATCTGGTGATTTATCCACAGCTTTTGGAAAATGTCAAAGTAAAGGATAAAGTAGCAGCAAGAGAAGACGAAGATGTACAGAAGGCTGCGAAAGAAGTAACGGAAAGCCTTGGAGATGCCGGACGGCTTTTGCTTCGCGAGAGCGGTACGGAGCCATTGATTCGTGTTATGGTAGAAGCTGAGACCGATGAGATGTGCAGGAAAAATGTGGATAAGATTGTTAAAGTTTTACATGAAAAAGGTCATGTACCAGATTAATAGAAAGAAACAAAATAAAGGAGAGTAACGAATGAAAGGCGCGTTTTACACAGGACAGTACCGCAATGTGTTCGCGGAACTGGGGCATTCACAGGAAGAAATTGATCAAAAACTCAAAGATGCATTCCATACTGTATTTTATGGTCCGGATGATGAAAAATTTTATTTTGAAGCCGGCGATGATATGGGATATTTTGAAGATACCGGTAATTTCGATGCCCGTACAGAGGGTATGTCATATGCTATGATGATGTGCGTACAGATGGACATGAAAAATGAGTTCGACCGTGTTTGGAAATGGGCAAGAACTTATATGTACATGGAAGATGGTTATAATAAAGGATATTTTGCATGGTCATGCAAGACGACCGGGGAAAAGAATGATTTAGGACCAGCACCGGATGGAGAAGAATTTTTTGCAATGGCATTGTTTTTTGCTTCCCACCGCTGGGGCGACGGCGAAGGCATTTTCAATTACTCACAGGAAGCAAGAAACATTTTAAGTGCTTGTATCCACAACGGTGAAAAAGAGCCGGGAGATCCGATTATGGAGCCGGAGAATTATTTGATTCGATTCATTCCGAGCCGTAAGTTCAGTGACCCATCCTATCATTGTGCTCATTTTTATGAGTTATTCAGTATGTGGGCAAATGAAGAAGACCGTCCATTCTGGAAAAAGGCAGCAAAGGCAAGTCGTGAGTATTTGAAAAAAGCGTGTCATAAAGACACCGGACTGGCTGCTGAGTATGCTTACTATGATGGAACACCATACGAGAAAGAGCAGGATGTCTTCGGTGGACGCCACGACTGGTATTACAGCGATTCCTACCGTGTTATTGCAAACATCGGTCTTGATTACGAGTGGTTTGCAGCGGATGAGTGGAACGTTGAAAATAATAACAAAGTGCAGAAATTCTTCTGTGAAACGCACAAAGATGAAGAATTTAAAATATACGAGATTGACGGTACGGTGATTGAACAACCGGCACTGCATCCGGTAGCTATGATTGCTACGAATGCACAGGCGTCTCTGGCTGCAAACGGACCTTACGCGAAAGAATGTGTAGAGCGTTTCTGGAATACACCGCTTCGTAAAGGTGAGAGAAGATATTATGATAATTGTCTGTATTTGTTTGCATTGTTAGCATTAAGTGGAAATTATCGAATTTATTAAGGAAAGAAAATTGGAGGAAAACAAAATGAGTTACACAGTAGAAAATTTAGAAAAGAGCATGGCAAAAATCACCATTACCGTAGATGCAGATGCATTTGAAGAGGCAATGGTAAAATCTTATAACAAAAACAAGAAAAACATCAGCATTCAGGGCTTTCGTAAAGGTAAAGCACCACGTAAAATGGTAGAGAAACTTTACGGACCGGAAGTTTTTTATGAAGATGCAGCAAACTTTGCAATTCCGGATGCTTACGAAGAAGCAGCAAAAGAGAGTGGCTTGGAAATCGTATCTCGTCCGGAAATTGATGTTGTAGAAATCGAAAAAGGTAAAGATTTCGTATTTACAGCTACAGTAGCCGTAAAACCGGAAGTTACTCTTGGTGACTACAAAGGAATCGAAGTAGAAAAGAAAACGGTAAAAGTTATGGCAGCTGATGTCAATGCAGAAATCGACAAAGTACGTGAGCAGAACAGTCGTATGATTACTGTTGAAAACCGCGGTATTAAAAAAGATGATACAGCAGTCATCGACTTTGAAGGTTTTGTAGATGGTGAGCCATTCCAGGGCGGCAAAGGCGAGGATTACTCTTTGGTAATCGGAAGTCACTCATTTATTGATACATTCGAAGACCAGTTAGTTGGTAAAAAAGTCGGCGAGGAAGTTGATGTAAATGTAACTTTCCCGGAAGAGTATCATGAAGCTTCTTTGAAGGGTAAACCGGCTCTTTTCAAAGTTACAGTAAAAGAGATTAAGAAGAAAGAACTTCCAAAACTGGATGATGAATTTGCCAGCGAAGTTTCTGAATTTGAGACACTCAAAGAGTATAAAGCAAGTGTTAAGAAAAACTTGACAGAGCGCAGAAAAGAAGAAGCTAAGAGAGAAAAAGAAAACGCTGTAGTAGAAAAAGTAGTAGAAAATATTACAGTAGAACTGCCTGAACCAATGGTTGATGAGCAGACACAGCAGATGATTCAGGAGTTTGCCGGAAGATTGTCAAGTCAGGGTCTTTCCTTTGACCAGTACATGCAGATGACCGGCATGACAGTAGATGCTTTGATGGGACAGATGAAACCGGAAGCGGAGAAGAGAATCCGCACTCGTCTTGCTCTTGAGGCAATTGTTGACGCTGAGAAAATCAAAGCAACAGCAAAAGACATTGACAAAGAAATCGAGAACATGGCAAACATGTATCAGATGGAAGTGGACAAGATTAAAGAAATGATTGGTGATGCTGAAAAAGAGCAGATTGGTAAAGATCTTGCTGTTCAGAAAGCAGTTGACTTTGTTGTGAAAAATGCAGTAGAAGTAGAGCCTGCAGAAGAAGACAAAGAAGAGAAATAATCAATTCAAAAAGAATGGAGGTATCTCGCAATGGCATTAGTACCTTACGTGATTGAACAGACAAGTCGTGGCGGTGAACGTTCTTATGACATTTATTCACGCCTTTTAAAAGAAAGAATTATTTTCCTCGCAGACGAGGTAAATGATCAGACCGCAAGTTTGGTTGTTGCACAGCTTTTGTTTTTGGAATCGGAAGATCCGAACAAGGACATTCAGTTGTATATCAACAGTCCGGGTGGTTCCGTAACAGCCGGTATGGCAATTTATGATACAATGAATTATATCAAATGTGATGTATCTACAATCTGTATCGGTATGGCAGCCAGTATGGGAGCATTTTTGTTATCCAGTGGTGCCAAGGGCAAACGTTTAGCTCTTCCGAATGCAGAGGTGATGATTCACCAGCCTTCCGGTGGGGCAAAAGGACAGGCAACTGAAATTCAGATTGTTGCTGAAAATATCTTAAAGACGAAGAAAAAGTTAAACGAGATTTTAGCAGCAAATACCGGACAGACGGTAGAGAAGATTGCAGAAGATACAGAGCGTGATAATTTCATGAGCGCAGAAGAAGCAAAAGCATATGGCTTGATTGATGAAATCGTAGAAAGCCGTAATGCAGCAAAAGAAAAAGAATAAACAAGTGAAATGGTGCCGCCGAAACGCCGGCGCCATTTTGCCATATTAGATGGATGGAGGCTCGTAAAACGATGGCAGGAAAGAATAACGATACTAATATGCCAATGGTTCACTGCTCCTTTTGTGGAAAGACAGAGAAGCAGGTTCACAAGCTGATTGCAGGACCAAATGGAGTATATATATGTGACGAATGTATTGACCTCTGTGATGAAATTTTGGCGGAAGAATTTCAGGACGATTTTGATACGCCGGAAGAGGAAACAGAAATCAATCTTTTAAAACCAAAAGAAATCAAAGCCTTTTTGGATGAATATGTAGTTGGACAGGAGGATGCAAAAAAAGCACTTTCTGTAGCAGTTTACAATCACTATAAGAGAATTATGAATGGCGCCGATATGGACGTTGAACTGCAAAAGAGTAATATTTTGATGGTAGGTCCGACCGGTTCCGGTAAGACATATCTGGCACAGACGCTTGCTAAAATTTTGAATGTTCCGTTTGCAATTGCAGATGCAACGACATTGACGGAAGCAGGATATGTCGGAGAAGATGTTGAAAACATTCTTCTCAAAATCATTCAGGCAGCGGATTATGATATTAAGCGTGCTGAGCATGGTATTATTTATCTCGATGAGATTGATAAAATCACAAAAAAAGCAGAAAATGTATCCATTACCCGTGATGTTTCCGGTGAAGGCGTACAGCAGGCACTTTTGAAAATCTTGGAGGGAACAGAAGCCAGTGTTCCGCCACAGGGCGGACGCAAGCATCCGCAGCAGGAGTTTTTCCATATCAATACGACAAATATTTTGTTTATCTGCGGTGGTGCTTTTGACGGACTGGATAAGATTATCAGTTCCCGTATTGATAAAAAATCCATCGGGTTTAATGCGGACATAGCAGATCCGACCGAGCAGAATGTCGGTGAGTTGTTTAAACAGGCATTGCCACAGGATTTTGTGAAATTCGGTTTAATTCCGGAGTTTATCGGTCGTGTGCCGGTAACCGTTGCACTTGACCTTTTGGATGAAGAGGCGTTGAAAGAAATTTTGACAAGACCGAAAAATGCAATTACGAAGCAGTATCAGAAACTGCTTTCGCTGGACGGCGTGAAATTGGATTTTGAGGATGGCGCGATTACGGAAGTTGCCCGCCTTTCCAATGAGAGAAAAACGGGTGCCAGAGGACTGCGTGCGATTCTTGAATCGAGTATGATGGAATATATGTATGAATTGCCATCCAGAGAAGATGTGACAGAATGTATTATTACCAAAGATGTAATTACCGGTGAGGGAGAGCCAAAACTTTTGGCAGCCGGAAAAGAAGTGCCGGCACTTGAAGAAAAGCAAGAAGAACCTGAGAAAAAGGAAAGTGAAAGTGCCTGAAAAGAAACAAGGACAGGTGATACTTATGAGTGAACAGCAAATGAAGACGATGCCGATTCTCGCCATGAGGGATGTGTGCGTACTGCCGGGCATGTTGGTTCATTTAGATGTGAGCAGAGAGATTACAAAACGAGCAATTGAAGAAGCAATGGCAGAGGATGGAAGTATTTTCCTCACTCTCCAGCGCGATGAATCGATTGAGACACCGTCATTTCATGACTTATATGAAATCGGTGTGATTGCAAAAATAAAGCAGGAAGTAAAAGTAAAGGATGACGTGCTCCGTGTCATGATTTCGACGAAGGAGCGCGGAAATCTTTTGAGTTTGAACCAGACAAAGCCATTTCTTAAGGGAGAAGTTGTTCCTTATGAATGGGGTGACGAAGAACTGCGTCTGGGGGCACTTGAAAAAGAGGCGATGTGCCGTAATCTGAAAGATGTGTACACGATTTATTTGAATGAAAATCCGCGGGCAAGCCGGAGTGATTTGGAAAAAATCCAAGGTATGAAGGACTTAGGAAAACTGACGGATTTAATTGCGATGCATATCAATATGGGATTTGACAAACGCCAGGAAATTTTAGAGTGCCTTGATTTAGAACTTCGTTATGAAATGGTGGCAGGGATTCTTACGAATGAGGTGAATTTATCACGGATTCGTGAGGGATACCGCCGCAAAGTCAAAGAAGAAGTTGATAAAAACCAGAAAGAATATTTCCTTCGTGAGCAGATGAAAGTGATACGCAATGAGTTAGGTGACGGTGCATCTGCGGAGGAATATCAGGAAAAATATAAAGAACAGTTAGAGCAGCTTTCATGCAGCGAAGAGGTATATCAGAAAATTGCAGAAGAAATCAAGCGTCTGGATGCAATTCCAACAAGTTCATCTGAACATATTGTGGAGCGCACCTATATTGAAAATCTTCTGGCACTTCCGTGGGACAAAGCTTCGATTGATCGCAATGACATTGTGCATGCGGAGCAGATTTTAGAGGAGGATCACTACGGACTAAAAAAAGTCAAAGAGCGCATTTTGGAATCCTTGGCGGTTCGCTGTCTGACGGATAAGAGTGAGAGCCCGATTTTGTGTCTTGTGGGACCGCCGGGTACCGGTAAAACATCAATTGCACGCTCGGTTGCCAGAGCACTTGACAAAGAGTATGTGCGTATCTGCCTTGGCGGTGTTCGTGATGAGGCGGAAATTCGTGGACACAGACGGACGTATGTGGGTGCTTTGCCGGGACGTTTTGTTGAAGGACTGAAGAAAGCGAAAGTGAGAAATCCGCTGATGCTCTTGGATGAGATTGACAAGGTCGGAAGTGATTACAAAGGGGATTGCGCATCGGCTTTGTTAGAGATTCTTGACCCGGAGCAAAACCGGAATTTTGTGGATCATTATATTGAACTGCCGGTTGATTTGTCGGATGTATTATTTATTTGTACGGCAAATACGACAGAAACGATTCCAAGACCGCTTCTTGACCGAATGGAATTAATTCCCATTGCCGGATATACGGAAAATGAGCGGTTCCACATCGGAAAAGATTATCTGATTCCGAAACAGCTTGAGAAAAATGGTTTGCAGAAGAAAAATTTACAGATTCTGGATGGCGGACTGCGTGCGATTATTTCACACTATACGAAGGAAGCAGGTGTCCGTGAATTAGAGCGTCAGATTGGGAAAATCTGCCGCAAATGTGCGAAAAAAATCATGGAAGGTGAAACGGAGACAATCCGCGTCACTTCTAAAAATATTACAGATTTTCTTGGCAAAAAGCGTTTCCGCGTGGAAAAGGCAGCAAGAAAAGATGAGGTTGGTATTGTTCGCGGGCTTGCCTGGACGGAAGTTGGTGGCGATACACTGGAAATCGAAGTGAATACGATGCCGGGTGAGGGTAATTTGAAACTTACCGGACAGCTTGGCGATGTGATGAAAGAGTCAGCAGAAATTGCACTGAGTCTTGTGCGTGCGCTGCTTCCGAGGGAGGAAGAATTTTTCAAAACGCATGATTTTCATCTCCATGTACCGGAAGGTGCGGTGCCAAAAGATGGTCCGTCAGCCGGTGTGACGATGACGACAGCCATTTATTCGGCGGTAACCGGGAAAAAGGTACTGGCAAAAGTAGCGATGACCGGTGAGATTACACTTCGCGGACGGGTTCTGCCAATTGGCGGCTTAAAGGAAAAATTGCTGGCAGCAAAACAGGCGGGCATCCAAAAGGTTGTAGTTCCAAAGGAAAATAAGCCGGATGTTGAAGAACTGGAGGAAGAAATCACAGAAGGTATGCAGATTGTTTTTGCCGGTTCGATTTCGGATGTTTTGAAAGAAGCACTTGTTCAAAAGTAGTGGCCATTTGCCATGTGAAGGGAGAAAAGTATGACGATAAAATCGTTAGAATTAGAGACAGTATGCGGCATTACCAGTAAACTGCCGCAGCATGACAAAATAGAAATGGCGTTTTGGGGACGTTCCAATGTTGGAAAGTCCTCTCTTTTGAATACGCTTTGGAACCGGAAATCCATGGCGCGCATTTCGTCCCAGCCGGGTAAAACTCAGACCATCAATTATTATAACATCAATGATTTATGTTATATGGTGGATTTGCCTGGATATGGTTATGCTAAAATTTCCAAGGAGATTCAGGCAAAATGGGCGCGTATGATTGAGCGTTATCTGGATACTTCAAACGCACTGAGAGTTGTATTTTTACTTGTGGACATCCGCCATGAACCGACCGCAAAAGATGTTGAAACGTATCAGATGTTATTCAAAAAAGGATTTAATCCGCTGATTATTGCGACAAAAGCAGATAAAATAAAGAAAAATGTGAGAAATAAAAATATTTCCATCATCCGAAAGAAACTTGGCTTATCACAGGAAGTGCCGGTCATTCCATTTTCCTCAGCAACGAAAGAGGGAAAGGATGAGGTCTGGGAATATATCGAATTTTTCTTGAATTCACAATTGTTATGATAAAATTTTACGAGGTGATACCGGTATGACAAAGAAGCAGCGGGCAGAAAAAATTATTGAATTGCTGGAAAAAGAATATCCGCTGGCGGACTGTACACTTGATTATGATGAGGCATGGAAACTGCTTGTCAGCGTGCGTTTGGCGGCACAGTGTACGGACGCCCGAGTGAATGTTGTGGTGAAAGATTTATTTGCCAAGTATCCGTCACCGGCAGCACTTGCCGCCGCCACACCGGAAGAAATCGAAGAGATTGTGAAGCCGTGCGGACTTGGTAAAAGCAAAGCGAGAGATATTCATAAATGCATGACTACACTTGTAGAACAATATAACGGACAGGTGCCGGATGACTTTGACAAATTGCTAAAACTCCCCGGTGTCGGACGAAAGAGCGCCAACCTGATTATGGGCGATGTTTTTGGAAAGCCGGCAATTGTTACCGATACACACTGCATCCGCCTTACAAACCGGATGGGACTCGTGGACGGCATCAAAGACCCGAAGAAGGTAGAGATGGCTCTCTGGAAAATCATTCCCGGCGAGAAGGGAAGCGACTTCTGCCACCGCCTTGTTAATCATGGCAGAGAAGTATGTACCGCAAGAAAAGCTTATTGTGAGAAGTGCTGTTTGCAGGAGGTTTGTAAGAAGTCTTTGTGATAAATATTTGTTGGAATTTTTTTGTATTACTGGAATTCCAAATCGATTGACAACAAATTTTTGGCATAATCGGGGCAACTTAAGCGCAACATCGGGCCAAAACAACGCTTTTTACTTGATTTGTCTTATAGGGTTGCATTTTTGCCTGATTATCGGCCTTTATTAAAGAAAATCACAGGGCAAATGCAACCCTTTCTATGGATTTCTTGCCTTTTGGTTGTTTTCAGACACTTCTTTTCAAAATCTATGCAACTCTTTTCGCTTTTTATAAGGGTTAAGGTTGCATACGGCACTTACTTGCATTAGAGGGGGCCTGAATGAGTCAAGAATTTGTGGTTGGCTTCTTTGGATATTAGTAATTTATTAAAAAAATATGTATCAAGTGGGTTTGAGTACGTCGGTATGGAGCACTGGTATTTTCAGTGCCCATACCGCTACGCACTCAACGAGCGGGAGCGCCCACTTGATACATATTTTTTTAATAAACTACTCGAAAACAAAAAGCCCGCCCAATTCCTACTTCATCAACACCTTCTCATACATCAGCCCAACCAAAAACCAGAGTGGGGCGTAGTCAAAGCGGACGATTCCTTTATAATTTGCTTTGGATTTACTATAATCCCACGGGCAGCAGCCGCGTTTTTTCAAGAAGGAGCCGGTGCCATATTCGGTGAGGAAAATGCAGGCAGTGTAGACGGAGCCGCGCACGAGGACATGCCTGCCCTGCATTTTTTTACAGAGAGGAGAAAGAACGGACGCCATGCCATAAATGGGGAACATCCAGATGGATGTCTGGCAGGGCATTTTCTTATTTTTTTCTCCGCACAAAGAGCCGCATCCGGTCCATAAACATTCCATACCCCAGCCGATGAGACCACATTTCAGAAAATCAGTAGTTTGTTTCTTTAATTTCTTATTCAAAATCATCCCTCCTAGAAGCAGTATGCCCCGAAATGCTTGCGAATACTCATGGAATTCGGTATAATAAATACGATACGTTAAAAAAGCAGAAAATCCAGATAGGAGGTACAACAGATATGGCAGTCATTCGACCATTTCAATGTGTAAGACCTGAAAAATCAAAAGCAGCAAGAGTCGCCGCTTTACCATATGATGTATATAATCGACAGGAGGCAAAAGAAGAAGTTCTTCGTGAGCCGATGTCATTTTTAAAAATTGACCGTGCAGAAACCAGTTTTGACGATTCGGTGGACACCTATGCACCGGAAGTTTATCAAAAAGCAAAAGAATTGCTCGAAAAAGATATTGCGGACGGTGTATATATAAAAGACACAGATTCGGCGTATTATGTATATGAACTCGTGATGGATGGACGTTCACAGACGGGAATTGTTGCCTGTGCATCCGTGGATGATTATGTAAATGGTGTAATCAAAAAACATGAAAATACAAGAGAAGACAAAGAAATTGACCGTATTACACATGTGGATACGTGTAATGCTCAGACCGGGCCAATTTTTCTTGCGTACCGCAGTGAAAAAGTGATTGATGAAATTGTGGCGAAAAAGCAGAAAGAAGAGCCGATTTATGATTTTACGGCGGTGGATGGAATTACACACCGCGTCTGGAAAATTGCGGAGGCAGAGGACGTAGAAAAATTAGGAAAAGCGTTTGCGGATATTGAAAATATTTACATTGCAGATGGCCACCACCGTGCAGCTTCGGCAGTGAAAGTCGGATTGAAACGCAGAAAAGAAAATCCGGGTTATACCGGGGATGAAGAATTTAATTATTTCCTGTCGGTGCTTTTCCCGCATGACCAGTTGATGATTATGGATTATAACCGCACCGTAAAAGATTTAAATGGATTAAGTAAAGACGAATTTTTGGAAAAAGTAGCGGAATGCTTTGAGGTAAATGAAGAAGATGGCGCTGTCCGCCCGCAAAAGAAGGGCGAAGTTGGAATGTATCTCGACAAGCAGTGGTACCGCCTGATAGCAAAACCAGAGTTGTTTGAAGGAAAAGATGCGGTTGGTTCACTGGATGTATCGGTGCTGCAGGATTATCTTTTAGGACCGGTTCTTGGTATTGGCGACCCGCGTACCGATTCGCGGATTGATTTTATCGGAGGAATCCGCGGACTCAAAGAATTGGAGCGTCGGGCAGATAACGACATGAAAGTTTCATTTTCCATGTATCCGACATCCATTACGGAACTTTTTGACGTGGCAGACCAAAAACTTTTGATGCCGCCAAAATCAACGTGGTTTGAACCGAAATTACGCAGTGGATTATTTATTCACGAAATCTAAGGAGGAAATTTTAATGGATAAGTTTTTTAATTCGGACAATATGGTAATGCGCACGCTCAGCAAAATTTTTGATATTGGCTGGCTGACACTTATTTATCTCGTGTTTTGTATTCCGATTGTTACCGTGGGAGCAGCAACAACATCGCTGTATTATGTAAGTGCAAAAGTGCTGCGCCACAACCGCAGTTATGTTTGGCGTGAGTTTTGGCACAGTTTTAAAACAAACTTTTTGCAGTCCACAATCGCGTGGGTTGTAACGGCAATTATCGTGGTACTTCTCTGGCTGAACATGAATATTGTAGCGGAGACCGGCGGTGAAAAAGGCGGGTATCTGATTGGTGCGTATTACGCCCTTTTGTTTATCATTTTGTGTATCAGCTGTTACATTTACCCAATTATTTCACGCTTTGGAACAAAATTCTCGCAGATTCTGCG
>OKSC01003457.1_pt1 | contig 11721 bp, 10 predicted proteins | sample 1601161 | NCBI WGS metagenome assembly OKSC01 (sample SAMEA3541552, study PRJEB24748) | human gut metagenome | biome: human gut; feature: human-associated habitat; material: faeces | place: China | collected 2012
GCTGATCTGAAATTCTTCATGTTCAGACTGGCTAGGCTATACGCTTAAAAGAAAGCTTGCCAACCGGGAAAATCCGCTGACCCGATTTTTGCACTATGGCAAGCAAGTTATCTTTCCAGACAGATATTAACAGCATTCATCCCCTTTGCTCCTCGTTCGAGGTCGAATGTAACGATATTACCCTCCCTGACATCCGTAACAACATTGTTCACGTGAAAGAAATATTTTTCAATTCCTGCAAGGTCTTTGATAAATCCAAATCCTCTGGCTTCATTAAAGAACTCTATTCTTCCTCTCAAAATTACCGGTTCTTCATCTTCTTTCCTGGGAGTGGAAATCATTATCTCCTCTACATTAATCTCTTGCTTTTTGATATTCTCTTCGGGTGGAGTTGAAGTAATCATACCATATTCGTCCACATAAGCAATCATATCATCAAAACTGCTTTTTGTAGATTTTCTGCCTTCTTTTCTTTTTAATTTTGCTTCCCGCTTAGCAAGTCTTTTCTTTTCATTCTCACGCTTTCCTACTGTCATGGATTTTGCCATAGATTTTATAGTTTAATGGGTGTATACTCGTCGGATAAATAAAATAATAAACTTAGAAACGACCTCAGATAGCAAACTCAACCTTACTGAGTTTCTTACCTGTCAGTTTCTGAATATCGTTAACCAACTTACGCTCTTCCTGCGAGCAAAAAGTCAATGCCGTTCCTAAATTACCGGCTCTACCGGTACGTCCGATACGATGCACATACGTCTCGGGCACATCGGGAAGGTCATAGTTTATAACCAACGGCAACTCATTGATATCAATACCTCTGGCTGCAATATCGGTAGCTATCATTACGCGTATCTTACCCGTTTTGAAGTTTTCCAATGCTGATTGCCTTGCATTCTGACTTTTATTTCCATGAATAGCCTGACTACCGATACCTGCTTTGCTTAATACGCGGACAATTCTGTCTGCATTATGCTTAGTACGTGAGAAAACAAGTACCGACTGTCCCTCCGTTTTATGCAAAATAGAAATCAACAATTTACTTTTCTCTTTCTTTTCCACAAAATAAATAGTCTGTTCGATGGTATCTACCGTAGATGATTTTGGGGTTATAGTAATCTTCACCGGTTGTTTCAGCAGTGAGTTCGTCAAAGCGATTATCGTATCGGGCATGGTAGCCGAGAAGAACAAGGTCTGCTTTTCTTTAGGAAGTTTCGGCAACAAACGTTTGATGTCATGGATAAATCCCATATCAAGCATACGGTCAGCCTCATCCAGTACGAAGTGTCTCACATTATCCAAATGGATATATCCTTGGTTCATCAAATCCAACAGACGTCCTGGAGTGGCGACCAATATGTCGACTCCTTTATGGAGCATATTTACCTGCGCACGCTGGTTTACTCCTCCGAAGATAACCCCATGACGGACTTGCGTATATTTGGCATAGTCGTCTATGCATTCGCTAATCTGCAATGCCAATTCACGGGTAGGTGTCAATATCAAGGCTTTGATACTCTTATCCCGGTTTTTAAGGGCTTGCAAATGTTGAATAATGGGAATGGCAAATGCAGCGGTCTTTCCAGTTCCGGTCTGCGCACAGCCTAATATATCTTTTCCTGTTAAGGCGGCAGGGATTGCTTTTACTTGTATAGGGGTAGGATTGGCATACCCTTTTTCTTCAATTGCTTTTAAAATAGGTTCGGTTATATTTAAATCTTTAAATGTCATATATATTGTTTTTGAATGTGCTAAAACACTAGCACAAGTATAATGAGAGCACGCTTCACTCAAGTGGCCCATACAAAAAGTCTGATAAGTCTTTGCAGAATGAAAAGTGCAGGTAATGAAGCGGAACGCTTCCGCTAAATAAAAAAGACGGAGTTATTTATGAAAGGCAGGAAAGCAAGTTTCCCGCCTTTAGTCTGATATTAATATCTTCTGGAGTTATTATAACCACCACGAGAGCTACCATTCGAGGGTCTTTCCTCGCGAGGACGCGCAACGCTTACAGAAATAACCTTGCTGTCATATTCTACGCCGTTCAATTCGTCAATAGCTTTCTGTCCTTCTGTATCATTGTTCATCTCTACAAAAGCGAATCCTCTGGATCTACCGGTTTCTCTATCGAGAATTACTTTAGCTGAAGAAACTTCTCCAAACTCTGCAAATAAATTTGTCAAGTCAGCATTATTAATGCCATAACTTAAACCTGAAATGTAAATGTTCATTCTAAAAATGTTATAAAATAAATAATAAATGGAGTGAGGAGGATAATTAAAGAAGAGGACTGCTTACTAATAATATATTAAAAAGAAGAACTATACGATAATGATTCGTAACTCAAACTCTGGGACAAAGGTAGTATAATAAATTTGATAAATACATTTCTTCCTGTTTTTTTTCACAAGAAAGACGATTATTATCATTTATTAAGCAGGTACGGAAATTCAAAACAGTTGTTTTTTACCTATTTATATCCATAACAAAAAGGATAAAAAGGAAAATATGAACACAAGCAGTCTATATATGGATAACATTTTCCCAAAATTAGCAACTAACTTTGCACAAATTATTGGTGATTATTATGAAAAAACTACTATTCATTTTTTCCTTTCTCTGTTTATCGGCTGTCGAAGGATACGCCCAAAAGACTTTGACGCTGAAAGATTGCCTTGAAATATCGAAAACAACCTGTCCTTGGAAAGCAAACGCAAGGAGATGCAGAAAAGCAAATATGGAGTTTCCGAAAACCGGGCAAGACTATTGCCTCAAATCAACGGGTTTGCCAATTACAATGACAACATAGACCCGCCTGTATCCGTTACCGACGGTTCGGCCTACGGAAATCCGTATAACATTACCTATACCCTGCGGAACAGTGCCAATGCCGGCCTGCAGTTGCAAATGCCACTTTACAACCAAACCCTGTACACCACTGTTTCCATAGCCAAAACTATGGACGAGATAAGCCGTCTTTCTTATGAGAAAGCACGGGAAGACCTTATCCTGGAAATATGCAAGATGTATTATCTGGGGCAAACCACAGCCGAGCAAGTCACACTGATAAAGGCCAATATCACCCGGTTGGAAGAATTAAAAAACATCACAGTAGCTTTCCATGACAATGGTATGGCTATGGAAGTGGATGTAAAACGGGTCAATATCAATCTGGAAAATCTGAAAGTACAATACGACAATGTACTGGCCATGCAGGAACAACAACTGAACCTGCTGAAATATATCATGGATTATCCTGCCGAAGAACAGATAACTTTAGTTCCGGTAAACTCCGAGAACATTACGCCTGTTGAGTTGACCGGACTATCCGAAAATCTGTACGAACTCCAACTGCTGCAATCGCAAAGGGTCATGGCTGAAAAGCAGAAAAAGATGATTGGCCACGGTTATATTCCTTCATTAAACCTGACCGCCAACTGGATGTTCTCCGCCTATACGGACAAGGCCTACCGCTGGTTCCATTCCGGACCGTCCAACCATTGGTTCCGTTCCTACGGACTGGGCGTATCCTTACGCGTTCCTATATTCGACGGACTGGATAAGCGCTACAAAAACCGAAAAGCTGCAATAGACATCGAAAATATAAAGCTGGCACAGGAAAATACCCGCAAAAATCTGCAGACCCAATATCTGAACGCCACCAACGACCTGATGAACAACCAACGTAACTTCAAAAAGCAGAAAGACAACTACCTGCTTGCCGAAGATGTATATACAGTCACAATGGATCGGTACAGAGAGGGGATCGCTTCCATGACCGAAGTCCTGCAAGACGAAATGCAGATGAGCGAAGCGCAAAACAACTATATCAGCGCACATTATAACTATCGGGTAACAACCCTGCTGCTGTTGAAGCTGACAGGACAAATAGATACATTAATCAAATAACAAGTTAATCAAAGATACATTAATCAAATAACAAGTTAATCAAATCATCATAATATGGAAGCAATAGAAAAAAATAACGCATCGAACACACATCAGGAGAAAGCTAAAAAACTTCGTAAGCTACGTCGCTGGCAAATCGCAGTCAGCTTGTTGGGAGCAGCAATCGTTGTTTGGGGAATAGTGGAAGTTGCTTGTCTCTTCCTAGGCTACAATCGCACAGAGACCAGTAATGACGCACAGATAGAGCAGTACATATCCCCTATCAACCTACGCGCATCAGGCTACATCAAGAAGATTTATTTTACCGAACATCAAGAGGTACATAAAGGCGATACACTCCTTGTATTGGACGACCGCGAATATAAGATACGCGTAATGGAAGCCGAAGCCGCACTGAAAGACGCACTGGCCGGCGCTACCGTAATCGGGGCCACACTGCAAACCACACAGACCACCGCTTCCGTGTACGACGCTTCCATCTCTGAAATTGAGATCCGTCTTGCCAAACTGGAGAAAGACCGTCAACGCTATCAGAACCTGGTGCAAAGAAATGCAGCCACTCCCATACAGTTAGAACAGATAGAAACGGAATACGAAGCCACCCGCAAGAAGCTGGAAGCAACAAAACGCCAGCAAAAAGCCGCTTTGTCGGGAGTCAATGAAGTATCACACCGCCGTGAAAGTACGGAAGCCGCCATCCAACGGGCAACCGCCGCTTTGGAAATGGCACGTCTGAATCTTTCCTACACCGTAGTAGTGGCTCCCTGCGATGGCAAATTGGGACGCCGGGCACTGGAGGAAGGCCAGTTCATCACAGCCGGACAAACCATTACTTATATCCTGCCCGATACTCAAAAATGGATTGTCGCCAACTATAAGGAAACTCAAGTGGAAAACCTGCATATAGGACAAAAGGTTACCATCACCGTAGATGCAATCAGTGACAAAGAGTTCACGGGAACAATCACAGCCATATCCGGCGCCACGGGTTCCAAGTACTCATTGGTTCCTACCGACAATTCAGCCGGAAACTTCGTCAAAATACAACAACGCATACCCGTACGCATCGACTTCACCAATCTTTCCAAAGAAGATAACGAAAAACTTGCTGCCGGTATGATGGTAATAGTGAAAGCCGAACTCTGATTTTCAATCATTAATTGTTAAGGAAATGCCCGCATATCCCAAAAACTATCCTTTCTATAACTGGGTGCCTAAACCGATAGGCATTATCATCCTGTTCATGTTCTTCCTGCCCATTCTTACAGTAGGCGGAACTTACTCTGCCAGCGGCACGGAGATGATGAGCGGTCTGGGCATCATATCCGAACATATCCAGTTTGCCAACTTCGCCACATCCATAGGCATGGCGGCATTCTGCCCTTTCCTGTACCGGCTGGTATGTATCCGCAGGGAGAAAATGATGTGTATCGTCGGATTTTCGCTGATGTATATCTTCAGCTACATCTGCGCCAAGACAGACAGCATATTCCTGTTGGCGCTATGCAGTCTGTTTATGGGATTCCTGCGTATGGTGCTGATGATGGTCAATCTGTTTACTCTCATCAAGTATGCCGGTAACGTAGAAGCAACCGAAAAGATCACCCCCGGCAATGAACCCACCACCGGTGAAGGCTGGGACAAACTGGATATTGAACGAAGCGCCGCACAACCCGCCATTTACCTGTTTTTCATGGTATTGGGGCAGTTGGGCACATCGCTTACAGCATGGCTTACTTACGAATACGAGTGGCAATATGTTTATTACTTCATGATGGGGTTGCTGTTGCTCTGTATCCTCATTACCTTCGTCACAATGCCTTATCATAAGTATGCCACCCGCCGTTTTCCTATCAACTTCAAACAATTTGGCAACGCTTCCATCTTCTGTATCACACTGACGTGCATCACTTATGTGCTGACTTACGGTAAGGTGCTCGACTGGTATGACGACCCTACAATCCAATGGGCAACGGTCGGTGCTGTGGTTGCAGGTATTCTGTTTGTCTACATAGAAGTAACCCAGCGCAATCCCTACTATCAGTTCGACGTACTCAAGTTGCGAACTATCCGCTTCGGATTCCTGTTCTACTTTCTGTTAATGGTACTGAACTCCAGTTCAATGTTCGTCAATGTATTTACGGGAATAGGTATGAAGCTGGACAACTATCAAAACGCGACATTGGGCAACTGGTCTATGTTGGGCTATTTTATCGGTGGCATTGCAACAATCTGGCTCAGCGTGAAAGGAGTGCACTTTAAATATCTTTTTGCCGCAGGTTTCCTGTTTTTGGGATTATCCGCCATGTTCATGTACTTTGAGGTACAGGGTGCAGGCTTGTACGAACGAATGAAATATCCAGTTATTATCCGTTCTACAGGCATGATGTTCCTATACTCGCTGATACCGACTTTTGCAACCCAGCGTATGCCCTATAAATACCTCTCATCGTGGATTTGCACAATGCTTACTGTACGTATGGTACTTGCTCCCAGCATAGGAACCGCATTATACAGCAATGTATTGCAGGAACGGCAGCAACACTACATTACCCGTTATGCACAGAATGTGGATATGATGCACCCCGAGGCATCCGCCTCATTTATGCAAACCGTACAAGGAATGCAATATCAGGGGAAAAGCAAGCAGGAAGCCGTTAACATGGCAGCCACATCCACCAAAGGGCGCATTCAGGTGCAGGCCACCTTATCGGCAGTCAAGGAGATGGCGGGTTGGACATTGTATGCTTGCCTTTTTTGCATGATATTTGTTGTGGTACTGCCCTATCCTAAACGGAAATTATTAACTTAGCACTGTTTTCAAACAAGAACCGTAAACCCTACTCTCATGGATACCCGACAAGAACGTTTATCGCGCCTTGACAGTGCGTTATTGGACAAACGGCAAATTTGCAGTTCGGAAGGCGTGCTTTGCGCCTTCCCGTCTGCCTTGAAAAGTCCGTTTATGATAGACGGAGTGGGACTTATAATTTGCCGTCAAGGAAATTTCACCTTCATCCTTAACCAAAAAACATTTTCCGCCAAAGCCGGTGATACGCTCTTTCTGCCGAAGGATTCCTTGTTTCAGGTACTACAGGCATCCGACAACGTAGAGGTATATATCTTCATCTATCAGACCGACCCCATACGGGACTTTATGGGAAACTCGGTAGTATCCATGCACCTATACTCGCATCTGGCCACCGAACCGTGCTACGTATGGAATACCGGGGAAGAAGAAGAGGTTTTAAAATACCTGTCGCTATTGGACAGTACGCTAAAAATAGAAGAGAATCCTTTTAACCGGTATGAACAGAAGTTGCTTCTGTTGGCACTGACCCACAGGCTTTGCTCGGTTTATACACGCAAACTCATTGCCGAAAAGACTTCCGTAAGCCACAAGCACGATATATTTATCCGCCTGGTGCAATTAATAGAACAATATTATACGAAAGAACGGGGGGTGGACTTCTACGCGGACAAGCTATGCCTGTCGCCCAAATACCTCTCCGCCCTCTCCAAATCCATTTGCGGATACACGGTACAGGAGCTGGTATTCAAGTCCATTATCCGCAAAAGCATTTCACTACTCAAGAATACACAAAAGAACGTACAGGAAATCTCCGATTTCTTCAACTTCCCGAACGCATCCTATTTCGGCACTTTCTTCAAGAAACAGACTGGAATGTCGCCACAGCAATATCGCAGAACGTAGGGAAACATCATATCGCTATTACGCTTTCAGTCGAATAACGAAACGGCTGCCTTTTCCCAATTCACTCTGAACGGTCAGCGTGCCGCCATGAGCTTCTACAAAATCTTTGGATATGGATAGTCCCAATCCGCTTCCCTGCACTTTCGTACCGGGTACACGGAAGTAACGGTCGAAGATGCTCTGGTGATAGCGCGGATCAATACCTTTACCAAAATCCTGTACATAAAGTTCCACACTATTATCTTCCTGCCTTGCACCGATAATGACATGCCCGTTTTCCTTGGAATAACGAATGGCGTTACTCAACAGGTTAGTGAGCACCCATGCTATCTTCTCGCTATCCACAAACAGTTTCGGCATCTTCTCTTCCGGATATTCCACCTCAATCTGGATATTGAACTTATCGGCCTGCACCTGATTCGCCTTGATGGCATATTCTATCAATTCGATAGGTTTCGTTATCTTCGGTATCATCTGCAACTTGCCGGCTTCCACCTGCGTCATATTAAGAAGCTCGCCTGTAATCCCCAGCAAGCGGTCGGCATTTTCCCTGATACTTTTCGAAAGTTGTTCCTGTTCCTCGTTCAAAGCGCCCACACGGTTGTCCTCTAAAAGCTGCAGACTCATAAGAATGGCGGAGATAGGGGTTTTCAATTCATGCGAAATCGTAGAAATAAAAGTTGTTTTTGCCGTATCCAGTTCCTTAAATTCGGTAATATTCTTCAACAGGATAACATCGCCCAGATTATGAGATTCGTCCGTATCGGCATCCGTATTCATAATAGCAATATAAGATGCCTGAAAATAGCTTTCCTTATTATCCGCATAAATTTTCAAAGGCTCTTTCTTCTCGCCCGGATTAACCAACTCCCTTATCAGCCTCCGGAGCAGATCGTTTTTCAGCGACAGTTCCTCTGCCGAACGGCGTATGACATCCTCACGCTTCAGATTCAGTACCGTCAGCGCTTCTTTATTGACGAAAAGAATTTCGTGTTCGCGGTTTAAGCCGATAATAGGTTCATGAATACTGTTTACGATGGCTTCCAGAAACTTTTTGGCGGATAAAATATCATTCAGCGTACTGGTACGATATTCCGTAAGGCGTTCCGCCATGCTGTTAAAACTATCGGCCACCTCGCGGAACTCTTCGTGTTCGCTCATGTCAAGGCGCTTTTCATAATTGTGGTTGGCTATTTCGAGGATGCCCTGCGTCAGTTCCCTGATAGGTTTATTAATGGAGCGGGGCAACCATACCAACAACACGATACTGGCAAGAATGCAAATACCACCCGTAATAGAAATCCAAAGCAAGGCCCGTTGCAAGCCGGGCATGGCGGCAGGGCTATCCGGCTCCGTAGCCGTCAGTATCTGAAGATTTACAACAGAAAGAGCTACCAGCAGGATTATCATACCTGCCAGAACACCTACACTGAGTATCAATTTTGTACGAATATTCATAACGGTCAAGATATTAAATTTTATGCAAGTATAATCAAATCTATGTTTGCTTGCGCCAGTTCGTTCACAAATTTTCTATATTTCAGAACCATAAACAAGGATTGCGGCAAAGCGAACGAAGGACTGCCCATACAAACGGTCGTTATCTGCTTCTCTTTACAAGCCGTAACGATGCTGTCCAACACGTCTTTGGATTGCACCTGCATGACCTCTCCGCCCAATTCGGTTACCAGCTTGAAATGATTCAGCAGATGCCGCTGGTTCGCAAGGGCAATGCGGTCGGCACTCTCCTGGGGAGTCTGTACATAAAGGGCAACGAACGAGGTATTATAACGGGTTGCCAATCGTGCCGCCTTGCGGATAATGCGGCGTGGCGTTTTCTCATGACTGCTGATACACGCCATGAACTTCTCATGCCGCACGCCCACACAGGAAACCACCACTTCATTCTCCACTTTCTTCTCCACTCTTAACGCCACCTCCTTCAGAGCCAGTTCGCGCAGTTGCAGAATATTTTCCGTCTTGAAGAAATTATTCAAAGCAAGGGCCACTTTATCCGGCTTGTATATTTTACCGGCTTTCAGGCGGGTTATCAGCTCTTCCGCCGTCAGGTCGATATTCACCACTTCATCCGCTTCTTCCAGCACACTGTCGGGAATGCGTTCCTTTACCTCGATACCGGAAATACCTTGCACTTCTTCATTAATGCTCTCGATATGCTGTATGTTGACAGCAGATATAACATTGATACCCTCATCCAGCAAGTCCATTACATCCTGCCAACGCTTCTCATTCCTACTGCCTTCTACATTGGTATGCGCCAGCTCGTCCACAATAACGATTTCCGGATGGATACGGATGATAGCGTCAAGGTCCATTTCCTCGAGTTCCTTACCCTTATAGAATATCTTACGCCGGGGAATTACGGGCAGTCCCGCCAACACCGCCTCCGTACCGGCACGTCCATGCGTTTCCACATAGCCTATATTCACGTCTACCCCATTGTCCAGCAAGTCATGGGCTTCCTGAAGCATACGATAAGTTTTGCCTACACCGGCAATCATGCCGATGTAGACCTTAAACTTACCACGACGTGATTTCTTAATCAAGTCGAGGAAATGTTGTACACTCTCCTCCCTGCTCATGGCTTCAGAGTTATACCAAACACCAGATGCGCATCTTCCATACGGGGATTCCAAATAGCCTGCGCAAATATCGGTATCACGAATTTGTCCGTCACCTTTATATCCTTCGTGGCTTTCAGTGCCAGATTGGTTACGGCGAATCCGCTGTTCGGTACTCCGTAAACACCTACGCCGGCTTCGTAAGGCAAAAAACCGCAAGTGGCATTCAAATCGACGGATTTAATGCTGAACGGATAGTTCAATTCTACATAAGAAGAATAATTCTGCTCTCCCTTCTCATTCTTATCCGCGCCGGCAAACATCGTGTACCAGGCTATTGACAACGGAAACTTCTCCAACGGAAGTGTATAGGCAAGCCCCGCTTCAAAATGGTGGGCCGTTTCATGGCTTTTGAAGTTAAAATACTTATTGCTTCCCTGACCTGCCCACCAAAGACTGGCAACGGACAAGGTCAAACCGGAATCACCGAACGTATAAGCTGCCGTCAAATCTATTTCTTTGGCAGCCTCACCGTCCGAGGAACTTGTTCCATCGAAATCGGTAGAGCCCCATGCCGTCAACGAAAAGCCGCCTATCCCAAAACCTAAAGTCGGCTGGAAACTAACTCCGGTTTGATAAAAGCCGCGCCATACATAGGAACTGACCAAATCCCCCTGTATCTTAAATTCCTGCGCCTGCACTTTATCCACTCCCATAAAATTTACTGCCAAAGCGGCAATAACGCCTATTACCGTTACTTTTACCCGATTCATATCTTTCATTATTTTCTTATTTTCCATTTGCTTTTTCCAATGCAATATTCAGTTTCAGCACATTCACTTTCGCCGTACCGAACAATCCCAGCAACGGTTTTTCAACAGTCTTGTCAACGATGCCCCGGACAGTAGCCTCATCCATTCCCCTTGCCTCAGCCACACGCTTTACCTGTACATAAGCACTGGCAGGCGTAATATCGGGATCAAGCCCCGAAGCGCTGGCCGTTACCATTTCGGCAGGAACTTCTTTACGCTGCAAATAAGGATGATGCAGCAAGAATGTATCTATACGCGCTTCCACTTCCGCAAGGTATTCTTCATTTGCAGGGCCTTTATTGCTACCTGCCGAGCTGCTTGCATCATAACCGTCACCGGCACAGGAAGGCCGTCCCCAAAAATAAATGTCTTCCGTAAACATCTGCCCCACGTTGGCAGCGCCCACTGCCTTGCCGTTCAGGGTCAATACCTCGGCATTTCCTTTATTCGGCCCTGCAAATTGTGCGAATATCCACAATACAAGGATATAGAACACGGAAAAGAATATGCAGAAAGCGACGGTTATTCTAACTGATTTCCAAAGAGTTTTCATTTTCTTTTTATTTTAAATTAAAAAAACAAACTGACAAACATATCTATTAACTTAATACCTATGAACGGCGCTATGACACCACCCAAACCATAAATCAGCAAGTTGCGGCGCAGTAACGCGCTTGCGCCGATCGGTTTGTACCGGACGCCT
>OKSC01003460.1_pt1 | contig 11717 bp, 8 predicted proteins | sample 1601161 | NCBI WGS metagenome assembly OKSC01 (sample SAMEA3541552, study PRJEB24748) | human gut metagenome | biome: human gut; feature: human-associated habitat; material: faeces | place: China | collected 2012
GGAAACTTTCCCGCCACCGCTGAAAGCCGTCCCCTTGGGGAAGGTGGCAAAGCCGTAGGCTTTGACGGAAGGGGTACTGTGTCCGGCAGGGGAGAGAACACAAAAAAATGCTCCCCCTTGCGGGGGAGCAAATTCGGCACACAACGCCACGCTGTGCCGAAAAGAAAGGAGTGCAAAGTCAGTTTTCCTTTTTGCCCTGACGGTTCAGCACCCAGCCTGCGGCAAACAGCAGCACACCGCTGCAAGCCAGCACCGGCACGGGCCAGTTCAACTGACCGGTCTGGGGAAGAACGGGCTTATCCGGGTTGGAAGGGGAGACCGGATTGTCCGGGTTCTCGGGGCTTACGGGATTGTCCGGGCTGTCGGGACTTACCGGGTTATCAGGGCTGTCCGGGCTTACCGGGGTGTCGGGATTATCCGGCTGCTCCGGAGTATCGGGGGTATCCGGTGTGTCGGGCGTATCCGGCGGCGTGTCAGGCACATCCGGGGTGTCGGGGGTGTCCGGCGTTTCCGGGATGGTAGCGCCTACCTTGGGGGTGGCGTCCACATCGTAGATCCAGTTGTCGCCATCGGGCATGGGGATGGACACAAGGAAGGGCTTGATGGCCTCGTAGCCGTGGGATGCCTCGGTCTGCACGACCAAGTACAGACCCTGCGGCAGCTTGGTAATGTCAGCGTAGCCCTCTTCGTTCACGTCCTGCTGGGCGGCAATGGCGGGCACAACGGGCAGGTACTTTACCAGCTGGTCAGCCAGCGTGCTGTCGGAAAGGTCGCCCAGCACCACGCCGCAGCCCGCAAAATCGCCGGTATAGTCAAAGTACAGGTTGCCGTTTGTGCACTTGACCGAGGCCACCTGATACAGGGTCAGCTCGCCGCCGCGCAGGGGCACATCGTTGTGGGTGTCGTACAGGCGGACGTGGAGCGAGCCCAGCCGCCCCAGCACAATGTTGGCACTGGTGGCAAACGCCGGCAGGGCGCAGCATACCACAAGACACACAGCCAGCAGCACAGCCGCCAGACGATGACGCAGATCAATGCTTTTCATGTTCTTCACCTCTCGTTTTCTTGGGTTTGCGTGTAGAAAGCAGCATACCGATCAGCAAGATCAGCAGCATGGGCAGCGCCATAATGGGCGCAACAATAATGGGTTCAATTTTAAGCGCTTCGGCGGTAACGCGGAGGTGCTTGTACTGATCCGGGGTCTCCACGCGGCGGCCGCGCACCAGCAGGCGGTGTGTGTTGATGCCATAGGGGGTGCAGGTCATCAGGGTAACGTAGTCCTTGCCTTCGGCGATCTTCAACTCATCGGTCTCGGTGGGCAGCACGATGGAAATTTTGTCCACCTCGTAGGTGAGCATCCGGTCCAGCACGGTGATGGTAAAGGTATCGCCCACTTCCAGCTGGTCGAGGTTGGTAAACAGCTTTGCGCTGGGCAGGCCGCGGTGTGCCGAAATGACCGCGTGGGTGGACGCGCCGCCCACCGGCAGGCTGGTGCCCTCTAGGTGGCCTGCGGCAATCTGCAGCACGCTGTCGTCGGTGCCGTGGTAGATGGGCAGCTCCACGCCGATTTTGGAGATGGTGATGTAACCCATAATGCCCGTGCCGGTAATATCCAGCGTTTCGTTGTAGCCGGTAAGCTGATCCGGGCGGTAAAGGGCGTTTTCGTTGGCGGCCACCTGTGCGTTAAAGGCATCGGCGGCGTCAAAGTAGGCACTGTAATCCGCATCGGTCATGTTGTCCACGTCCTGCGCGTAGCTTGCCACCGCGCGGGACTGGTTGCGCTGGTTGACGTAATCGCTGATGGTGGGGTATAACATCACGGATAGACCCACGAAAAAGACGAGGATCAGTATAATAGTGCTTTTGTTCTTTTTCATGGGCTACTCCCTAACGTTATAGTTTCAGGATCAGAGCAGGGGGCCTTGCGGCCCCGCTCTGTGCCGGGGAAAAGGAGAGCTTAGCGGTTCTCCATGCGCTTTTTGGTAATGAGCAGGATGGCTGCTGCAACCATCAGGCCGCCGCCAACAACGTAGAAGATGGTGGTGCCGATGCCGCCGGTGCCGGGCAGGGTAGTGCCGGCGTTGTTGAGAACATTAATGCAACCAGTAGCATCCTCGTTATTGAGCTTATAGGAAACCTGACCCTTCGAATTAGAAGAAGTACCAGAAATAGTGAAGTCGATTGGAGCGGTCAATGCGTTGTAGCCCTGAGGAGCCTTAACTTCTTCCAGTTTGTAGCTGCCGGAATCCAAACCAACGAAGTTGATCTTACCATCATCAGGAGTAGTTACTTCAGCAACAGCACCTTCGGATGCAGACCAGCCAGCAAACTTATAAGCGTTATTTACGCTATCATGGGTAAAATATGCAGTCTTGGTGCCATCGGAATTGAGAACCTTAAAGATTGCACCAGACAGTGCTTCATCTGTGAAAGTACCTGCAGAGGTTGCACTCTCTACGCGGGTGTACTTGAACACATCAAAACTCCAGACGTAGGTCTTGGTAAAGTCCCATTCGGTCTCCTGTTTATCACCGTATTCCAACTTGATTTTATTATCGTTGCCAGTGCCGCCAATCACAGCATCTGCGGTAACCTCAGCATAATAGGTAATAGTAACAACATCATTGGAGTTCAGAACGCTTCTCGTATTATCGACGTTTTTGAACACAATGTCAAAGGTACAATTATCACGAGTGGTATCAATAGTGTAGTTCTCAGCAGGGAGCACGTTGTCGTTGACTTTAACAACAACAGAGTGTTCGCCTTCATTGACAAAGCGCAAACCGTTGGACATAACATCGTGAACAACATAGTTTACAGGAGCGCCATCAATAACTTTGACAGTGGCCTTAAACTCAACAATATCACCGATGGAAGCGTCGTTCTCTTCGCCGAAGGTGTTTGTGCTGTTTTCCTTGACTTCCTTTTCGATGGTGGGCTTGCCGTTCTTTTCCTTAATGATCACATTAGGAGTGGTAGTGCCCAAGGAGCAGATAACTGCTTTCGTGCTATCCCAGCCGTCGGAAACGACCAGATAGTAGCCAAGGTCTGCAGTGACTTCAGCCTTACCATTTTGGGCAGTAACGGTATAATCAGGAGCATGATTGCTGAGAACCTTCTGTGCTTCAGCAGCAAACTTTGCAGCAAAGGCAGAATTATCAACAGTGTCGTTGGCTACGGTAACGGTGTCGTCTGCTTTTACGGTAAAGTAGGAGATCCACTGGGAGTCTTTTACAAATGTAGACCAGTTATTGTTGACTTTATAAACAATACCGGTATAAGGGTTATCGTCAGTATGTGTGGCGATATCCATAATACGGTAGAAGTTATAGGTCTTACCGTTGACGGCATTATCGACCGTAATCGTACCGGTTTCCGTTGCCGCAAACGCCGGGATCGTCATGGCGCAAACCATAGCAACTGCCAGCAGAGCAGCCATGAGTTTTTTCATTGCTTTCTTCATGGAAAAAGCCCCTTTCTTTTTCTGCCCCTTGCCGCCCCCTGCATTTTGTGCAGGGGGCGGCAAGGGGTGTGGTTTTTGTTCGGTTTATCGCGTAAACCTTGCGCTGGGCGGGCGGGGCACAGGCCCCGGACAGCCAGCAGGGAAGACTTGCAGTTTAGTCATCTGCCCTCCCTTCGCGTCTGCGCTTGCGGTGGATAAAACTATATGCCAGCGCAGACAGCATCATTGTGCCGCCCACGGCTGTGTACGGGAGTGTACCGACACCGCCGGTAGAGGGGAGCTCGTAGCCAACGATCTCCTTGTTGGTCAGCGTAAGCAGACCGCCGTTTTCCACACCGGTCTTGTTGCTTTCGCTGTAGGTCACGTCGTACTTGCCGCCGGTAGAAGCTTCCTCGATATAGTAGAAGAAACCTTCTTCCACGTCCTTGAAAACATAGATCCAGTTGTTCTTCTGGTTAAGGGTAATGGTGTTTACGTATTGGGCACTGTCTTTGCTGCCACCGTCAGGATAACGATACAGCTTCACCGTGACATCAGTATTCGGAGTGAGGGCATCAGAGATCGCCTTACCGTCCTTATCCTGCCAGAACTTCTGGATCGTCAACCATTTACGCGTATTCTGCACGGTGTAGTTCTTTTGCTGACCGCCGGTGCAGATCACAACCTTGCTTTGCTCTAAATCAGTAGGCTTATTAGTATTTTCCCATGCATGAGCAGCGGTTTCATTACTGTCTGCGTCTGCAAAGATGAAATACACAGGATCAGCCGTGCCGATTTTGTAGCCAGCAGGTGCATTGGTCTCAACGAGTCTGTAGAGCGTATCGGGCAGGATTTTAAAGTGCTCGCCGTGGGAATCGTCTTTCTCGTTATCACCAAGGTGGAGAACGATCTCGCCATTCACATCCGTTTTATGCAGGGACTGTCCGTCATGGGCGGCGAATTTAGTTCCGTTGTAGGAGGAGAGCGTAAACTCCGCACCCTGCAAACGCGTCAACGGATTCAGACTGTCAACCTTATACAGTGTGAACTGACTGCGAGAAACGGAACCGCTGGCTTCAAGTTTGGTAACTTGCGTGTTGCTGTTTGTGTGGTGATCACCTGTAAGCTCTGCAACATTCGAAAGCGTCACGTTATCGTTGGAATCCAGCACATAATCGTACTTTAATACATAACCGCGAGCATCGTCCAGCGTGAACGTCATGGTATGGGTGTCATAACCAGTGCTGCTGTCTGTGGTACGCTTATAGACCATGCCATAGCTTGTAGTAGGCAGTGCCGGGTTGCCATCTTTATATGGATAATCGTACAACTTTACGCTGTCCATATCCAGATGCGCCGTAACATTCTTATCTTGCACAGCCAGCGTATCCGTCAAAATTACCGTGTCGCCGCCCTTCAGCAGGTCGGCGCAAGCGGGATTGATATCCAGACTGTAATGCACCGCAAGCTGACCGGTTTCTTCGCCATTTTTATTTACAAGCGCTTCATACGTTGCACTCTTGGTCAGGTATTCAAGATTACGGTTTAAGGTAATGGTTGCATCGGCGTGCTTGCCGTCCCACTCTGCCTTATTGGTGTAGGTTCCGGTTACGGTTTTCGGGCTCTCCCACTTGGTGTCCGTAACGGTTGCCGCATAGCGGACAAGGAGGTGCGTCAATCTGTCGCCTTCAGCCTTATTAAGCTCATATTTGACTCGCTCGTCGTCGAGGTTTTTGAACTTAAAAGTAACGTTCTGACCAATGCAGGTGGCTTCAAAATTATTCGGATTATCGAACGTGAAATTGCCATGTCCATTCTGCTGGCACCAATTACTCCAGCCAAAGAAGCCCTTGGCACTGCCTTCCTTAAAAGTAAGTCCGTTGGGGAGAGTATCGGTTACCGTAACGGTGTAGTTTCCGTCCGTGTCCGGGGAAAACTCCTTCAAGCTGGAGACATCCAGAACAAGCTCGTAGTATACCTCCATGCCGGACTTATAGTCCCCGGTTGCAGTAGGCTGGTAGTTCGAACCGCGACTACCGTAGTAAGGATGAGTATCGCTGTTGTTTGTGGATACACCCTTAGTAAGACCGGTTTTATCTGTGTTCTTTTTATAATAATACCAGGTGTCATTATTATAGATATAGAATTCTGCACCTGCCTTAACAGCCGTGGTGTCTACGTGCGTAGAATAGCCGGCAACGTTCATGCTCTTGACAGGGGAAGTACCGGTGTACGAACCGTTGTTCTTCAGGCGGATGATAAAGGTGTGCACCTTGTCGGTGCCGTTCGTAGCAGAAATTTTGGTGTAGCCGGCAGCTAGGTTCGCGTCACCGAAGGATTCGGCATAGTAATCGATCTCAACAGTAATGCCGGCGTCTTTAGCAGAAAGCGTTTTGTTGTCTGCGTTTGTAAAAGTCAGGCTGTCGCGGATCGCCTGATCCAGCTCCGAAGCAATACCATAGTGCTCGCCATACGTAGGTTTTTTGATCTGGTCAACAAAGGTATACTCAGTCCAGGTATTGGGCACAGCGGAAGAAAGCTTCCATCCCGCAGTGTACTGATTTTCACCGGTAGCGGTCAGGCTGCCATTGGTGGATTTGTTAAAGTTCCAGCTGCGGTCGTACGAAGATACGTCCTTTCCGGTAGTGTAGTCCTTACCATTTGTTGTGATGGTGGAGTCATTATGCACCGTTACCTGCTTGCCATCAGTGCTGGCTGGCACGGACGTTACATAGGTGAATTTATACTCCATGCCGTAGGCATCCTGGTCAAAGGTGTAGGTAAAGCCTTTTTTATCGGCGTTGGGCTCAAATGGCTGGCCAATACTCGTGGTGACCCAGTTGCCGTCCTTGTCGCGGACTTGTTCCAGCTTGATATTGCCTTGGATCAGGGCACCCTCCGTGGTGATATTGTCTACGACCTTAGAACCCTTCAGGTTCTGTTTGTAATGATTCTTAACGAGCACAGTCCATTTTATGGTGTTGGTGTCGGGATCGTAAGAACCGTCTTTCCAGATACGATCTTTAAACTTGCTCGTCAACCACTGCCAATCATTTTCGTTATTGGAACGCGCTTTATTTTGGAAATCAACGTAACCGTCACCTGTAGCAGTGTTTTTGATTATCTTAACGCGATAGGTCAGCCGATAACTCTCGCCGGGGGCTAATTTTTCCAGATTTGTAATATGGAAGCTATTAGTTTCAAAAGTGTTGGTGTAGCCCGTTACCTCGTTCTCAGAGTTGCTTGCATCGATCTTGACCAGCTTGAATTTGTCTTTGACGTATTCGCCCGCAATCGTGTCGTTGTTTTGGAGTTCGTCCAGAATTTCAATGGGCTGAGACCAGCCATCCTTAGAGGAAACGGTGACAGTGTAATCAATATAGGCAGTGCCGTCACTATCCACAAAGGGGCTAGAGCCCGTCTTTTTAATAGCCAGATCGCGCGGCAGCGTGACAAGAAGATCCAAGTTGGTGGGGAAGTGGATCGTAGAGCTTTCCTCGCTGCCGGTTGCGGAAGCCACAGCGTCAAAATTGAAGTGTCCGGTAAAAGGCTTTGAAGTATCAAAATCGTTATAGAAAGTAAGATGGACAACACCATCCGTATCAACTACGCCAGTACCAACTTCTCGATTCCCGTCACTTTGGTCGATCAGCTTGAAGTCTTTATTTTCGGTCAATTTAATGCCGTCAGGAAGCTTATAGGTCAGGGTTTTTGGCGTAGGATGATCCTTAAGGGCATTTTCAGGGATATTAAAGGTGTAGCTCAGACTAAGCTTATCGCCATCCATCAACTCAATAGAAGAAGTTCCCGGCTCGAGGATCTGGCTACCCTTCTTTACGGTGATACCGGTAATGCCGCCCTTATTCGTGTCCGCAGGCGTTTCCACAAAGTAGTCAAGATAGGTCGTTCCCCCCGCCGTCATCGTGGGCGTGCGGTTCGGACGGCTGGCGGAGATGGTAGGCAGCTGGCTGGCGTACTGGGCGGCGGCAACGTCTACCACGCCCAGAACCTCGGCGCTGGAAAGGGTAACTTCAGCCACCTTGCCGTCCACGTCGCCGGAGATGACGGTCAGGGTGTTCTCGTCCGCCTCGCTCACGATGCCCACGGTCTCCACGGGCTGAGCGTCAGTTACGGTAGTGGTCTGCGGCTCGGCAGCGGGGGAATCCACGCTGGGCACAGCGGTGTCGGCGCTGTCCACCGGATTTTTGGCGGGCTGATCCATGTCAACGGTGTCGGGGATATCGGGGAGGTCAGGGGTATCGAGGGTGGTCACGTCCTCGGCGGCAGGGACGGTATCCAGCGCAGCAGTGCCGGATTCCTCAAGTTCTACGCCGTTCTCACCCTCAGCGTCCATGCTGAACAGGTCGTCCAGACCGTCCGCTGCACCGTCGGCGCTGCTGTCCACAGCCACGGTGCGGGTGACGTACTTATTATAAATAACGATGTCGCCCACATCGGCGGCGCTGCCATCCTCGCCGTCCAGCAGCCATTCCATGTCGCTCATGGAGCTGCGCAGGGCAAGCACACTGGCCTCCTGCGGGATAGCGCTCTGGGGGATACCGGCGTACTTCAGGCAGTAAGAGAGGAACATCACGTCCCACTCGCCGTAGGGGTTGCCGTAGGACTGACCGTAGCGGGAGTAGTAGCGCAGGGTCACGCCGTCCGCGGGGTCGATCTCAAAGTTTTTCTCGCTCTGCTCGTAGCCCAGCTGGGTCTGCGCCACGCTGACCAGATCCTCGGCCCAGTTGCCGGTCATCACGGCCTCGGCGTTGGCGGCCTGCCACTCCTCGGGGGTCTCAAGGTCGGCAGAAGTGTCGCTCAGGCAGGCAACGGTGTGGTGGTGCTCCGGCAGGGGGCAGGTGAGCACTTCCTCGTAGCAGGCGTCAGTGTGGTGGTGGTAGATGGGCTCCACGGTGTCCACCATAGGCGCCAGCGCCACGGGCTCGGCCACAGCCATAGCCGCCAGCTCGGCGCTCTGGGTGGGTTCCACCACCTGCTCCACAAGCTCGCCCTCTTCCAGTCCGCAGGTCAGCTCGTACTCGGTGGTATAGCAGCTTTCGTCGTGGGTATGCTCAAATTTGTCGCAGATCAGGCTGCCGTCCTCGGGGTCAAAGCAGTCGTCACCGTGGACGTGCTCTTCCTCCATGCAGGTCAGGGTCTGCACCTCGGTGTAGCAGTCCTCGGTGTGCTCGTGGGGCACAAACTCGATCTGCGGCTCCAGTGCCAGCGGCATTGGCTCAGCCTCAACGGTGGGCTGGCTGGCCTCGGCGGCGGCCACTTCGGCTGCGTTTTCAAGGTCGCCTTCATTATAACCGCAGGTCAGCACCTTGGTGTAGCAATCAGCCGTGTGGGTGTGCTCCTCCTCGCCGCACTGGTACTGCGCGGTCATCGAGATGCCCACGCCATGCAGCTGCCAGTTGACGAACAGGGTGGTGATCATGGCAAGTGCCAGCACAAACGCTGTGTAGCGCCGCAGGGTGTGCCGGTCCTCGCGGAACCGCTCCATGTACGTTCTAAGAATGTCGTTCATAACGGAATACCTCCTCCCGGGGTCAATGGATCAACGAGAAGCTGGACAAGGGCCATATCCTCAGGAAAACCCTGCCAACGATCTGGCTTTTTTCAACGCAGCCTATCACGCTGCTGCGGCTGTCGATGGAGGTGGAGCGGTGGTCGCCCAGCACGAAGTAGCGGTTTTCCGGCACCTGATAGGGGAACCGGATGTCGCATTCGCCCACGGTCAGCACGTCCACATAAGGTTCGTCCAGCGCCACGCCGTTTACCGAGACCACGCCGTTCACGTCCATATCGATCACATCACCGGGCTGCCCGATGATGCGCTTGAGCAGCAGCTTGTTCTGCCAGTAAAACCCGCATAACTCACCGTTTTCAATGTGGTTGGATTTTACCAGCAGGATAATGTCCTTATCATTTAACGTAGGGTTCATGCTGTCGCCGGAGACCTGAAGCACCGGCAGAAACAGCGTAGCCAGCAGCACAGCTACTGCGGCTACCACCACCAGAATATAGATCGTACTGCGCAGCACCCGCTGGTAGCGGCTCTGGTACGCAAGACGCTCACGTTCTGCGGCCACTTCCTCGGTGGAAGGAATGGAAGCGAACCGGATATCGCGTTTTTTCATGTTTCCTCCGAAGGCAGGCCGTCGGTGCTGCGGTACTGGTCCAGCAGCTCGTTAGCCTTGCGGTCAAATGCCTGCCAGCGCTGCTGCACCTCCTGCTCGGCGCGCTCTACCATGGCCTTGCAGTCGGCCTCGGTCTGGGTACGCTTTTGCGCGGCGTCAGCGGTCATGGCGTCGCATTCCTGCTGCGCCTGCGCTTTCAGGTTGTCGGCGTCTGCCTGTGCCTGTTCCAGAATGCGTTTGGCCTCGCTGCGCGCCTGCGAAAGGGTGTTGGCGGCGGTGGCGTTGGTATCCGCAAGGCTGGCCTGTACCGAATGCAGATAGTCATCGGCGGCGGCCTGCGCGGCGGCGAACACGTTGTTCAGCTCCAGCGCGGCCTGCGCGATGGAACCGGCGCTTTCCAGCCGGAGCTGCCGGTCCTGCAGCTGCGCGGTGAGCGCGGCGTTCTGCGCCTTGAGCTGGTCCTCGCTCTGTTTCAGCGCATAGATGATCTCTATCAGTTCAGCGCGGTGCATCCGCCGCAGTTCACGATCTGCCATTTACGTACAAACTCCCAAATGTAAGATAACGAAATTTCTTTCGGAAATACCGAAAAAACTTAAAGAAAATGCCTGAAAAATCGCTTGCCGCCGCGCGATTTGCGCGACCAGAGAGGTCTTTTATAAACTACCCTATTGTAGCACATTCCCTGTAACAACAATATAACAAATCAGACACAAAATCAAGAGGTAAAGCCCAAAAAAATATCGCAAATTGTTCTGCTTTGTGTGCAAAACACCCAAAAATAAGGTAATATACTGCAGAGTTGTTAAAATTTCCCTTCATAATTCATGAGCGTGAAGTTCTGCGCAGTAATACACTGAATTGCTGTGCCTGCGAAAAACGGGAGCCGCACTTTTTCGTAAAAAGTGCGGCTCCCGTATCCAGACTTTGGGGTGACCCTTTTACTTGCCGAAGCTGCCCAGCAGGCTGTTCAGCGATACAAAGGACTGGTAGATGACGTTGACGTTGTTGATGATGGAGCTTGCACCGGAGAAGATGCGGGCGATGTAGTTGAACACCTTGCCAACGTCCAGGAAGGCCTGATAAGCGTTGTTGGCACCGCCGTCCAGATAGGTCATCTCCTCGGCCTCAATGGCGGAATAGCTGGCGGGCATTTTCATGGTAGAAGTAGTCATAGTAAGATCCCTTTCTTCAATGGTATCATTGCGTTTACAGCGGTGTTCAGAACATGGTGGAGACCAGCAGGGTAGTAAGCAGGGCACCGGCTACAAGTGCAGGCCCTACATACTTCTGCCACTGGGTGGCGGCAGACGGGGTGGTGGGCTGCGGCACAGTGGTGCCGGCCTTGGCAGTCCAGTGAGCGTAGATGGTAGCATCGGAGGTGAACACGGTGGAGGTGGTCACTTTGCTGCCGCCCACCGGCTCGGTGTACCAGCCGTCAAAGGTGTAGCCCGTCATGGTAGGCTGCTCGGGCGTGCTCTCCAGCTTGCCGGACAGGTTCGTGTAGGTGACCACAGTAGAGCAGATGCCGCCTTGGGCATCCATACCAATGGCGTACACGTTCTCTTCCTTTTTGCTCCCTGAAGTTTTGTCGGCAGCAAATGCAGCCGGCAGCGCGCAGCACAGCAGCGTGAACAGGCAAAGCCCGACCACCAGCGTTTTCAGGAATTTTTTCATGAGATCCCTCGCTTTCCTTCACAAAGATGGAGACACTGCCCCGTCCGGGCATAGCCCGGACGCAGGAGAAGTTTCTTCAACATATTTTTATCACATTCAGTGTACCAGAAGCGCAACAAAAAATACAGTCTTTTGAGAAAATAATAAGAAAAATCAAGAAAAAAATAAATTTCACCTTTGCAAGATGAATTTTATACCCTTGCGGACTGTGTTTTATGAAAAACGCATCCCGCAAAACTTACCTTTCGTAAAAACATGGAAGGATATGGAAAACGCAAAACCCCTGCCGCAAAGCCTGAAAACCGACCCAAACCCAGCGGGTGGCGCACAGAAAAAAGCTGCAAAAACGCGGCGCACCTCTTGTGGAACAGCGGAAAATATGCTATACTATCTTGCATGATGCGCCATCGCCAAGCGGTAAGGCAGGGGACTTTGACTCCCCCATCGTAGGTTCG
>OKSC01003462.1_pt1 | contig 11708 bp, 8 predicted proteins | sample 1601161 | NCBI WGS metagenome assembly OKSC01 (sample SAMEA3541552, study PRJEB24748) | human gut metagenome | biome: human gut; feature: human-associated habitat; material: faeces | place: China | collected 2012
ATTGCTGCGATGGAAGCGTGGCAAGTTTTTAGCGATAGTTTTTCTCTTCTCGATGTGGACGACATTCTTTCCGGTGCCGAGAAGATTGGCGCAGCAGCAAAAATTGATGAAAGGACAATTGTAAATGTAGATAAATTGAGGGATTCTTTGACCGAGGCAGGGAAAAGCGGCAAAGAAGTCCATGACGTTATTGAAAGACTTTCTTCCGAAGACAATGTTTTTATGATAAGCGCGGAGATGGATACCGATGATCTTGTCTCCGAACTCTCAGAGTTTGAAGGCGCTATCGAAAAAATAGATGGCAAAGAAGTTACCATCAATGTACAAAAACTACGAGATGCTGCCAATGACGCTGGATGGGCAAAAGATCAAATTGACGCTCTGGTTGGGATGCTCGGCACACTTGACAATGTTAATTTTACTGGGTTTCTCGGACAAGTCTCGTCTGTGGAAGATGCGCTATCGGGCATTAACCAGATGAGTTTTGTTGGCCCGCAAACTCTTTTGCAAGGCGTAGGAGACGAGGCTTCCGACGCAAAGTCTAAAGTTGATGAGTTGGGTGGGACAACGGCAACTCCAACGGTTACATTAGATAAAAGTGCTTTTGATGCTGGGATGGCCAGCGTCGATGCGGAACTGAAAAAGCAGCGATCAGGGAGTGCAACGTTCACACTTAACGTTGTTCGCGGCGGCACTGGTAGCGTTTTAACTGGTACAGCAAGTGCGGAAGGAAGTGACAACCATCCCGGCGGTGTGACCTTGTTGGGCGACGAATATTCTCCTGGTGGCGCACCACGCCCGGAACTTGTTATCACAAGAGGGAAAGCCTATCTGACAGGGCGGGATGGCCCGGAATTTCGGAATCTTCCCGCCGGGGCAAGAGTTATTCCCTATCGAGAGACAAAGGAGATTTTGGATCGGAGCGCAAAAGATGATGAAGGTTTTCCGGCGTTTGCAGGAGGGACCATTAAGTTTCCGGGCTCGTCGTCTGGGAAAAAGACATCAAGCTCGAAAAAGAAAAATTCTTCGAGTTCATCAACCAAATCAAGTTCCAAGTCTAAAAGCTCAGAGAAGGACTCCCGGCAAGAGGAACTGGAAAAGCAGGTTGACTTGCTGAAAAGTGAGCTTGACCTCATGGAGGCGCAAGGGAAGCCTGCCTCTGAACTTGCAAAGAAGATGGGAGAAATCCAGGGGGCTTTGCACACGCAGGCAGATTACATGCGTTCCATCGGGGCAGACCAAGCGGATATTAACAAGCTGTCTAAAGAGTGGTGGGATATCCGGGAAGATATAAAACAGGCGTACCAGGAGGAGATGGAAGAGACCAGGGACGCTTTACAAGAAGAATTCGACCTGATTGAACACCAAAACGGGCCGACAGAAAAACGGATTGACCTACTCAAAAAAGTTCAAGACAGTCTGCATCAAGAGGCGGAATTCCTCCACTCTATTGGAGCCGACCAGAAAGAAATTAACGAGCTCTCGAACGAGTGGTGGGAGATTCACCAGGATATCCTAAGTGTCCAGGAAGACCTTTGGAGTGAGCTTGAGGACGCGGTGGATCAGGAGTTGGAACGCGCCGCAGAGGCCAGGGATTTGGAACTGGATGCGTTGGACAAAGAACTGAAGCGGCTGGATGCGGAGAGAGAAGCGAAGGAAAAAAAGCTCGAACTGGAAGAGAAGACCCTTGCGGTCCAGGAAGCACAGGCGGCGCTTGCCAACGCACAGAACGAGCGGACCATCCGAACGTATAATGCCGCAAGCGGACAGTGGGAGTGGGTTGCCGATGCGGACACCGTCAAGGATGCTGAGGAAGCCTTGGAGGATGCCCAGGAGGACCTGGAGGACTACAAAGAGGACCTGGAATACCAGGAGGCGGTGGATGCCATAGAGGCGCGGCGAGAGGCGATAGAAAAGGCGTATGAGAACTTAGAAGAGGGCTGGGAGGATATCATCGACTCTGTCCAGGAGCCCACCCGAAGTATCGCAGAAATCCTGGCTGATATTGCAAAGAACGGTACGCCGCTGATGAAACAGCAGGTGGACAACGTTGGCAAGCTGCTTGGGGACCTCAACAACTACATCAGAGGGGCGATTGGCAGTGAGACCGGTGAAAGCTACTATGGCGGAGGCGGGACACCGTCCATGGACTTTTCCCATGACACAACCGACTATCATGCACTGATGGAACGGGCCAGCGACGAAGCCGAATTCAACCACTGGGCCAAGCTGCGGGAAGAAAAAATGAAAGCCCAAGGGATTGACCCGGAAGCTTCAGGGCTCAAGACCAACGCGCAAATTTATGAGGAGTGGAAGAACAAAAATAAAGGTGGTTCTTCCGGGGGAGGAGGATCTTCCTCTGGCGGTTCCTCTTCTGGAGGCGGCAAGGTAGTTGGGTCGGTGAACGGAAAGGCCCCACCCGGCTTGTCCACCGGGGACAAAGTGGTGACCCAGGGGGGCACCTATGAGATCACCGGCGTGAACAAAGACGGAAGCTACACCAGCAACAAAGTGAGCGACCAGACCAAGAGCGACTACGAGTCCAGCGGTGGAAAATATGATAAGTATGACAGCGGCGGCGTGCTGAGAGGGCTTGGCGGCATTAAGGCAACCGAAGAGGACGAAATGATCCTGCCGCCGGACATTACAGCAGCCATGCTCACCCCGGCGGCGGACGCCACGTTCCAGGCGCGCTTGGCAGAACTGGGGGTCCTGTATGGAGCAAAGCGCGGGCCGCTGACGTTACCGACGGGGATGAGTCAGAACCGGGATAGCCATGACCACCACGGCGACAGCTACACCTTCGGAGATGTGACACTGACGGAAGAGCAGGCCAGGGGGATGACAGTGTATGACCTGGCCCAGAAGTCCCGGAGCCTGGGTTTGTATGGCTGGCGGCACTGAGCGAAAGGAGGCAGGAAGGATATGGCACTATTTCAGCCGACAAACATCACCCCGTCGGTGCTGGGGGAACTGGGAAACGGAACGGTAGACATCACCCAGGACCTGACGGTGACGTGGCAGGTGAATGGTAAATCGGCCATGACCGCTTTTGAGATTGTCTTTTATCAGAACAACACAGGGAGCAGCCAGCTGTATACCACCGGGAAGGTGACGGAGGGGTGTCCTTTCTATGGGACGAACTATGCCGGGAAGGTGATCCCCTTCTCTTACACCATCCCTACGGCCAGCCTGACGGGGGCGGGGATGGCGAACGGGAACACCTATAAACTGATCATTACCCAATACTGGAGCGATCAGGACAGCGTAACACAGGTGAGTGCGGCGGCCTTTGTGACGAGGGCCGCTCCTACGCTGGTCATTGACAACATGCCGGAGACCCTGGCGGCGAAAAACGCTACGTTCACGGCGACCTATACCCAGGCGCAGGGAGACGCGCTGAATTGGGTGCGATGGCAGATTGCGGATGCGGACCATCTGGACAATCCCTTTTACGACACGGGAAACATTTATGGAACGGCACAACTGCAAGCACAGTATGACGGCTTCTTCCGGGAGAGCAACTATGCGGTGCAATGCCTGGTGCAGACGGAGAACGGGGTGGATGTATCCACTGGATGGCAGCCTTTTTCGGTGGATTATGCCGCCTCCAGTCTGGAAGGCGCGGTGCAGGTCAGACAGGAGCGCGGAGATCGGAGCGCCTTGCTGGTCTCCTGGTCAGATGTGTCATACATACCTGGAAGCACCACAGGAGACTATACCATCCAAGACGGCATCTTGGACCTGCCAGACGACAGCAGTGTGGTTTGGGATGAAGTGAATGGAGGCCCCTTGTCATTTGATGCGCCGTGGAGTGTGTTTTTTAAGACCCAACTGTCCGGGGGAGAGTCGGTTCTTTTTTCGCTGGACACCTCAGAGGGAACGGTGGCGCTGCATTACGCGAGGCGTGAACAAGCACTATCCCTTACTTTGGGGAGCGAGACCATTCCTTTGCAGGAAAATTTGAGCCAGTATGCCACGGTGACCATGGTGCTGACGCCCACGACGGTATATCTACGGCTGGACTGGCTGACAGGAGGACTGCATCCCAGCCAAACGCTGTACCCTGGCGCCACCTTGTATCCCCGGGCGGACACCATCCCCGCGACGGTACGGAACACCACAGCAGTGGCTTATACCCAGGGGACCATTACCGGTATCACCCTGAACGGGCCACAGAAATGCGACTGGATTGCCCTGTACAAGGGGGCGGCGGCTGACGCAGATGTGGCGGCGGCCATGGCGGGAACGTTTATCCCGGTGAACGAGAACGGGTGGTATTTCGTGTCGAACTTTGACAACGGTACCCTGAATGGCGGAAACCTGGGGCAGACGGATGACCCACTAACGGGGCTTTCACTGTACCGGCAGCAGGGAGAGCAAGAGAGGCTGGAACACCTGATTGACCTGCCGCTGCGTGTGGGACAAGTGTTTGACTACGGGGCGGCCAGCCAGCAGGGGCCATACGTCTATTACCTGTTTCCTACGGGACCGGAGACGTACATTGCGGACCCCATCGTGTCCAACCCGGCAAACCCTTGTTTCTGGAACTGGACCGTATTGTCGTGTGCCGCCCGAACGGACGGCGGCTGGGTCGTGGAACAAGAGTTTGCCTTTGGCAAGAATCTGGTGAGCGGGAGCATCACCAATGGCAACAGCCCCCAGGTACTAAAGAACTTCACCCAGTATCCCACGGTGCAGAGTGACCCGGCCAACTACCAGGAGGGAACGCTGGGAAGCCTGATTGGCGTCATTGACAAGAAAACGGGGAAGTACCGTGACAGCATTGCGCTGCGGGATGCCATCTATGGACTGTCTACCACCATGAATACCCTTTTCTTAAAAAACCGGAAGGGGGACTTGATGGAGATCCGCACGTCGGGACCCGTGGAGATGGAGACGTGGGACGGGAGCGCAGCCCAGGTCCAGACGGTGTCTTTGCCCTGGGTACAGGTGGGAAACGGGAAAGAAGAGAGTATCCTGCTGACGCCGGAGGATACGGGGTGGACCACCGTGGGCAGCTTGTGCTGCGTGGACGAGGCAGGGTCCTGCGTTTTGCAGGAGAAGAAGGTCGCACCCACCAAGGAGGTGCAGGTGGTAAAACCGGACATCGGTTTTACTGGCCTGACACAGGTGACAGTGGAGGCGATTCCGCCGAGATTTGGCGAGCTTTCCCAAGGGGAGGATGGGGCGCTGACGGTGTTTTAATAAAACTCAGCAAGACTCGTCCACCTCTATAGGTGGCGGGAGCAAGGCACAAGTTTTCGGTTGACAAAGTCCTCCATCTCAGGGTAAAATAATTATAAAATATACCCTGACGGAAGTGGCCGTCGGGAAGAGCCGAAGAGGGCTGACTGTGCGTGAATGCGCATGGTCAGCCCTCTTTTTATCGCATGTGGCGGAATATCCTTGCCTGGAGGAATGGGGGGCATGAGGGGGTGAAGCGATGACCAATGCGGAGAAAAACTTGGCCTACATGCAGGCGCTGCGGAGGCCGTTTATGAAACTGTGCAGGCTGCGGTTTCTGAACCCGGACGGGTCCACCGCCTTTTCCCTGGACAACAATCCTGGAAATGTCAGGAGTGGAGCTTTCATTGCCGACGGTACGATCAGCGTCAATTTGCAGAACGGCCAGCGGAGGAACGCCACGGTGACCATCTCCAACGTGGATGGGGCCTTTGACTATAACATCAACAAAATCTGGTTCGGGCAGGAGATCGTTTTGGATGAAGGGCTGATCCTGCCCAATGGGGAAGACTTCTACATCCAGCAGGGGGTCTTTCTGATTGAGAATCCCACGGAGACGATAGAGCCGGGGAACCGGACCGTTACCTATCCGTTGGTGGACAAGTGGGCCATGCTGGACGGGACCCTATTTGGCAACCTGGAAGGGACCTACGAGGTGAAGGTAGGGACCAACATCTTTACCCCCATTGCAGCGATTCTGGGTCTGCCCCGGGGAAACGGATATCCGGTGGACCGAGTGCCGCCTGTCTTTACCGAGTATTACAACGGGAAAACCCAGAAACTACCGGACGGGTCGGATGCAGCCTTGACCGATGCTCCTTATACCCTGCGGGTGGAAGGGGATGGTGGGACCTATGCGGATGTGGTGCTGGGGCTGGCAGCCATGGTAAATGCCTGGGCGGGATATGACAACACCGGGGCGCTGCGGCTGGACGCCAGCCAAGATGATATCCTAGACACGGATAAGCCCATTTTGTGGCAGTTCTCCATGAATGAAGCCCAGATTTTAGGCCAGAGCTACACGATGAAGAACACTGAGGTTTACAACGATTACATTGTGCTGGGGGAACTGCTGGATGACAACAGTCAGCCTGCCGGGCGGGCCACCAACTACGATCCTATGAGTGATACCAATGTATATGCTATTGGGAAAAAGACCTACCGGGAGAGCCAAGCAGGGTATGGGACGGACCAGATGTGCCAGGACCTGGCCGTGTGGAAGTTGAAGCGGGCGACCGTGTTGCAAAAGGCAGTGACCATTTCTTGCAGTCAGATGTACCACTTGGACGTGAATAACTTGGTCACAATTATCCGGACGGACAAGCCAGGCAGCCCGGTGGAGCGGCACCTGATTCAGGGATTTTCCCGACCGCTGGCCAGCACGGGGAGTATGACCATCAGTTGTGTGTCGGTGAACGATTTTCCGGAGGCGACGGTGACAGGGTGGCCGGAATAAAAAAATAGCTGTTTCTATTTTAGAAACAGCTGGGCACAAGTATGGATTTGAGTCTGAAAGGAGGATTTTGCCTATGTGCGCGAAAAAGCAGGGAAGCGCCGGGGGACTGGAACGAGTTGTCGTGCTGAAAAGCGGAGCGAGGCTGCCCCTGGTGGGAGAGAACGACCGCTACTGGCTGTGCCACGGGACCCAGTTTCGTAAAGGCGGCGCCCAAGTGGCGCGGGTAGAGGAAATACCCGTGGAACGGGAACCGACAGCCGGGGTAGATCCGCTGGAGAAAGGAGAAGCAGGAGCAGAGATGCCTGCGGAGGGCTTGGAAGAGGAGGGGAACGAGGATGCCGATTGTAAACGGAAAGTATGAATCCCCTATATGGGAGAACAATCAGCCACCTGCTATGGATGCTGCGGAGATGCAGGCTATTACAGATAGTGTCGAGGAGAGCATTCACGCTCTGGGTGACTATACCACCCCGGCCCAAAAGATGGGACTGACAGGGGACCTCAGTGTTGGGGCTTCCCTTGGTGTGCTTGCAAACATCGGCAACGTCCATGTGTGGAGGAAGACGGTGATTACGGAGGAGGAGGTCCCGGCGAAATATGAACTTGGGCCTGTTCAGACTAACGTTGAAATTATTAGAAGCGGAGCAACTCATCCAGCTGCGTTGAAACCCACTGCCCATTACACTGCTACAATTAACGTTGATGATGGTGGTAACTTGAGCCTTGAATCTCCACGGGATTACAGTGCGCAGTCAAATGGTGCTCAATGGGGTCACTTGTGGGCCGATGGAGCGACAGTCTTAGTAAACAAATTTGTTACATTTAGCTCGGATGAATACCAGTCTTCACAGGTATTAGATGGGTTTTGGTTCATCCCCTCTGATGCAACTTTCTCCACAGAAAATACAGATGAGTATACTATAACACAAGTATCTAAAATCCAGCGCGTTACCGGTCGGGCGCTTATCCCCCCTGGCACCCACATCACCTACCTAACCTCCACAAACCGCAATGCCTACCAGGAGGGAGACAACGAGGTTCCGGCTAAATATGAGTTGGGACCAATTATAGAAGAAAGTTATAAAGTTGTTGGACTTTCTTCTGGTCAGAATCAGGAATCGTATAGATACGGAGATACTCCGCAAGTTTCCATAGATGGTGTTATTTTGCCAGATTCCTTGAAAAATGGTATCACACTGTATTGTACTGCTGAAAGTGCTAATACAGCGAATTCAACTTTACGAGGTAAATTTTTAATAAGACCTGGTTCTTTTTCGAATGCGAATTTCCCAGTAAATAAGGTTGTATTTATTCCTCTTGATGCACTTTTTACTTATAACGAAGGCGGAGATTACTATTTATATCTGGATAAATACCAAGAAGTTATTGGTGTGCCCGGCATTCCTGATAATACTTTCATTGAGTATCTGGGGGTGTTGGGGGACAAAGTGACAATCGTGGAAGGGTCCTATACACTGTCGAGAGGCGAAACTAAGAAAATAAACCTGGGATTCCGGCCCCAGATTGTTATGTTGTATCGAAATGGCACTAATACGGAAACAGCGTCTGATCTCGTTTTAACGAGTTCAAGATACGTTGCATTTGATAATTACAATCAATATTCTGTGGACTTTACGATGTTAAGCAATGGATTTTCTACGCAGTGGAAACAATCTCGTGAGAATGATCCATATACAATCGACTATAAAGCGATTTCAGGAGGCCTGATAGAATGAGTGCAATAATAAACAAAAATACGAAAGCGTTCGAAAGCCAGAGCCACCGCAGATATCCTGAAAACTGGAATGGAAACGGATGGATTCCCGTTCCTCCTCATCTTGAGAGCACTGCATTGTCGTGCTGCCCTTACTGTGACCTGGAGATCGAAGAAGGAATATTGGTTGGTATTACACCGACTGAAAGGCCTCCAAAACCCGAACCGGAAGAGCCGAAGAAGACCCTGGAGGAGAGAGTAACTGAAATGGAACGAGCGATTGAACGGGGGTTTATGCTGTGAGTGATACAAACAAACTGTATGAGGCGCTGGCATCTGCAATCTATATGAGCCGACTGGTGGCGAGGGGAGAAGGGGTAGACAGTGACGACAAGCGTCTGCGGGCATCTGGCCTGTATGAGGACTGGACCCCAGGCAACCATAAAACAGCGGAAGTTTACAACACTCACACCGGAGGTGACCTGGGGAAGGAATGGGAACAGACCTGGGAGTGTACCCAAGACTATGACAGCGGAGTCTACCCGGATATTCGTCCCGGTTCCTCCGCATGGCACACCTTCCACCGTCCTCTCCACGGAACAAGCCCGGAGACTGCCCGACCTTTCGTGAAACCCTCCCACGGGACGGTGGATATTTACAAGGTGGGTGAGTATATGATCTGGACTGATGGGACGGTGAAACGCTGCCTAAGAGACACGAATTTCAGCCCGGAGGAATATGCGGCGGACTGGGAGGACGTGGAAAAAGCTTAATTCCCCGTAGCAAAGAGGTTACGGGAAGGACCAAAGAGGGTCAGCTACTCGAATTTTTTCGGGTGGCTGACCCTCTTTTTTCTATTTTTGGCAACAAGAGAGGAGGAAACAAAAATGGAACTCTCTTCTGCAATACGCCGGGCCATCCGGCGGGATGAACCCGTTGTGGTGGACGGCATCACGTTATATCCCATTCGGGTGGCGGAGTATGAAGAATTTTTGACCGCCCGGCCTGCCATTGAGGTGATGCAGCGGACGTTCCCTGTGCGGCTGCTGTCGGTTCCCCTTTTGCAGGCGCTGTACACCATGGACCTGGAGGCGGTGGAGGCGGGTCAAGCCCCCTCTGGACTGTTTTACCGGGCATTGCTGTTTCTTGCCCTGGCCCTTCGGCTTGGGGTGGGGGAGGAAATGCAAAACCGGGTGAAGAAGTTCCAGGTGGTGGCTGATCCCCAGAACCCAAAACGGCTGAAAGGGCTGCGGTGTATGGTGAATGGGATGGAACAGGTGGAGATCACGCCGGTGCTGTTTCAGCGGATGCGGCCGATTCTGGCGGCCCAGAACGGCATGGAGCTGGTGAGCGACGAAGCAAACCCAGACCTGGTCCAGGCGGAGCGGGACATTGCGGCGGCCAAGGGACCAAAACTGGAGGTAACCCTGGAAGCCCTGCTTTCCGTCCTTTGCACTCTTACAGGGTGCGAGGAGGTGGAAGCGGAGGAGTGGACCGTGCGCAAACTGAACAGCCGCCGGGAGGCGGTGAACCGGGTGCTGAACTTTCTTATTTGCGGCATCGGGGAGAGTCAGGGGACCAAGTGGAAGGGAGGCAACCCGTATCCTAGCCCCTTCTTTGACCGGGTGCGGGAGGACAGCCCGGCACTGATTTCCATGGATCAGTTTGCCGGCGGCAAAGGACTGGAGGCCATGCGGCATCCGGGAAGCACCCCGCCCGCAGGACCACTGGCGGGATGAGATCACATGATTTGACAACTAAAAGAGGAGCGTGAAGAACGAATGATCACTTTTACTGACAAGCGACTGTATGTGAAGGGGACTTGCTCGGCGATCCTGTCGGATAAGAACACGGGCGACATCGTCTACTTCTCCGATAAGTTCCAGACGGGCAACATGACCACCAGTGTGACCACGGGTGAAATCCGAGCCGGTCTGGGCAACGGGATTGCCACCATTATCCCCTCAGACTCCGCGCTGAATGTGGAGTTCGCGGCTGCCGACTTTAACCTGTTTGCCAAGATGGCCCAGGTGGGCGGTACGCTAAACTACAACGCCCCGGCCATGACGTGCCAGATTGTAGAGGCCAGCAGCGGGACGCTGACTATCGACGTGACCGGCGGAGCTCCGGTGGCGCAGCTGGGCTTTTCCGAGGTTTTCTGCTATGTCCAGGAAGTAGGCGCGTCCAGCCCCATTTCTATCTATGGCAAGAGTTATCCCATTTCTTCTGCGGGGGAAGTTACAGGCTTTACAGCCACCAGCGGGAAAAAGTACAAGGTGTGGTACTGCGTGAACCAGGCCAGCGCCCAGGTGGGCGCGGTGCCCTCTTTCATCGACCCGGCCACCTATCACTTTACTGCCCAGATGGCCGTGTACATGAACGCCACAGGCACCGCTTCCAACAACACCGGCTCCCGGTGCGGATGGCTGTACGTGATTGTCCCCAGCCTGAAGCTGGCGGGCACTGGCGGCGGCGTGGTGGGTGACCAGTCCACCAATGATACCACCAGCATCAGCGGTATGGCTACCATCGCGGACAGCGATGTTGTCAGTGAGAACTGCGAGAGCTGCGGCGGCGGTAATATTTATGCCTATTACGTCTATGTCCCGGACAACGCTGCGGAATCCATTGAAGGTCTGGCTATCGTGGGCGGTTTGATTACGCTGAACGCCAGCGCCAAGGCCCAGGTGCCGGTGAAGTATGTCATGGCCAATGGGGAATTGGTGACCCCCAACTACACTGATCTGTCCTATGAACTGACCACCCCTATTTCCGGGGCCAGCGTTTCCGAAGCGGGCGTCATTACCGCCGGTGCGAACTCCGGGGACGGGGAGGTTACTGTCACCTACGACAAGGTATCTCCCGCGCTGACGTGCGTGGCCAATGTGAGCGTGGTAGGCGGCGGAGGCGGCTAAAGAAAAGCGCATACCACGGCTTTGCGGTGCCCCACCCCGTTTGGGGTGGGGCACTACGCGAGTAGGCGGAAATGGGTTGGCCGCCTATTGGCGTAGTGATCAAACCGAAAGAAAGAGGGTGTGACCAAGATGCTGGCGGACCTGGCGGCATTTGTAAGCAAACTGGAAGCCGCGATTGATGACACGATGCAGGGTGCGGTGGAGGAAGGGGCGAAGGAGGCGCTGCAAGAAGCGGCTTATCGCCAAGTTTATGACACCTATACCCCGCAATTTCTCAGCCGGAGAGGAAACGCTGGGGGCATCGCAGACCCAGGAAATATGACGGTGAACTATGGCGGGATGACGCTGACCATCACCGATGACGCACCCTGGCAGC